>ENA-ORPF01002429-ORPF01002429.1-human-gut-metagenome-genome-assembly--contig:-NODE-2429-length-12624-cov-3.091813_pt1 | contig 12624 bp, 7 predicted proteins | sample MGYA00242140_ERZ509070 | MGnify/ENA primary metagenome ERZ509070 (study PRJEB26280, sample SAMEA2338713) | human gut metagenome | biome: human gut; feature: human-associated habitat; material: faeces... | reverse complement strand
GGCCGGTCTTTCGGCCGGCGTCTATCGGGACAAGGCCGAAATCGCCGCGCTTCTTCATGCCGATGCAGAATTTTACCCCTCTCTTTCCCCCGCCGGGCGTAAAGAAAAACTGTCCCAATGGCACAAAGCGCTGAACGCCGCCATTTCTTTTTCCTGATATAAAACAAACCGGCAGAGCCTAAAAGGGCTCTGCCGGTTTTGGTTGTCAGCCCGGATATCCCGGGCTGTTTTTGGTTGTGGCTTTTTATTAACCGACAATACCGGAGCGTTCAATACCCTGCACCAGATATCTCTGGCAGAAGAGGTAAAGAATGATCAGGGGGGTGCAGATCATCAGACCGCAACCATACTGGATGGCCTTTTTGTAGTTGGCGCTGGAGTGAGTCACCGTTGAATAAAGGTTGGCCAGCGTAGCAGGTATCTGCGAAAGCTGCGGCAGATAATACATGAGGTATGGCTTTTGGTCACCCGTGAAGAAAAGCGGAATGTAAAAGTCATCCGTCCACTGCCAGCAGAACGAAAGCAGGAAGACCGTGATCATCATGGGGATGGCCAACGGAATAATGACCTGTATAAAGGTGCGGAAAGTGCTCGCGCCGTCCAGGTAGGCCGACTCTTCCAACTCATCCGGCACACCGCGGAAGAACTGACGCATCATGAAGATGAAGAGCCCGTTCTTGAGCGCCAGACCGGTTGCCGAAAGAAGCAACAACGGAATGACGGTCCGAATGGTCAGAACGCCGTTCGGGAACGGCAACAGTTTGATCTTGGAAAGGATGCCGTCCAGCCATCCGATGCCGGTATGTGCACCTCCCGAAAGGAAAGTCAGAATCCCCAGCACATCCAGATGCTGGAATCGGTAATAAATGGCCGACTGCATGGTGCCGTGCGGAATAGCCAGCGTCAGGATCACGGCAAAGAACACAATCTTGTTGCCGCGGAACTTGAACTTGGAAATACCATAGCCGATCAGACAGCAGGAGAAAGTCTGAAGCAGCGCGCAGGCCAGTGACAGTCCCATGGTCTCAAAGAAGACCCGTACATATTTAAGGTCCACAATAATGGCCTTATAAATGATGGCCGAAAAATGCCGGGGCACATTGACTACCGTGGGGTCCACAAAGTCAACAGCGGCGGTAAAGGATTTTGTGACCATGGTATAGAAGGGTTTCAACACCACAAAGGCAATCCCGATGAGCAGCAAAAGCCGGAAAAGATACCAGACCGCACGCTTGAAGAAATACATCGAAAGATATTTTTCCTTCAGGCGTTCTTTAAGGGAGGTCCGTTCAAAATCCACACGGATTTTGTTTTTACTCTCGCGCATAACGCGCGGTTTTTTGTTCATATCTTCAGTCATAACTGTTCTCTCCCTCCCCCATCAGTCTCTTCTCTGGTAGAAGACATAGGCGGAGAATATAGCCGCCACGATACCGACCAGCGCCACCATGACCAGAATATACATCCAACCCATGGCCGCACTGATATGCTTTGAGTTTTCAATCGAACTGATGTAGGTGTTCTCGATCACTTTCATCACCGAGTTGGAATCGGTCGTGAAAGAGTCGATAATGGTGTAGACCGCGTTGACCAGAATCATCGGACTGACCATCGGGAAGGTAATCTTCCAGAAAGTCTCCCACGAGGTGGCGCCGTCAATTTCGCAGGATTCGTAAATGGCCGGAGAGATTGACTGCAGTGCCGCCAGGAAAATGAGGATCTGCACACCGGAACGGTTGATGATATCCGAGATGCCGGCCACGGCGCTGGCGATATATTTCACCAACCCAAGGCCGAATCCAAGACTGGTAAAGATTTTTTCCAGCAACGCTTCCAGCGCCATGGCAGAAGCCATCTGCTCGGCGGTCGTCTCAGCCTGCCCCAGGTTCAACGAAGAATTGGACGACTCATAGGAAACCGTCATCACCGACTCCATGACGCCCGTGGAGACCACGACCGGCAGGAAGAAGATGGCGCGGAATGCCGCACGGCCAATCATCTTCTGATTCAGAATAACTGCGATGAAAAGCGAGAAAATGAGAATGGCGGGAATGTCAAAGGCCATCTCTTTAAGACCGGTCAGAAGCGATTGGGCGAAGTTGGAGGTGTCAAAAAGTGCGTCGCTGTAGTTTTTGAACCCAACAAAGGTTTCGACCTGTACGCCGTTGACCATCTTGTAATTGAACAGGCTGAATTTGACCGATTCGTAAAGAATCGGAAGATAGATAATGACCAGTCCAATCAGGAACGGCAACACAAAAAGCCAGCCGGCCCGGGCTTTTTTCCGATTCAGGGAGACAATTTTTTTCTTTTTAACGGGCTGTGTGCCCGCTTTGACCTGATTTGTCACAGTAGTTCCTCCCTTTCTCAGTGATAAATCGCCACATAGTCATAGGCATCCAGCGTATAGACAACGCCGTTTACTTCTGTCTTGACTGCGTAGTTGTTAAAGTTCAGAATGAAAGATTTGTAGGGTGCACCCGCCTCACCGTAGGTCACCAGCACAATGCTGCTGTCCGGGTTATACTTGGAAAAGCTCTTTTCTTCTTCTGTGGTCGTCTGCGTCTGCTTCTGGCCGTCGGCAAGCCGTGCGGTCAGCGTCTGAATCAGAGCCTGAAGATCAAAGATCGTTTTGCCGTTTTCGTCGGGAGCTGCGATTCCGTCTTTCTTCAGAAGCGAGATGAACGCCTGTGCGGCGGCATTGCTGCCAATGCCCGCATAGGTGGTATTCACCGTGGCATCGTTTTCAAAAATATAGGCCTCCAGATCTTCCTCTGCAACGGCAAGCGAAGTGCCGCTCACGGTCAACATACCCTGGAAGGTGTTGAAATCGACCTCTTCACCGTCCACATAGGCATTTTTGTTTTCCTCTGTGATGCTGTAGGAAACGCCGTTGTACTTGCTTTGAACCGCAAGGTAAAGATTCAGAACCTCGACCAGATTTGCTCTGGCCTCGGCAATGATGCTTTCCGGTGCGTTGAGTGTTTCAAGCCGGTCGTAGTAGGCTTTCGCTTCCTGAACCATGGTGCCGGTATTGACGTTGTTGGCACGGTTCATTTTGGCAATCGGCTCGGCGAAATCGGTGGTGAAGCGCCCGACCAGCGTGGAGAGCGTGGCCATGCTCAGGCCGTTTCCGGCCGCCATCTCCGCGCGCGCAGCGCGCCAAGCCGTCAGCATTGCGTTGTCACCGTTTGCGTAACGCAGGTTTTCCATGGTATCCAGCGCCGTTTCCACATCGTAAAGACAATTGCTCATCTGTGCGCGAATCTGCTTGATGGAAGCGGCAATCAGCGTGACATCGGACAGTCTTTGTTCCAGTTCGGCCGCCTCGCGCTCGGCCTCATCCAGAATGTCCTGACGAAGTTCATCTTTATCCGGCACACGCGAACCCGAAAGGAACCGGTGATCGATAATCAGCTTGGTCTGTACATCGCGCAGAGCTTCGTTGAGCTGGCGGTAAATCGAAACCAGCTTCTGCTGCCAGATGTCATAACGGACCGAGTAGTTCTGGGAAAGCAACTGGTCTTCCTTGAGACTTTCCGTGTTCCGGAAAGAAAGCACGAAATAGGCGGAAGCGCCGTTTTCAATGGCCTTGAGCATGGCATAGGTAAGGTCGCCTTCCATGTTCAGCGCCGTGCCGGTAAACTGCACATAACCGTGGAACACCGCGCCGATGAACGGAACCGCGCTCAGTTCGGTCGTATAACGGCTGGAATCCAGGGGGACGCCCAACACATGGTCGGCATAGAGCACCGCATAAGCATTGCCGGCATCCACCATAATATCATAGCCTTTGTCCTTGAAGTAGGACAGCGCTGTGACGACATATTCTTTGGCTTCCTCACGCAACACGGTCTTGTTCTCGTCAAAGTCCGAGTTGAGGTTGCTGCCGAAAGTGGAAAGCGAAATGCCGTTGTTACCGTATTTGCTGTAGCGCTTCTCCAGCTTCTCATAGAATCTGGCATAAGTCGCGGGAGAAAGCACCATCTGATAATAGCTGACCAGCGTCTGATAGGTGGCCGAATAACTCCGTTTGGAGGTGTAACGGTTTTCAATGGTACGGGCCAGGTTCTTTTTGGACTTGACCGCGTTGCCCATTTCGGAACCGGTACTGAAAACGAAATCAAAGTCCGGATAAAGCCCCAGATTTTTGTCTTTGGCATACTCCAACAGATCTTTGAAATCCGATTTTCCGCCAACGGCACTTTCCCATTTCAGTTTATAGGGAACATCCGAGTAAAGGCCGCCGTTGGCAAAGCCCTTCAGCCGGAAGTTGACCGTGTCGATTCCCTCGCCCGCCAGATATTCATACATGGTCTTGATATCCTCAAAGGTCGTGAGCGGAGAAGACACCGTCAGCGGCACGGAAAGCACCTTTTTGATGGTTTCCATGCAACCGAAAGACTCGATATAAAGCGGGATGTTTTCTTTGACATCCGCGTCGGTCAGACGGTTAAAGGTCTCGCTGGTAATCGCGGTATGCGGCGGCCATACCCATCCAGGAGCACTCATAATAGCTGCTCAGGCCCGCGCTCATTGCCTTATCGTCATCCGAAAGAAGAATGTAACGCAACCGATAGTCATCGGTGTACCGGCGACAGGCGTAGATCGACCAGTTGGAACTCTTGGGCGAGTCGATCTGCCGGGTAATAAACGAGGTGACGACCGAAGCGTATTTACGGGAGGAATGGTTGGCCGCGATGGTGGCCAGCGTGTCGCCCGATTCGATAATACCCAGATAACCGCGCTTAACGGTCTTACCGCCGGAGATCTCAAACTCGGCCTGACCGAACACCGGCAACCGGAAGGCTTCGGTATGAAGACCGGAGACCTTGGTGATCAGCGAATAATCCTCACCGTAGATTCGGGAAGAAACAGAGGTAGGCGTTTTGAAGGAATAGAGCGTGCCGGAACCGTCCGGGAGGAAGGTGTAACCGTCATTCCCCGTATAACTGGCGCCCATATAGGGCAGCAACTGAAAATCGGTGATCCGGTATGCGGTCTCGTCATAGCGCAGGCCGTTGGCCGGCAGCGTCACCTGCAGGCCGTTTTCATCAATGGTATACTCAAGCGCCATCCGGAATACCGGAGGAGAGGTGGCCTCTTCTTCGTAATTCACCAGATCATAGTCAATGTCCATCTGCTCGAAAGAGTAGGCCGGGCAGTAGGCCAGCACCAGCGCCTCGAGCTTGCGCATTTCCTTGACCGTCGGAGTGGAGTTGTACACATAAAGGTCAATATTTTTCTTCTCGGCCACCGGATAGGCCTTGGCAATTGCCGCGCGCTTGGCCTCGTTGGTTTCGGATGCGTATTGCTTGAGCGAGTAATACGCATTGAACCAGGCATAATCGCGGCTGGTAATGTCCCCGTTGTCTCTGGCCTCCTTGAGCGGCATCAGAATATACTTCTCAAAAGAGGAGCGTTCGATACGCATCGGCAAAAGGATACGCGCCGAGGTTTCGCCGATGGCGTATTCCACGCGGATGCCGTTTTTAATGAGTTTGGTGGTCATCTGACCCTTCATAGCGGCATCCGTAAAGGTGTTGAGCGTCTTGACATTGTTCTTGCCGTCGATGTAGGACAGAATAATCTGGGACATCTCGGCCGTCAGAATGGTCTCAAGCTGGCTGGTTTCCTTGGACATATCCCACGGGTTGGTAAAGAGCGTTTCCCCGGTGGCGTTCTTGCGATACGCCACAATGCCCAGGATTTCATCGCAATAAAGCGAATAGCTGCCGTTGTCAAAGACTTTGGTCATGGCCTCCAGGCGTTTTTCAACGCTTTCGTAAACCACGCTGGTATAGTCTTTGACATTGGTGGAGGGCAGATTGGTGGTGCTTTTTCCCCCTGCCGCGAAGACCGACAAAGCCGGCAACATACAGGAAAGCATCAGCACAGATAAGACTACGCAAAGCAACCGTGAAAGCAGTTTTGATTTCATTTTTTTCTCCTTTCTGTGCTTTACAACCGATAATTGATTTCGGAAACGATGTTGGTGACAAAGGTAACCATGTCCATCACCAGCGAGGCAAAGAGAATGCCAAGGAACATGATGAAGGCCATGCCCACCACCGTCACAATCGTGGTTCCGAAGTTTTTGGACATGGTGTAATCGTGCGTGACCATGGTGCCGAAGAACAGAAGCAATCCCGTCCAGATAAAGCCAAGGGTCATGATCAGTTTCAGAATATCCACCTCGGAAGTCACCGCATAGTTGGAAAGGAAAGTGGCAGGAATGCAGGTCAGCACAATGGGCAGTAGCGAGTAACTGCAGGCAATGAAAATATCCTTGAAGTTGCCTTCGCCGTCAAAGAGCGTCGATGCACCAGTTGGCAATGGCAAAAAGCAAAAGCGGCACGAAGACCACCAGAATCTGAAGGAAGATCGTGGTGTAGTTCTCCTGCGGATTCATGATATACCCGGCACCCACGCTCCGGTAAAAGAGCGCCAGAATCGTCAGTGCAATGAAAAAGAACGAGGCGCGCATCGAACCGCGTTTTTCGTGTTTCAGATCCCAGAAACCGTCCATCGGATGGAAGATCACATGGAAAACATAGCAGACTTCTTTCCAGAAGGTATGTTTTTCACCCGAGACCGCCACACGCTTGTTGACCTTGGCCGCAGCGCGCAGACCTTTTGCAATCAGGACGCACAGCACAAGCACAATCACTGGAATCAGCAGGAAGAATTTCGACATCCATTCCTTGCGGAGTTCCTTATAGGCGGTGGAATAGTTGGTGGTGTCATAGGCGGACTTGTAATAGGTAAGAGCCTCTTCATACTTGGCACTCCGGAAGAGCGCCTGACCGATACCGACATAAGCCGCATCATAGTTTGAGTTGCGCATGAGGATCTCTTTATAAGAGTCAATGGCCTGGCTGTATTCCCGCCTGTTCTGGTGTGCCAGCGCTTCTACCAGCACATCGCCGTATTCGGTTCGCTTGAAGATCGTCAGGCGTTGCGTACTGTTGCTGGTATCCATCACGATGAGGTCATCACCCTGATAGCAGATGGCAGAAATTTCAGTCATGTTTCCGAGCTGTGTGCCCGAATCGCCAAAGGCGAACAGCAGGTTGCCGTCGTAGTCATAGGTGTAAACCTTGCTGCGGTTTTTATCCACGATTGTCCAGGTCTGCTCCGGGCCGCAGGCCACATCAATCACACGGGAAACGCCCGTGCGTGTGGTGTTTGCCGTATTCTTGAAATCAATCTCGCCGGCCGGCGGCCAGAAACCGTTCCGGCGCATGATTTCATCACCGGAGGGGTTCAGCAGTTTGCAGGGCGCATACATGCCCGAAATGGATTTGGCCTTGATGGCGCTTTCCATTTTGGAGACCAGCTTTTCATGGTAGATCGTTGCGTAAATAAAGCCGTTTTCGGTGATGTCAATATTATTGTAAGGATAGGAAATGATCGTTTCCGATTTTTTGCGCTGTTCCTTGCTCTGGAAACGGCGCCAGATCTGCTGCCAGACCGTTGTGGCCGACTGCTGCGCGCCGATGAAGCTGGTGAACTCGCCCCTGTCGGTCATAACGATGATACCTTCCAGCGTCTCGCTGGAAACCACAAACAGACGATCATAAGAGTCCACCGCGACAGCCACCGGCCAGTACACGGCGTTTTCATCAAAGAGCTCGGATTCCGGCTTTTCGATGATGGAATAAAAGTTGCCCTGAAGGTCAAAAGTCACAATCCGGCTGGCCTCGGTGTCGCACACAAAAATCCGGCCCGGATAGCGGAGCTTTCCGCCCTCATAGCGATCCTGCGTGACAAAGACGCCGCGTGGTTTGGTAAACTTGTCTGCCACCTTCTGGTCATTGTAGAAAGTATCAATGACAAAGCGCACATGGAAGTATCTGTCCAGGCACACCACACGGTTGTTGTCGGTGTCCGCAATGTAAATGTTGTTGTCCTTGTCCACCACCAGGTCGGAAGCGCCCTTGAGCGCCACATCCAAGCCCATGTTGGTATAGTCAACGGATTTGACGGGAGAATATGCGTCCGGAGAGTAAAGCGCCTTTCCTTCGATGGAGTAGGTATAGGTCTGATAAACCTTGGCCGCGTCCACCGGTATCAGCGCGATCGTCAGGAGTACAAACAGAACGCAGAAAACCGAAATAAACTTTTTCACTGTTTTTCCTCCTTTTAATCTTTCATACCGGACGAACCCATCGTTTCGATGATGTTCGACTGCGAAATAACGAATACCAGAATCGGAACCAGCATCATAATCACCAGAGAGGCGGCGTGCGCACCGGCACGCTTGATACCGCCGGCCATGATCTGACCGATGGCGTAGTTGAAGGATTTGAGCTGTTCGGAGTGAATGTAAATGGACGAGCCTTTGTTCCAGAGATCCTGGAACGAATAGATAATCAGCGTCAGCCAGGCGGGCTTGACCATCGGCATTGCAATCACCCAGAAGGTCTTGAGCTCGCTTGCGCCGTCCAGCCGCGCCGATTCCAGCACGGCATCCGACACATTGGTCTCCATGAACTGCTTCATAAGATAAAGACCCAGCGATGTGGCCCATGCCGGCACGATGATGGCCCAGTAAGTATCAATCATGTGCAGTGCGCTCATGATGAGGAACGAGGTCACGCCCGTAACCGTGGAGTGGAACATGAGCGAGGTGCGGACCGTGTGGAACATGAACTTGCCGCCCGGAAACTTGATCTTTGCCATGGCGTAAGCCGCCAGCGAGGAGAAAAACAGGTTTCCGAAAGTACCGGCCACCGAGGTAAAGACCGTGTTGAAAATGTAGCGCGAGAACGGCACCCACGAGGTGTTCATCAGCATGAACAGGTCGCGGTAGTTTTTAAAGGTAGGATTCCGCACATAAAAGCGCGGGGGGAACATCCACAGTTCGTCCAACGGTTTGAGGGACTGCATCACCACATAAAGCATGGGGAGAAACATGAACGCGCCAAGGAGCACCAGAATAATGGTAATGCCGACATCGCCGCCCGCAGAGCGGTTCAGTACGACTTTATGTTTTCTTGTACGAAGTTTCTTTGACATATTACTGACCCACCTTCGAAAGCATTTTCTTGACCAGCATATTGGCGCCGATCATGATGGCGAACAGTACCACGGCGATGGCGGAGGCATAACCGACCTCAAACCGGATACTGCCATAGTCCTCCAGGTGGTGCATGATGGTGTGCGCGGCGTAATCCACCGAGGGGAAACCGCACAGCGCCGTCACAACGCCGCCGAAACCAAAGGAAGAAGTAATGGCCATGATTGCACCGAACATCAACTGAGGCTTCATGGAAGGCAGCGTGATATACCAAAGCTCCTGCCAACGGTTGCGCACGCCGTCCACCGCGCCCGCTTCATACATGGAGCGGTCAATGCCCTGCAAACCGGCGATAAAGGACAGGAACGAGGTACCAAGCGAGGTCCACAACGCCACGACGATACAAAGCGGCATGACATAACTGGCGTCTTCAAACCACTGAATTTCCTCGGTAATCAGGCCGAGGTTGAGCAGCGTACCGTTGACCCAGCCGTAGGAGTCGCCCGAAAAAAGCGTACCCCAAATCAGGTAAACCGAACCGGAAATGGACGGCGCATAGAAAACCAGCGTGACCAGCGCGCGGATCTTCGGGGACAATTCGTTGATGAACCATGCCACCATAAGCGACATGAAGTAAGAACAGGGACCGACGATAATGGCAAAAATCAGCGTATTTTTACACGCGATGATAAAAATATCGTCGTCCAGGAAAAGCCGGATGTAGTTATCAAGGAAAACGAAATCGGGCATTTCCAAAAGGTTGAAGTTTGTAAAACTGATGACGATGGACAAGAGCACCGGCACCACCGTGAACACGGTAAAGATGATCATATAGGGAGCCACCATGAAATAGGCCACCCTATTCTTTTTCATCTCTTTCCATGTCCAGGCGGCCCGCGAAATGTCCGCACGGGCTACCGCTTTTTTATCTGACATATCTTTTCTCCTTGCAGTGCAATAAATAAGGTAGACTTTCTCACTTCTTTGTCATCACAGTCACCGCGTTTTTAATGGCGGTAATCGTTCCGGCAAAGGCGGTAGCGTCCAGCGACTCGCCAATCTTCTGCAGTTCCAGCGGGTCCACATTGTCGTATTGCTCTTCTGTGATATAGCGCAGGATCGTGGCAAGATGCGTCCGGGCTTCCGTCACGCGGCTGTCTCCTTCGCCAAGCGCCGCGCAATCGGCTTCAAAGGCGGTCTTGAACTGCGTCAGTCTCTTGCCCTTCAGTGTCTGGCCAAGCTCCAGCGTCTCCAGACCAAACTCTTCCCGTTTCCGGGTGATCTCTTTATTGATCGTGCTGATATAACTCTGAAGTTCGGTGGTCGGGTTGGCATTCTTTTCATAAGCGGCCAGGAACGCAAACTGCGTATAACGGCTGATGATATAACTGCCGGGGTAGTTGGGGATTGAAGCCAGGTTGTTGAACTGGTAAGAAAGCTGTTCGTATTCCGCAGAAGTCCAGGGCATTTCGGCCAGCGCCTTGATGTTGGCAGTCGCGTGCTTGGCCGAAGGACCGATAATGGCCACCATTTCGTTGGAGTACTTGATCTGGCAGTCCGCGCCGGAGTGCCAGCGCATGAATTCCCACGCTCCGGTTTCGTTGTCGCAACCGGTCATCATAACGATGGCGGAAGTGGAAGAAACCGAGACATTGTTGATATAGGTGGAACCGTCCTGTTTGGTATACTCAATACCAGGCATCGGATAGAAGTTCCAGAGTCCCTTGATTTCGGTGGCAAACACAGTCAGATGGTTGTATGTGCCGTTGTAAGAAGCAAAACCGATAGGCATTTCACCGGTACGGAAGCGGTTTGCAAAGTCATATTTATAAGGGAAGGAATACATTGTAAAGTAGTTGCACATGGTCTCAAATGCGGTCAGTCCCACATCCGAATCCAGGTTGATGCGCATACCGTCATCGGCAAAGAGCGTACCATTCATCTGATAAAGGAAAACTTTATAGTTGGTATGCATACCGATGAGCATGTTGTTGGCCTGCAGCGTCGGAATTGCGGCCAGGATATCGTCCCATGTCTTGGGGATCTCGATGCCAAGGTCAGCCAGCACATCCTCCCGCACGAACATCATTTCAAAGTTCTGCGTTTCAGGCAGGCCGTAATAATGGAAATCGTTATTGGCATCGGCAATACCCATGACCAGCATGGCCGCGTTGTTGAACTGTGCGTTCGGGTTGACGATCGGATTGCCGTCCGCGTCATAGACCGTATTGAAGTGTTCGTCCACCTGATAGTAAAGGGCAAAATCCTTGAACCCTTCCATCTTTTCAATCGGAATCAGCGCACCGCGGATGGCGTAGTTGATGACATCGCCCTCTCCGAGGCCGATATACACGTCCGGTCCCATACCGGCCAACACCGAAGGAAGCAGTGTGCCGCCGGCCACCAGTTTGAGGTTGACCGCGGTGTTATGCTCGCTGCTGGGGGTAAAATCGTTGTTGATGAGTCCGCGGATGACCTGTGCCTGGTCACGGCCATAAGCCAGCCAGACATCCACGGTGTGCTCGCCGTTGGTATCCTCGGTCGTGGCGCCCATCCGGTTGTAATTCCGGAAGAAGGACATCACAAAGCTCTTGATTTCGTGAGCAAAGGAGGAGAAGAAACCGGCCTTTGCCTTGGGCAAATCGCTGTTCAGCGGCTGAACCACCAGATAGTCCAGCTGGAGAGGCTGGGTTTTGGCGTCGCCGAGCCAGGTACCGAGCGAACCGATGTAAGATTTGAGTTGTTCCAGATATTTGGCGATCTCGTCCTCATTGGAGCCCATCCGCTCCAGGAGCCAAGCCACTTTTTCCAGCGTGGCAACGCTGGAGGACTTCTGCCCCGTGATCTTCACCATCTCGGCCGAGATCTCGTAAAGCTCGCGGGAACGAAGAATCATATCAATCATAGTGTCGGGCATCACGCGGGAGAAGCCGTAATCACGGTATTCGTCCGGGGAAGAGCCGGTCAGTTTGATGATTTCAAGATAATCGCTGTTGATGGCGTCCAGCGCGGCTTCCACGCGGCGCACCACATCGCCGATGGAGCCAAGGCCCACCTGAAGCGTGATGGTATATTCCACACCGGCTTCAAAATAGAATTCGTAATCCTGGCCGCCGCCGTTGTTGAGAAGCGTGGACTGCCAATCGGAACTGTAGTTGAAGCGGAGCTCGGTCGCCTCGTAGAAAGGAACCGAACCGTCATAATAGCCAAGGCTGTCAGCCGCAGCCCCTTTGCTTTCAATATAAATGGAGCGGCACACATACATACCGTCCAGAACATTCTGGCGATAACGGGCGGCAATGTTGTAAAGGCCGCTGGTACCGACCTTGAAAGTGTAGCGGACCCACTGGCCGGCCGTCTCCCACTTTTCGCCGCCGATGGTATTGAGCAGCACGCGGGAGGTATTGGAAGGCATCGTCGCCGCATCGGTGCGGTCTTCCACCGGATAAATGGTCTGAGAGGAAGTTGCCCCCGGATATTCCGCCTGAATACGGACCCAGTCACGCCCCGACTCCGCACCGGCGAAACGGGCTTTGTAGTTTTCATAGGTCATCAAATCCTTGTGAGGAACCAGCGTGATGGAGCGGATGGTCATCGGCTCC
>ENA-ORPF01002428-ORPF01002428.1-human-gut-metagenome-genome-assembly--contig:-NODE-2428-length-12625-cov-10.382896_pt1 | contig 12625 bp, 8 predicted proteins | sample MGYA00242140_ERZ509070 | MGnify/ENA primary metagenome ERZ509070 (study PRJEB26280, sample SAMEA2338713) | human gut metagenome | biome: human gut; feature: human-associated habitat; material: faeces... | reverse complement strand
GCCGACACGGAGATGGTCGGTTCTGCTTCAACCGGGGCAGCCTGCACAGGTGTTGTTCCCTGTACGGCTTTCACATCACCGCCGGAGATCATCAGTTGGTAAGCAGAGCGCAGGCTGCGCGATGGAATCGCTGAATAGCACAAAAGCATGTTGGAGTCCAGACGTAAAGAAAAAACGGCAAAGCAGATAAAATCCACTTTACCGTTTTATAGCAATTCAACTTCTTCATGTAACAGCAACAGCGTTGAATTGCATATCGCAAATTGCTGTTTTAACGTTCCACTGATTTCTTGCCTTGCGATCAAGAAAGCACTTCTGCTAAACGCTCTACATTGAAAATGCAATCGTACACTGCTATAATAAAATTGTGGTATTATCACCAAAAATTCAAGATGCAAAGCGTTTGCGATTGGCAAATATTCAGGAGGAACGCATGGTAACAGGAGCCATTAAAAATAAGGTAGACAAGATCTGGACGGACATCTGGGCAGGCGGCATCACCAATCCGCTGACCGTCATTGAACAGCTGACCTATCTCATGTTCATCCGGTCACTGGACGAGAAAGAGCTTGCCACCGAAGATTTTGAGAACATGGCGGGCGAAAAGATGGAGCACATCTTCCCGGCCAGCGAAGCAGGACAGTCCATGCGGTGGAGCCGTTTCAAGGATAAAGATTCCCGCGAGATTTTCCTGACCATGCAGCAGCGGGTGTTCCCTGCCATCAAAAAGATGAAGTATGGCCGTCTGCCGGACTTTGATGCGAACGGCGAACTGGTGGAGATCGAGGACGACCCCACCCGCCCGGATGAGGGCAACACCGCCTTTGCGCGGTACATGGACGATGCCATGTTCCTGATCCCCACGCCGCAGGTGCTGCAAAAGATCATCACCGGGCTGGAGGATCTCTACACCCACGACATTGCCGACCTTGATATGCAGGGCGACCTGTATGAGTATATGCTGGGCAAGCTGGCAACCGCAGGGCAGAACGGCCAGTTCCGCACGCCCAAGCACATCCGTGACATGATGGTGGAACTGGTACAGCCCACGCCGGACGACTTTATCTGCGACCCCGCCTGCGGCACGGCGGGCTTTCTGGTGTCCAGTGCGCAGTACCTCCGCGCCCACTACGAGGACAGCATGACCCCGGAGCAGTGGCAGCATTTTGCCGGCCCGATGTTCACCGGCTTTGACACGGACCGCACCATGCTGCGCATTTCGGCCATGAACCTGATGCTCCACTCCATCACGAACCCGGAGATCGACTACAAGGACAGCGTGTCGAAGCAAAACTCCATTTGCAGCAAGTACACCATTTGCCTTGCGAACCCGCCGTTCAAGGGCACTGTGGATGCCGAGAGCATCAACGACGACCTGAAGGCCGTCACCAACACCAAAAAGACGGAGCTTCTGTTCCTTGCGCTCTTCCTGCGGATGCTCAAAACCGGCGGACGCTGCGCCTGCATCGTGCCGAACGGCGTTTTGTTCGGTTCCAGCAAGGCGCACCAGAGCATCCGAAAAGAACTGATTGAAAACCATCAGCTGCGGGCGGTCATCTCCATGCCCTCCGGCGTGTTCAAGCCCTACGCAGTCGTGTCCACGGCGGTGCTGGTGTTTACCAAGACCGGCGCGGGCGGCACCGACAGGGTGTGGTTCTACGATATGAAAGCCGACGGCTTCTCGCTGGACGACAAGCGCACCGAGGTGAAGGAAAACGACATCCCGGACATCATCGCCCGGTTTCAGAACCTCGACGCCGAAACTGACCGCAAGCGCACCGAGCAGAGTTTCTTTGTGCCCAGAGAAGAAATTGCCGCCAACGGGTACGATTTATCCATCAATAAGTACAAAGAGACTGAGTATGTGCCGGTGGAGTATCCCTCGACCACGGAGATCCTTGCTGACCTGCATGAGCTGGAAATGGAGATCACCAAGGGTTTGGAAGAGTTGGAGGAGATGGCGTGATGGCGAAGTTGGGAGAGGTTTGCAAAGTTTCGCCGAGTACCAAAAACATCGAACGTCAAGGTGCATGGCTTCTAAATCTTGATATGGTGGAACAGCAAACGGGACGGGTTGTCGAGTATAACTTTGTTGGTGAAGATGGTCTGAATGGTTCAATCACTCAATTTGATACGGAAAATATTTTATATTCCAAATTGCGCCCAAACTTAAATAAGGTTGTACTTCCTGAAAGAAATGGATTTTGTACATCAGAATTATTGCCGCTTCGTCCAGATGCTAGAAAACTTGACCGCTCGTATCTTGCAGTGTTTCTTCGCTCTGACGGATTTGTAAACTGGGCTGTATCTAAAACAGCCGGTGCAAAAATGCCGAGATTAGGAACAAAAGACTTATTAAACGCCAATATTCCTTTGCCGGAGATAAAAGAGCAAAAGGCTATTGCAGAAAAATTCGAGAAGTTGGAAGAGTTGATATTTCTTCGCAAACAGCAGATTGCCAAACTGGACGAGCTGGTAAAGGCGCAGTTTGTGGAGATGTTTGGAGTTGTGCATAACAGTGTTCTTTATCCGTATGTTCCTGTAAAAAGTTTCACTTCTGTGGTGAGTGGTGGTACACCGAATAGAAATGTCTCGGAGTTTTGGAACAATGGTAGTATCCGATGGGTGAAAACAACGGAATTGCAAAACAATGTCATTTGTAATACTGATGAAAAAATAACGCAAGCTGGACTTGATAACTCGTCCGCAAAAATTATACCTCCGAATACAGTTTTGATTGCAATGTATGGTCAGGGAAAAACTCGTGGTATGACAGGATATACCTCTATTGAATGCGCGACTAATCAAGCGTGTGCTTGCATTTTGCCTTGTGAACAGTTTAATCAAAATTATCTGTGGCGATATATGATTCTGTCATATGATAAACTTCGTGATATGGCAAAAGGTGGAAACCAGCCCAATCTAAATATCGGAATTATAAAGAACTTTCCGGTTTTAAAGCCACCAATCGAATTACAAAACGACTTTGCCGCCTTTGCGGAGCGTGTAGACCAGCAGAAGCAGACTATACAGCAGAGCCTTGAGAAACTGGAACTGATGAAAAAGGCGCTAATGCAGGAATATTTTGGGTAAAACTCCCTCAGCCGCCTGACGGCGACAGCCCCCTCAGAGAGGGAGCCTTAACGTGGCCGCAAGGCAAAAGCCTCCATCTTTGAGGGAGGTGGCACGGCGCAGCCGTGACGGAAGGAGTTCTGCGCAAATCTCGAAAAATCAAGACGAAAGAATCCAGCATATTAACTTTTTGAGATTTCGGTGATATGATATAAAAAACGTGTATTGCGAGGGACGTTCATGCAAGTGACTTTTCTTATCGGAAATGGCTTCGATTTAGGAATTGGGCTAAAAACGGCCTATTCTGATTTTTATAGAGTGTATTGTGCTGAAATACAAAAAGATGACGAGAATCTCAGGAACTTTAAGTCCGCTATTCAGTTGAAATCAGAAACGTGGTCTGACTTTGAAAATGCATTTGGCAAATATTCAAGCGAGCTCAATGATACAGCGGTATACTTGGAACTGTTTGAAAATTTTGTCAACTCTTTTATAAGTTATATAAGAAATGAAGAACAGCGATTTGATGAATCAAAACTGGACAATGCAGTTGAGGGAATGAGTAAGGCATTTAGTACATATTACAAGATTCGGCCTGCTGACGAAGAGGTGCTCAGAAGAGTTATTGATAGAAACGATGTCTATTTTAACTTTGTGACGTTTAATTATACCAATTGCTTAGATAAGTGTTTCAATGCGGTTAAGAAGAAAGCCAGTGGCTGTAAATTCAGTGGCGGATATATTAGCGAGCTTGTCCATGTCCATGGGTATATAGATGATCTCATAATGGGTGTCAATGATGAGACACAAATCGCAAATAAGGCTTTCGCTGAAAATTTGGATGTTATTGAGGGAATAATTAAGCCTGTACAAAATCAAATTATTCGGATGAACTATGATGAACGTGCAACAAAACTAATAAAAAGTAGCACAATTGTTTGCATTTATGGAATGTCTGTTGGTTCTACGGACAAGAAGTGGTGGAAATTGATTATGGAGTGGTTGCAGGAAAATTCAGCGAGGCATTTGATTGTGTTAAGTCATGAGGCTGGTTCACAGACAGTGCTTCAATGGAACCGCACTGTGAAGAGAATTCAGAGAAATCTTTTTACATATGGAGAAGTTTCAGATGACAAGAAAAAGCCACTGGAAAGTCGAATTCATATTCAAACAAATCACGACATTTTTTCGATGAATCTGGTGAAATCGCAACAGTTGGGAGGACAGCCTCAAACAATGGAAGATAGTAAGGATATAACCGAACGGGTTCGTTCCGAGATAGAAAAAATGACCGCAACTGATGCAGAAGTGTCAGAAATGCTGGATGAAGTCTTTAATTAAGTGCTCGATTTACTATTGAAAGGAGTCCTCCCCATGTCCAACTTCTCCTATCTCTCCACCCGCCCCGAATATTCCCTCTTCGCCAATTCTGCCATCGAGGCCGAGAAAGTGTTCTCCACCTCCCCGGCGATGTGCGCGGTGGGGTGCCGGAAGGCGTTGGAGCTGGCGGTGAAGTGGGTGTATGCGGCAGATAAAACCATCACGATGCCCTACAAGGACAACCTGCAATCCCTGTTGCACGAGCCGAGTTTCCGGTTCGCAGTGGACCGCAATGTGTGGAGCGTGCTGCCCAGCATCGTGAAGGCGGGCAATCTGGCGGTACATACGGGGCATAGTGTGTCAGCGGCGGATGCAGTGTTCAGCCTGCGGGGGCTGTTCGATTTCATCCAGTGGGTGGATTACTGCTATGGCACGGACTATGTGGAGCGCTCCTTTGATGAAACAGCCATCCCCGGCGAAAAAGTAACACTGGACGAAAAGAAGATCCGGGAACAGGAAAGCCTGCTGACCCAGAAGGATGCCGAACTGGAAGCCTTGCGCAAGCAGGTGGAGAGCCTTTCGACGGCATACACGGCCAGCAAACAGCAGAACCAGCAGAGCCGCAGTTTTACCGCCGCCGACCTGACCGAGGCCGAAACGCGGCGGAAGATCATCGACATCGACCTCAAGGCCATGGGCTGGAAATTCACCGGGCCGGATGCCGATGTGCGCACCGAGTACGAAGTGGACAACATGAACGGCGTGCTGGGGCAGAAGGGCTATGCGGACTATGTGCTGATGGGCAGGGACGGCTTGCCGCTGGCGGTCATTGAAGCCAAGCGCAGCACCAAAGACCCCAACATCGGGCGCAAGCAGGCTCAGCTTTATGCAGACTGTCTGGAGCAGAAGTTTGGCCGCCGTCCGATGCTGTTTACCACCAACGGCTACACCACCTATTTCTGGGATGAGCAGAGCGGCCCGCAGCGTGCCGTGAGCGGGGTGTTCTGCAAGGACGACTTGCAGAAGCTGATGAACCGCCGCACCGAGAAAAAACCGCTGGACACCATCGAAATTGACGATAAAATCACCGACCGTTACTATCAGAAAAACGCCATCCGGGCTGTCTGCGCCCACATCGCGCAGGGCTTCCGGCGCAATCTGCTGGTCATGGCTACTGGCACGGGCAAGACCCGCACCGCATCCAGCCTGACTGATGTGCTGAGCCGGGGCGGTCATGTGACCAACGTGCTCTTTCTGGCGGATCGCACTGCGCTGGTCAAGCAGGCAAAGGACGACTTCAAAAAGTATCTGCCGGACCAGTCGCTGTGCAACCTTTGCTCCTCTAAGGACGATAAGGCCGCGCGCATCGTGTTTTCCACCTATCCCACCATGCTCAACGCCATCGACAACGCCAAGACCAAGGACGGCGTGCCGCTGTTTTCGCCCGCCCACTTTGACCTCATCATCGTGGACGAGAGCCACCGCAGCATTTTCAAAAAATACCGCGCTATTTTTGATTATTTCGATGCGATTCTGGTGGGTCTGACCGCCACCCCGAAAACCGACGTGGACCGCAACACCTACGACTTTTTCGAGATGGAGCACGGCATCCCCACCTACGCCTACGATTACGATACGGCGGTCTACACCGACCATGTGCTGGTGCCTTACTACAACTACGAGGTCAAGACGAAATTCACAGAAGAGGGCATCCACTACGACCAGCTTTCACCGGAGGATAAGGCTCGCTACGAGGACGATTTTGCCGAGGACGACACCCTGCCCACCTTTATCCCGTCTGAAAAGCTGAACAAGTTTATCTTCAATGCCAACACCGTGGACACGGTGCTGCAAGACCTGATGGAACGGGGCGTCAAAACGGCGGGTGGTGACCGCATCGGCAAAACCATCATCTTTGCCCAGAACAAGCGCCATACGGAGTTTATCCGGGAACGCTTTGGCAAGCTCTACCCGCAGCTGGAGACCCAGTACCCGGGATTCATCCAGCGGGTGGTCTGCGACGACGCCTATGCGCAGTCCATCATTGACGACTTCAAACAGCCGGACAAGCCGCCGTTTATTGCGGTCTCGGTGGATATGATGGATACGGGCATTGATGTGCCAGAGTGCGCGAATCTGGTGTTCTTCAAAAAAGTACGCAGCAAAACGAAGTTCTGGCAGATGATCGGCCGTGGCACGCGGCTCTGCCCATCCCTTGCCTGCGTGGATGCCATCGATGGCGAATATACGGGCAAACGGCGGTTTCTGATCTTCGACTACTGCGGCAACTTTGAATTTTTCCGTCAGAAACCCAACGGCTACGAGAGCGCGGACACCAAGAGCCTGTCCGAGAGCATTTTCTGCAAGCAGGTGCGGATCGCCGCCGCGCTGCAGGATGGAGCCTATGGGGACGAAAAATACCAGAACTGGCGCAAGATTTTAACAGAGACCTGCCGTGCCGAAGTAGGAGCGCTGAATCCGGAGCTGGTATCCGTGCGGCTGCACCGACAGGCCGTGGAACACTATCAAAAGCCGGAAGCCTTTGTCAGCCTGACCGAAACGGACAAGGGTACTCTGATGAAAGAGGTGGCACCGCTCATCTCGCTGGACGACAAAGATGAAGCCGCCAAGCGGTTCGATAACTTTGTGTATGGCTTGCTGCTCTGTGAACTGGAAGGTCTGCCGGGGCTGGGCCGCGCCCAGAAACAGCTGCGCAGCACAGCGGCATTGCTGGAAGGAAAAGCTACCATCCCGCAGGTGCAGGCAAAGCTGTCCCTCATTCGGGAGGTGCAGACAGACGAATTTTTGACTTCGCACGATCTGCTCCGCTTTGAGGAAATGCGGCAGGAACTGCGGGAGCTCATCAAGTTTCTGGTGGAGGGCGGCGAGGGGCAAAAGCCTGTCTACACGGCCCTTGCCGACCCGGTACTGGAACAGACCGAGGGCAAAGCGCTGGATTCCGGCTATGATTTCGGCGAGTACCGGGAACGTGTGAACCGCTACATCATGGAGCACCGCAGCGATACGCTGGCTATCCACAAGCTGACCCAGAACATTCCGCTTTCTCAAGGTGACTACACCGAGCTGGAACATATCTTCACCTGTGAGCTGGGCAGCAAAGAGGACTATGCCCGGGAGTTTCGGGATACACCCTTTGGTCTGCTGGTGCGTAAAGTGGCAAAGCTGGACCACGATGCTGCCATGCAGGCATTTTCAAAATTTATCAATGACGAATCGCTGAATGCAAAGCAGATCGCGTTTGTTCAGAAGGTTATTCATTACATCGAGCAGAACGGTTATGTGGAAAGCAAAGCGGTTCTGATGAAACCACCCTTTGACCAGCCCATCCTGTTTACCCGCCTGTTTGATGGCAAAACAGGGAGTGAACTGATGGATACGATCAATTCGGTGAAAGAGAATGCCACCCATGTGACCGCATAAAGTGGTAGAATGTACTGATAAAAACGGTATAATGGACAAGGAGCGGATAGACGGTTTCCGCAGCGCCTTTGCTCCGGGAGAAACTTTATTCTGGCAGGTCCCTGCTGCGGCAAGGGAGAGAATGGCGTTTTACAATGAGAACCTTCCCCGCCTTTTTTTCTGAAAAAATCACAGCGGTATTTGCGGTGTCCGACCACTATGCGCTGGAATTTATGCGATTTTTGCAGGGACAGGGCATCCGCGTCCCGGAGGATGTGCAGATCATTGGCTTTGATGATACACTGGCAAGCCGGGAAAGCGTTCCCGCTCTGACCACCATTCATCAGGATGCGGCGCTCCGGGCAAGGACTGCCATCCGCCGCCTTGAAGCCCTGCGGGACGGCCCCCCTGCGATGCCGGCATCGTTCTGCCGGTGGAGCTGGTGGAACGGGAAAGCACAAGGAGGCTGCCATGTCAGACTTTATGAGGACCCTTTGCAAAATCGACATTCCGGTCACCTTACAGGGAATGCTGCAAGCCTCCTTTTCTATCGTGGATCAGATCATGATTGGGCAGCTGGGCGAAGCCGGTATTGCAGCCGTGGGATTGTGCAGTAACTTCACTCTTATTTTCTCCGTGATGTCCGGCGCAGTCGGCACGGTTGCCGGTATTCTGATCGCACAGTTTCTGGGTGCGGAGGAGCACACCGAGGCGTGGCGCAGTTTGGATGTAAGCCTTGTCTGCGGGGGTGTGTTGGCAGCACTGTTTCTGCTGACGGCAGGGGGCTTCCCGGCGCAGGTCTTGGGACTTTATACGGCAGATGACGCCATCCTCCGTGTGGGGGCGGGGTACTTCCGCATCGTGGCGTTCTCTTATCTGCCCATGGCGGTCAGCACCGTCCTGTCCGCATGGCTGCGCTGCAAGGAACACGCCGCTGTCCCCTTTTGGGCAAGTTTTGGCGCGGTAGCGGCGAACACCGGACTGAACTATCTGCTCATCTTCGGAAAGCTGGGTGCCCCCACTATGGGCGTTACCGGTGCTGCCATCGCCACGCTGGTTTCCCAGCTTTTGAACCTGCTTTTGATCTTGATAGGCTTTGCGGTCTGCCTTCAAAAGGAAGCGGAACGCCCGCTCACCGTGGAGATTTGGGCACGGTGGGCGGGCGTTTTATGTTTATTTTCCGAGTACAACGGAGAGCCTGATCTCCTTTTCCGTCTCGCTCAGGTCAAGAGCGCCGCCATCGGCGACGGTCACGCGCAGCTCATAGAGCGTACCGGCGGTAAGTTCCGTTACAGCCTTGCCGTCCTCGTCTGTGATCGACCACAGTGCAGGATCGACCTTTGCCAGCTTGCCGTCCACGCCATAGGCGTAGAGGGTCAGACCGGAGGTGCTGCCGGACAGGTTATTCATGCGGAAAGCTACCGTGGTGTTGGGATGTACGTTGCGGACGGTCACAGTGTTGCGCCAGCTTGCAACGGTGCCTTCGCCGCCGTCCTGCGCAAACTGTTCCTGCGAGAGGACATTTCTTGCTGCCTGATCAAGATCGACCTTGCGGTAGGGCATTTCGGGCAGATAAACGAAACGGTCCTGCAAACGAAGCAGTTCCAGATAGCCTGTCGGGCAGTAGAGCGCATTGCCGCTGTTGCCGGCATACATTCCAATGGCCATGTTGTTATAGCCGTACTTGTTGGAAACATCCATCGTGAAAACAGTCTCGCCAGTTTCAAAATCCAGAATGATGTACTGCCACATCCCGGTGGTCACATCCTGCACATAGCCGTAGATATAGCCCGTTGCGGTGGAAAGCTTCAGGATGGAAGTGTCGCTCAGGTCGTTCCGGCTCCAGATGCTCTTCATCTCGTAGCCGTTTGCGGTCTTTACGGTGTCCATGCGCTCGATGCCGGGGGCGATCATAACGTTGCCCTTCATGAGCCAGTTCTGGTCGTAAATATTGGCGTAGCTCTGGATGGAGGAGTCGTTGTTGGGGTCCGCCAGACCTGCATTGCCCGCGCCAAACCAGTTGCAGACGATGGTGCTGACGGTGCCATTGCCGTCGTCATAGACGATGGCAGAGTTCTCAACGGCTACCTGATAGCCCTCGGGCAGGTCATCCAGCACCGGGGCGCTTGCCACGACCTCGCCGGTCTTCATATCGAGCGCAAGAAGGTTTACGATATCCTGATTGTCGGTAAACAGCACAAGGTTCGGTGTCAGTGTGGGAGAGCAGCCGCCGCCCCATGCAAGACCGCCGCCGGTGGTCTTATCGCCTTCGCCGCTCACCTTTGCACCCGCGCTCTCATAGGGCGTGCACCACACAACGTCTACGCCTTCTTCTGCACGCAGAAGATAGCAGTTCTGGTTGGTGAGGATCACTGCACCGTCCTTGGAGGCGGCGATGCCGTTCTCGGCACCCTCGCCGGGGGTCAGCTCGTAGACAAAGACAGCCTTTGAAAGGTCAGTCTGCTCGCCATTCAGGATCGCATCAATGGCAGAACGGGCAATATAGCCGATGACGCCCTGCTGCTGGCGCTGCGGATAAATGCGGAAGCCACCCGTTGCAAACCAGAGGTTTCCGTCGTAGTCAAAGACCACGGACAAAAGATTCTGCGTCAGCTCTTTTCCAAGCGCAGCTTCGGCAGCAGCCTTGATATCAATGTCCAGCACCTTCTCAAATTCGGGCAGCACATTGCCGTTTTCATCCGTTGCGCGGAGCATCAGCACATGGTTGTTGCTCGTGGGGCAGACGATGCGGTTGGACGCGTCCATGAAGGTATAGGAGCTCTGGATAACGTAACCGCCGCCGTCATGCTTCTTTGGCGAGAAATAGCCGAGCGTTTTTGTTTCTTCGGCGTTCAGGTCGCGGATGGCGATGCCGCCCAGCAGCGGCACAACGGCATGGCCGTAGCTGTCAAAATAGATAGCGGGAGAAGCATTTGCATTCGTTGTCTCATAGGAAACGTTGATCTCGGGATAGATCGCAAGCGGCAGGATCTCATCCGTTGAATCTGTGTTGTAGCCGTCGTGATGAATGTTTGCATCGCTCTTGGCCATGTAGGGGTTTTCCTCCACCTGCTTGGGGTTCAAGGCCTTCACAGGCAGTGCCGCAGAGGTCGTCTCCGCAGCAGAGGGCTGCACCACGGCGGACGGTGCAGAGGGCTGAGAAGCGGCGACACTGTCTGCGGGCGTCTGCGTACCGCCGCAGGCGGCCATGGAAAGGCACAATGCTGCGGTCAGCGACAAGCTCAACGCAGAGTGGATGATCTTTCTCTTTTTCATAAGTTGTTCTCCTTGTTGTGTTCGTTGCGGTCAGGTCGGCGCTGCTCTGCCGGATTTTTTTGATCCAGCCAGATGCAAAAACCCTGCCGCAAAGCGGCTTCGGTCACTGGCTCCAGCAGAAAGTAGTCTGCACGCAACCGGAAGGCATGGAGCGAAAAATCCAGATCGCTGCACCAGATAATGCGTGTCTGTGGACAAAGCGCGCGCAGATGCTCTACTGCATTCAATCCGTCGACCCCCGGCAGGGCAATCACGGCATTTGTCAGCGGCTCGTTGCGTGCAGCCTCAAAAAAGCTTTCCTGATCGTGGTAACAGTCCATTTTCGGGAACAAGCAATGTTCGGCGCAGAACCGCGAGATCTGCTCTGCCAGAAAAGCTTCCTGCGCCCTGCTGCTTGTCAGCACGGCAATTCGGTACACAGCGTGCCTCCTTTCTCTTGCGCCGTCGTTGGCGTTCTCTGCTTTCAGTATACGGACAGGCATGGTCTTTTCAAGCCATTTAGCACGAAAGCCCCTTTTCCGTCACGAAATCCCATTTTCGGCTGCGACATAACCGGGCAACTGTGCTATAATCAGGATGAAAGAGTTTATAAAGGAGGTTGGAAGCTGTAAAACGGCTTCCTGATACAGCATGAGGATCGCAATCGTCGATGACCTTGATACCGAGCGCACACTGCTGAAGGAGCGCTTGGTGCGGCAGCTGAGTCAGCGCGGCGCAGATGCAGAAATTTTAGAGTTTGACAGCGGGGAAGCCTTTCTGGCGGCAGAAAAAGAGCAGCGCTTTACCGCCGCATTTCTGGATATTTACATGAATGGTTTAAGCGGCATGGATGCGGCAAGGGAACTTCGGAAAACCGATGCAGACTGCCTTCTGGTTTTTACCACCACCTCGACAGACCACGCACTCGAGGGCTTTCAGGTGCGGGCATTTCATTATCTGGTCAAGCCCTTTTCTGAAGCCGAGCTGTCCGGTCTGCTGGATGAAATGCTCGCAAAGCTTCCGCGCCCGGAGCCGGTTCTGGTGGTAAAAGTCGACGGCAGCGACATCCGTTTGTGCTATCGGGATATTATATCCGCCGAGCACTTCGCCCACATGATCAACATCCGCACCACTGCCGGCAAAACGCTTGCTACGCGCCAGAGCTTCAAAGCGTTCACCGAGCCGCTCAAAAAAGATCCGCGCTTTTTTGTCTGCGGACGTGGCGCGATCATCAATATGGAGAATGCTGCCGATTTTCAGGCTGCCGCCTTCTGTATGACGGACGGCAGCCGCGTCTATGTCAGTCAGGAGCTTTTGAAAGCTGCCCGGCAGGCCTTTATGGAATTTCTGCTGCAAAGGGGGCGTGCGGATTGAAGGACGTTCTGCGCCCGGTTCTGGAACTTACGGTCGTGTTTCCCGGTTTGCTGCTCGCGTATTTTCCGGTAGGTTCCTATCTGAAGCTGCCGCCCGCAAAGCTTGCAGCAGGGGCGGTGCCGCTGCTGCTCGGGCTTTGCCTTGGCGGCGGGCTGCTTTGCTATCATTTTGGCATTTCAACGGC
>ENA-ORPF01002411-ORPF01002411.1-human-gut-metagenome-genome-assembly--contig:-NODE-2411-length-12683-cov-8.141828_pt1 | contig 12683 bp, 8 predicted proteins | sample MGYA00242140_ERZ509070 | MGnify/ENA primary metagenome ERZ509070 (study PRJEB26280, sample SAMEA2338713) | human gut metagenome | biome: human gut; feature: human-associated habitat; material: faeces... | reverse complement strand
CGCCGCCCTCCGTTGCGTTCGGGATGCAGCAGGTAAAGCCGCGCAGGGATGCCAGCATCGTTTCGGTAAAAGCCGCGTCCGGCGCGCCGCAGGTGATGATAAAATAGAAGGTCTTCCCATCCAACTACTGGAAGAAAGCGTAGCTCCGGTCAATCACCGCTTTCATCTGCGCGGTCATGGAGTAAAAGTAGATGGGCGAGACCAGAACGATGACGTCCGCCGCCAGCATTTTCTCCCGGATTTCCGCCATATCGTCCTTCAGCACGCACTCTCCGCCGTTGCGGTAGCAGCCGTTGCACCCAAGACACCCGGCGATTTTCTTGCCCGTAATCCAGACTTTCTCCACATCGCCCCCGGCTTCCTTCGCGCCGCGGGCAAATTCTTCACTCAGAATTGCGGAGTTCCCGTTCCGGCGGGGGCTGCCCTCTAAAATCAGAACCTTTTTCACCGTTATGACCATTCCTTCCCGCTGTGTTGCAAGGCACCAAGGGGAGCTGTTGTCTGCATCGCTTCTACCAACGAGCAGGGAGTAACAGCATACAAAAGATCTTCCACATCCACTGGAGATTTACGTTGCTGTGCAGCCTGACTGAGAACAACAGCAAAGATTCCTGTACGGAATCTAAGGGAAAGTGATGGATTCCTTTCTACGATGTTCCGGAACCCACCTGCAAAATAGTTCCTGCTCATCCCAAATAAAAACTTGCAAATATCTTCTGTATTTTTATTTTATAAGCTGGATGTTTTCAGCTGTCGCTATCTTGAGAAAATTTTCCGATAATTTTTCACTAATTGTTAGTGTTTTTAAGGGCATTACGCCAAAATCAATGTACTCTCCCACACTTTCTATTATAATATTGCTCAACGATGACGGAAAACGTACTTCGGACAACTTTGTAAACCGGTAAAACAATATCCAATCCAAAGAAGTAATCCCTTCTTGTACAATTAAGGTTTTTGTATGGTTTTTGACATACTCCGGGAAATATGGATGGGCACTATAATATGAATTCCGCCCATCGCACCCCGGAATTCCTCGGCATATTGTCTCACCACTTCCGCTCAAAATCATTTTACCACAACTATATTCCCAACAGATATTATCTGTATATTCAAACTCAGACAAGATTTCACATTTTCCCATCCATATGCAATGTTCCTTGCCTTTTCCGCAAATACCATAATAGTAATCGTCTTCACAAACGTAATTATCCATCGTTATGGCCATTCCTTTCTGTTGTGTTGCAAGGCACCAAAAGGGATGAAACAGGTGCTCATACATAGTGTTTTTTGTTATCCTTGCCATTCGCTCTGCGGGTAACAGTCCGGAAGCAGCACATCTACGGTATGACCTGACCACAGGCGCTTGACAGCGATATCAGCCGCAGGCTACTTCCTGATTCAATGGCAGTTCCAGCAGTTCAGGGTGTGTGAGCAGATGCTGTATGATCTTGAGCGAACGGGCAAAGTAGAAGCCGTCCGCAATGCGTTCGTCCAGTGTGAAACCGATATCCACCACATCCCGCACCTCGCGGCTGCCGTCCCCGGCGATCTTCTCACTCTTGCGGATGGTGCCGATGGCCGCCATAATGGAGCTTGAGCCGTAATTGTTGAGATGATGGTAGACGCTCGGGCATTTAATGCTGCCAAGATTGGTGAGGAAGACGGTGGCAAAGTTCGGGTCATCCTGCCGCAGGAAGTCGGGCACCTTGCCAAAGAAGTCCAGTGTCTTGATGATCCAGATGACAAATGCCAGAACCGGACGCGGCAGCTTTTTGAGCACGTCCATCGCGCCATTCACACCGTCGTTCTTTTCCGTACGGGCCTTGTGAACCTTGCCGACGACCCGGTGCGTCACCTCGGTGAGCGTCCAGTCTTCCGGCGCGGAGATGACCACGAGGGACTCCTCGCTGTGATCCTCGAAGCGTTTCTTGGCTACGAAGCCAAGGGTAATTTCGTCGCGCTGGTAAAAACGTCGGCCGGAGATGAAGCTGTTGAGCTGCGGGCGAAGATATATCGTCTTTGCGACAGCCATAAGAATGCAGTGAAAAAGCGTGGCGCGGTATTCTTCCTCGCCCTCGTTCTTCCGTGCGATGTAGCGAAGCGCCTCTGTCACGTCGAATTCCATGTTGACGTAGACCTCGGCATCCGTGCGGTGGTTCATCAGATGCGGCAAAATGACATGAAGCGAATCCATATCGCGGATCCAGCGGGCGTCTTTCCGGTCGCCCCAGCGTTTCTTTGTCGTGTTGCTCATAGTGTGTCCTCTTTTCTTTCTTTTTTCGGGCCGAAGCCCCTGAAGATACCCTGCGCACCCTCATACGCAGAAATCTTCAGATAACCTATGCAATCATTACTTCCTTAAGTAATGGAAAGCCCCATGCCGGTTTTGCGGGTCAGTTCCCGCTTTTCGGGCGGTGTGCTTTTTCAACCTCTTCCTTCAGCGCGGCAGCAGATTTTGTTCCATAATCCCCCTTCCCTGAAAAGTTCCGAAATCGTAATCCATGATACTACGATTTTGGAAAGGATGCAAGAGGTTTCCTCGCGCATTCCGGAAAATGGAAAACGCGGCATATTGAAAGCGGGTGCCGATAAAAACACATGGCCTTTCCTTTTCTCGAAAAAATGGTATCATATTCCTACGTCCGCCGCTGGTACTTCGACCCGAAGACCAATCAGGACATTTATCTGGAATATGAAAGCTATGTTACGGACTGCACCGATATGGAAGATGTGCTTCAAATGCTTATTGGCACCGGAGGAAACCCGGTAACCGTCCACGGCTGCACGGGAGCGGCATTACAGAATGGCAAAAGCGCCGCAGTAGTATGGCTGATCGGCACCCCTGAGAAAGGAATCTCGTTCCGGTTGTCCAGCAGCAGTTTCACCGCAGGGGCGCTTCTGCCGATTGCGGAAAGTGTGCAGCTGCAATAGCGATTCCCCAAACCGCATTCACCGGGGCTTAAGGCAGAACCACAATAAGCAGACCCCCCCTCCATTCCGTGGGAAGCGGAATGGAGGGGGCTGTTTGTTTTCTGGAGACTGCTTTTTTGTTTCATCACAGCATATGCGCCGGAAAAAGTCGATGTCGGCGTTTTTTGGACCTCGTTTCTGGAAAAATTTTTCCGATTCGACGAGAAAAACAGTTGCGCTTATCCCAGCTGTATGCTATACTGGTGGTGCATATACCATCCCAGGATGGCGCTGACCACGCGTTCCCGCGGAGTACGGGAAACGCACAGAACTGAAAGGAACGGAACAGCTATGAAGAAACGACTGCTCAGCATCCTGCTCGTGTTTGTCATAGTGCTCTCCACGCTGCCCATCCCGGCCTTTGCCGAGGACGGCGGGGAAGCAGCCCCCACATGCATCTGCGAAACGGCCTGCAGGTCGGAAGACATGAACGAAGACTGCCCAGTGTGCGGCGCGGAAGGTGCGCACCTGCACGACTGCGCAAAGTACGTCGAGGGCGCGGAGAATCCGGCGGAGACCACCACTCCCACCGCCGAACCGGTGAATGTCGGGGAAACCGAAGCCACCACTGCGCCCGTCGTTCCCGAGACTGAAAAGGACGAGACTCAGCCGGAGAGCGAAAATGATGCCGAAAGCATTGAGGGCGGCGAAGAGACTCTTCCCGAAGATGCGCCGGATACGCTCGCGTTGGACGCGGAAAATCTCATCAGCGTGCAAAGCGGCGAAACCATGTCGGACGAATTGTATGATTCGCTGTCCTATGCCACATTCACGCTGTCCGCAAGCGAGTACCAGTGCGGCGAGGCGGGGCATACCGGCTCCATAACGGATATATGCCTGAACAGCGTTGACCTGTCAGACTGGGATGCAAACCGGAAAATCAAGGTGAATTTTGATATTTCCTTCCAATGTGATACGCCGGGCTGCCCGCGCGGGAAGGAGATGAACCGGTATAACAAGACAAGAACCTTTACCGACTCGGATTCCTGCCACACGCCGGTCTCCGCCACTGCCAATTACAGGAAGGCATGCAGCAGCAATAACAATGATGTAATCGTGCTGACCCTGACCTCCAACAAGAGCATCGCCTACAAGGAATACTTTCCGAAAAGGGAAGCCACCTGCACCGAGGCGGGCTATGAATCCTACTGGATGTGCGGCAGCGATGCGGACAGCAACAAGTGCCGGAAGATATTCTCGGATGAGGACTGCACAAAGGAGCTTGCCGCGCCCATCGCGATTCCCGCGAAGGGACACTATTTCCCTGCAAGTGCCTATCACGCGGAACTGCCTGGCACCTGTACCGATATCGGTCATGTGGAATACTGGCATTGCGGCCAGTGCTACAAGTATTTTACCGATAACACCGGCACAACGGGGATCTCGAACATAATGCTCCCCAAGGATAAGGATAACCATGCCCAGGCGCCGCAATATATCGCTGACGACGTACATCATACGGCAAAATACAATTGCTGCAACACGATGCTCCCCATGGAAGCACACAGCTTTGACTATGGCGTGTGTGACGTATGCGGCTACGTAGCCACTTTCCTGGTACAGAGCGGCAGGGAGGCTGCGTACTTTGGCTCGTACAACGATGCAATGGCCGCGCTAGCGCGGGAAGGCGCGACGTTTCTAATGGTGCTGAGAGACTATGACGGTACGATCGATATCAATGTAGACGGGAAACGTACCGTCCTGATCGGCGACGCCAGAACAAATGTCCGCGTGAGTGGCATCAACATAAACGGCGGAAGCGTTACCATATCGAATTACGGAACGGTTGGCTCTCTTACGAACAATGCCGTAACGATCCTCGGCAAAGGCGGCGGCAGATATGACGCGATCCGGAATAACATGGGCGACGTCGGGGCGCTTCTCGGCAGTTGCATTGTGTATAAAACAGAGGACGGCGTGTTCCTGCGTTCCAAAGATGAAGCTTGCAAGGCCGACAGCATTCAGAATGTCCGTGTCATTGGCGCTCCGATTTCGTACATCGAGATCACCGGCGCGGGCAAAGGCACCGGTGAAGAGTATGACGTCAGGTATGCCCATACGGTAAAAGCGGGAGAAACGGTGACGTTCCGATCGGATGTGTACCAGATCAGCGGTGCTACCGCCGCTGGTGCTGTCATCACATCCTGGGACTGCGGAACCATACCCGCGGAAAATGTCGATGTGCAGACATCCAATGGGAGCTGGAGATCGACGCTTACTCTGACGAACATTACACCTGGCGTATATCCTCTGGTCTGCACGGTGAATTCTGACAACAACGGCGAAATCTATTCCGTTCGCGCAACCGTCACACTCACCGTGGAGGCGGGCGAGACAGAGTATACCCTCACCTTCGACGCCAACGGCGGCACCGGCGCTCCGGCTGCCATGACCGGCGAGACAAACACCTTTGTGATTCCCGATACCATCCCGACACGGGACAATGCCCACTTCGGCGGCTGGGCGCTCACTGCCGGAGCCGACAGCCCGCAGTACCAGCCCGGCGATACTGTCACCATCGACGGTGGGATGAAAATGACCCTCTACGCCTACTGGAGGGCGCACGGCGACGGTAACGGCGACGGCTTCTGCGACGGCGGCGAGGAATGCCTCCACGGAAAGGACGCCGATGGCTACTGCACCGTAAGCGGCTGCACCCACAACGCGGACGGACACGACTGCTGCCCGAAGCGCGGGCCTTCGGAAACCGTCATCACGACCCTGCCAACCCTGCCCGCCGAAACGTATGTCGGCACCCAGTTTCTGGATGAAGCGCTCGAGGGCGGAGTGGCGCAGGTTAAGGGAACGGATACCGTCGTCCCCGGCAAGTTTGCATTCGAAGGAGAGTATGGCGGGAGCGTAAGTTTTGTGGGGGAAAACCGCCTGCATGTTATCTTCACTCCCGATGACACGGAAGCATATACAACAGCGGAATGTGAAGTGATTGTGACCGGCATTCGGTATACGATCACGGAGGTTCTTACGAAGTTTGCCATCACGGACAAACCGCTGGGCACGCCCCTTGCGGAGCTGGGAATCCCTACGGAGGGCGTCACGGTAAAAACCGACTCCGGCGCAATGTTCGCCCCTATTCCGGTCATTTGGGACACATCTGCCTATGATCCCAATTCTCTGGAACCCCAGACTATCTACGGAACGCTGGATGTTGCCAACAGCTATTTTCATGATAAAATCGTTACGGAAACCGATGTAAAAGCGACCATTGAGGTATCTCTTATGGATACTCGGGTCTTCCAGACTACCATTGTCACACCGCCTACGGTTGAAGGAACCTTCTATGCGCTGGATCGTTACGAGACGCTGACAAGCGGTCTCAAGGGCGGAAAGGCGATGGCAAACGGTCAGGAGATCGAAGGTACGTTCGAGTTTGATGAGGACGAATTGCTGTACGGAGACACCGCCTACCCCGGCATCGGGCTGAAATACGGCCAGCTTACACGCACGGTCGTTTTCAAGCCGACAAACTCCAGGAACTACACAACTGCAGCCTGCACGGTAACCGTGAACGTTCTCCCGCTCACGATCGTCAGAATCAATCCCAATTTCGAGGACATCACCGACAAGCCCATTGGTACGGCGTTTGAACAACTTGGATTGGCGGAAGCGGGTTCGATGGACGTGATGCGCGGTGACCCACAAAAAACGACGATCATGAGCGACACGGTGGTCTGGGATAAAAACCAGTATGACCCGAATACGCCATATGAGCAGCGCATTACGGGCAGATTGGTGCTGTCCACATGGAAGGATTATATTGCGCCCCCCGAAGGGGCGCCCACCGTCAGCGTCAAGGTGAAGCTGAAGTACGACCCGGTTGTACCTGTGATTGTGACCGCGCCGACGTTCCGCTGGACAAAGGGAGACTTCCGGCTTGGCGACAATCAGATTTTTGTCAGCGAAACCTTCCAGATCGGAACGGAAACGCCCCCGGAGGAAGCTGACGAGATCGGTGCGCTTATTGGCGGTGAGGCGCGGGTTGGCGGCAAGAAGATCGACGGCACATTCTCTTTCAAGGCCGGTACGCCTAAGTGGTTTAGCGCAGCGGGAACATACAACGTGACTGCGGTCTTCACGCCGAGTAATACCGTTCTTTATGCGCCTGCCGAATGTACCATCCCGATTGAAGTGGTCAAACGCACCCTCCTGAGCATCGAGCCCTCGACGGATATCACGAACAAAGAGGTCGGCACGGAGTTTGATGCGCTCTGGCTGCCTTCATTCGTGAACTGCCGGACAGAGGACGGGTCGTTCTACTCAGGCATTGGCGTAACGTGGGATAAGACGTCGTATGACCTGAATTCTACTGCTGAGCAGGCCATTACCGGCACGCTCAATCTCGGCGATATTCCGACTATTCAGCAGCCCGTCCCGGAGTTAAAGGCCACGGTCAAGGTCAGGCTTATTCCCCACGACTGGAGCGACTGGACGCCCGACAGCAACGGTACCCACAGCCGCGTCTGCGCCAGAAACAGCAGTCATAAAGAAACCGTCAGCTGCTCCGGCGGTACGGCGACCTGTCAGGCAAAGGCAGTCTGCTCTGTCTGCGGTCAGGCATACGGCCAGTTTGCCGCGCATGACTTTACGGCAGAAGTGGTTGAAGAAAAATACCTGAAATCCGCCGCAACCTGCACGGAGAAGGCAGTTTACTACAAGTCCTGCACCGTCTGCGGCGAAAAGGGGACGGAAACCTTTGAGGTCGGCAACATTCTCGGCCACGACTGGGGTGAATGGCAGTCCAACGGAAACGATACCCATAGCCGCATCTGCACCAGAAACAGCGGCCATAAGGAGACCGTCAACTGTTCCGGTGGTACGGCGACCTGTCAGGCAAAGGCAGTCTGCGCTGTGTGCAGGCACGAATACGGCCAGCTTGGCACACACAGCTTCACGGCGGAAACCGTGGAGGAACAGTACCTGAAATCCGCCGCGACCTGCACAGAAAAGGCAGTCTATTACAGGTCCTGCGCCACCTGCGGTCTGAGCGCCAAGGACACCGCCGAGGAAGCGGTCTTTGAAACCAGGGCGCTCGGCCATGACTGGGGCAAGTGGCAGTCCAATGGCGACGGCACCCACACCCATGTCTGCACCAGAGACGATACCCACAAGGAGACGGTCAGCTGCTCCGGCGGCACCGCGACCTGCGTGGAGCAGGCGACCTGTAAGGACTGCGGCGGGAAGTACGGCGAAAAGGATGCCGCGAACCACACCGGTGCGAAGAAATGGACGACCACAAAGACCACCCACGAACAGAAATGGTCCTGCTGCGGCGAGATCACCGTCGCCAAAGAAGCCCATACCTTCGGCAAATGGGTCGTCACCGAAAAGGCAACATCCAGAAAAGACGGGGAAAAGACCCGCACCTGTGAAGTCTGCGAGTACGTGGAGAAGGCGACAATCCAAGCCACCGGCGCCCCGGCGAAGACCGGCGACGACAGCAACATCGGCATGTGGGCGGGCATCCTCTGCGTATCCCTGGCCGGTATCATAGCGCTGGTGGTATGGTATAAACGGAAGAACAGGAAGTAAACCAAGCCATATTGCAGTCATAACCACCGGCCAGCGGTTATGACTGGGTATTGGAATCTTCGCCTACTGCTCAGTTTCCCGAACGCTGTCCTCAAAATCGGCTGGTTGTTCCAGGCAGAAAAATCCGGACTTATTCCCGAGTGGGGAGTAAGTTCGGGTTTTTCGCTTTATCCAGGAAGTGCCACACAGAAAAGATTGCCATGTGCAGCCGGATGTAGTATGCTGTCAGAAAGAAAAATCTTCCATTCCACGTTTTTCTGCGTGTATAGGGGTGAAGCTACTAAAAAAGGAGGCGGCGACATGGATGACAATGAAATTCTCGATTTGTATTTCGCCCGGTCGGAACAGGCGATCGTTCAGACTGACCAGAAATACGGATTTTATTGTTACAGTATTGCCAAACGTATTTTATCCGACCCCCTGGACGCTGAGGAAAGCGTCAACGACACCTATTACTCCGCGTGGAAGCTGATCCCGCCCCGCAGACCCCAGCGGTTTTCCACCTTCTTAGGAAAACTCACCCGGAATCTGGCCATTGACCGCTGGCGGAAAAATACCGCTGAAAAACGCGGGAAGGGGGAGACCCAGCTGCTGCTGGACGAGCTGGCGGAGTGTGTCGCCGGAAGCGAAAGCCCGGAGACGGAGCTGCTTCGCAAGGAGCTGACCGCCTCGCTGAACCGCTTTCTGCGGAAGCTCCCGGAAAAAGACCGCACCGTCTTTCTGCTCCGGTACTACTATGCCGGCACGAAGGAAGACATTGCCCGGAAGACGGGGCTGTCCTCCAATCAGGTGAAGTACATCCTGCAAAAGGTAAGAAAACAACTGGCCGACACTCTTAAAAAGGAGGGTTTACAATGACGGCTTATCAGCTTTTCAGGGGACTGACCGGCGTGGACGGGGAGCTGCTGGCGGCGGTGGAGCCGGTGGATTCCCGGAAGGAGCCCGCCACAAAGAAGCTGCCCGCAAGAAAAATCTGGCTGATCGCCGCGGTCATTGCGCTGGCGCTGCTGCTGGCGGGCTGCGGAATCGCCTATGTGCTCAGTCTGAGACAGCTTGAGCTGGGAACCCAGACGATACCCCTGCCCACTGATGCGTCGCAGGACGGCACGGCTCCCACCGAAACCGAAATGCAGCTGACGGTATTCTCCCTTCAGGGAATTGAGGGGACGCCCAACTATCAGGCAAATCAGGAGTGGCTGGCGTTCACCCAGAGCTATACCCCCTCCGGCGGCGAATATTGGGACAGCGACCCGGCTTACTGGGCGTACAGCGTTCAGGACCAGACGATGGTGGACAAGCTGGATGAAATCTGCGCCAAATACGGACTGAAGGTGATCGGAAAGGCGTGGCACGAGCAGGTTGACTGCAATAAATTTCTCCCCCTGCTCGGCATTGACAGCCTGCTGAAAGCTGGTACCGACGCAACGCTTTCCATTCCGGCGGGACGCTATTTCCCGGGCGGCTCCTTTACCATTTACGGTACTCTGAACCTGGGAGACGCGGCGGAGATGTTTACCTACCAATGCGTCAAAAAGGATGTTTTCTACGACGTGTTCGGCTACACGAACCCGGATAGCGTTACCGAGAGAAACTATACCGCATCGGACGGCGTACCCCTCCTGTTTCTGGAATCGGAGCAGAGCGGCATGATTCTGGCAGACCGGGAGGACTGCTTCCTGAGCCTGAGCATCATGCTGGACGGGAACGTCAGTCTCGAGGAAATCGCCGAATGCTTCGACTTTACGATTCAGCCACAGGCGCCCGACGCCACCGCGGCGGACGCACGGGAGCAGGCTTCCAATGCGGAAATCATCAGCACACGGGACGACCCGAATATTGGCAGGCGTGCCACGTATGCTGAGTATGTAGAAGACTTAATCCGGGGCGACGAGTTCCATACCTCTACCGATCCGGAGTACACACCCCCTGTCAAAACCTATGCGTTTTATGACGCGGACGGTAACGGGACAGACGAGCTGCTCATTTTCTATGGTGACCGCATTGGCAGCATTGTCGGCATGAAGGACGGCGTCACGGATGAAGGAAAGAGCTACACTCTGATACCGTGCGAAGATCATGTTTTCATTGACTGGCCGAGAGGCCCGTATGTCGATGGGGAATACTGGTACCACATCTTCCGTTTCGCCAATAATGACGACCCGGTCTTCTCCAACCCGAAGGAGCGAAGCATCGTCCGGCTGAAAAAGGACGTGGAGGGGAACTGGTGGCGGACGTCCTCCACAGACCATTATGCGGATTTTGACACCAGAATCACAGAGGAAGAAGCGAACGCAATCTTAAATTCCTACACCCCCATTCAGCTGGAAACCCATCCCCTTTCCGAATTCAAAGAGCCATAACAAGCGAAACAGCGCCCCGTTTTCCCACCAAACGGAAAACGGGGCGCATTTTGCTGTTGACGTCCGGGAATGCGCGTGGCATAATAGTTGTACATACAACGATGTATCTACAACGAGTCAGGAGGCTGCCATGGACATTACGGAACGGAAAATCACCAAAATCGCCCGGGAGGCGGAAAAGCTGGTTCTGCGCACCATGCGGGAAACCGGCGTCGGCACGGCGGAGACCGACCTGATCCATGCCCTGCGCCACAATCCCGGCTGCACCCAGGCGGCGCTGGCGGAGCTGCTGCACGCGGACAAAGCCGCCATCGCCCGCAGAACAAAAAATCTGGAAGCGAAGGGCTACCTCGTCCGCCGGGACGCCCCCAACGACCGGCGCAGTCAGCTGCTGTACCCCACGGAAAAGGCGGAGAGCCTGAAATCCTCCAAAGCGGAGATCGAAGCGGCCTTTTATGAGTATCTGGCGGACACGCTGACGAAAGAGGAAGCCGCCGCCTTTGCCGCCGCGCTGAACAAGCTCTACGCGGCATCCAAGGCGGAAAGCCGGGCGGGCTTCCCGCACTTTATTCAGGCGGCAAAGGGGGAAAACCGGGTGTGAAACGTGAAAAAGCCTTCCGCCCGGACAGAATCGGTTCGTATTTCCGCGTCGAATGGCTGCCGCTGGCGCTGGTGACCCTTTCCGGCCTGATCTACAACATCGGTCTTCTTGCCACGCCATGGTTTGAAGGGCGGCTGGCGCAGTGCCTTGCGGACATTCTGGGCAGGAATGCCGCTGCCGGGAAAATGGCGGTTCTGGTGCTGGCCTACATATTTGTTACGCTCATCGTGCAGGCCGCGCGCTTTGTCAAGCGCTTTTATGTCCGGCGGTTTGCCAATAACGTCAACCGGCGCATGAAAGGCGTGCTTTACGGGAATCTGGTGCGCCGGAGCCGGGCGTCGCTGGAAAAAGAAGGGGTCGGAGAGCTGATGACCAAGGCCGTTTCCGATGTGGATGACTGCGCGGAGGGCATGCGGAAATTCACCACCGAAGTTTTTGATACCGGCGTGGCCCTGCTCGGCTATGCCGTCATGCTTTTCGTTTACGACTGGCGGCTGGCGGTTCTCAGTCTGATTTTTCCGCCCATCTCCTATTTCTGCGCGGCGCTGATGAAAAAGCCGGTGCAGCGTGCGGGAGCGGCCTACAAAAAATCGGCCGGAGCGCTGAGCGCCGACACGCTGGACCGCGCGCAGAACGCCGTGACCTACCGCGTATACGGCTGTGAGGATTTCAGAACCGGACGCTATGAAAAAACGCTGACGCAATATGAAAAAAGCGCGGTGCGCGCCAATGTGTGGCAATCCGCTCTGCCCCCGCTGTACCTGGCGGCATCCGGAACCGGCGTGCTCTTCATTTTGTGGTTCGGGGGCAAAAATGTCCTGGGCACAGGGTGGCGCAACTGGAACATTGCAGCGTTTACCACCTTCCTTTCCTGTTTTACCAAGCTGACGGTCAAATCCTCCAAGGTGGCCAAACTCTTCAATTCGGTGCAAAAGGCCGAGGTCTCCTGGAAGCGCATCCGGCCGCGGATGAGACCGGCAAAGCCACCGGAACCCCTTGCCGTCCCGCCGGCATCCGAAGTCACGCTTTGCAACCTCTCGTTTTCCTATGGCGGGACTCCTGTTTTCGCCGGACTTTCGCTGACGGCACGCCCCGGCGAAATCATCGGCGTGACCGGTCCGGTCGCCTGCGGGAAATCCACCTTCGGCCGCGTGTTTCTCTGCGAGGCGCCCTATGGCGGTTCGGTCCGGTTCGGCAGGCGG
>ENA-ORPF01002406-ORPF01002406.1-human-gut-metagenome-genome-assembly--contig:-NODE-2406-length-12703-cov-2.915639_pt1 | contig 12703 bp, 14 predicted proteins | sample MGYA00242140_ERZ509070 | MGnify/ENA primary metagenome ERZ509070 (study PRJEB26280, sample SAMEA2338713) | human gut metagenome | biome: human gut; feature: human-associated habitat; material: faeces... | reverse complement strand
TGCAGATCCGAGCCGTTGTTCCATGCCGCGCCTTTTGTGTCGCATCTGCAGCGATGTAAAGGCTCTGCCGTCAAAGCGCCGTACCCTTCTTCGGTACGAAAAAACCGGTCATGTCGGTTTGCTCCAATTCCAGCAGCTTTCCCTTTTTGTCAATTCCGCCGGCGTAACCCGTCAGACTGCCGTTCGTGCCGACAACCCGATGGCAGGGAATGATGATGGCAATTTTGTTGTGCCCCACCGCGCCGCCGACCGCCTGCGCGGACATCCGGGAAAGCCCCATCTTTTCGGAAAGCTGCCTCGCAATTTCGCCGTAGGTTGTGGTTTTTCCGTAGGGAATTTGCAGCAGGATTTCCCACACCGACTGCCGGAACGCGGAGCCGATGGGGTGCAGCGGCGGCGTAAAATCCGGTTCTTTGCCGCTAAAGTAAATGTCCAGCCAGCGCTTTGCCTCAAGCAGCGCTGGCGTTTCCCGTTCCACCCGATCCGCAGGCAGTCCGCGCGCAAAGTATTTTTGCCCGTCGAACCACAAGCCGGTCAGCCCAATCTCATCCGCTGCCAGCAGGACGCCGCCCAGCGGTGACTCGTAATGACAGATAGATACCATTTTGCATCGCTCCTTTTATAACACGCAGTCTCTCAGCCGCACACGATGCACCTGTTCGCGGAAAACGTATCGGTCCGGTCGATGTTCGTTTCCAGCACGTTCCTGTCGCTTCGCGGCATTTTGCCCCATACGCACGCAGCTGATCTGTGATGTTTTGATTGTACACGATGTGATGGCTTCCGACAAGTCCTGAACAGCTCCATCGCCCGCTCCAGCTCCTGGCGCGCCCGGCGTGCCCGGACGCACATGCAAGGATAGGAAGGCAGCATGCATATTATGCAAACGAAGCGAATGCCTGGGCGATATGGCAGGCTTGCACCGGAGCGGGGCAAACAGCCGCGCAGCCGGACGCAGATTGTCTTGCTGCGGCGGAAAAGCCAGAAAAGCCGGTCCGTAAAATTTTGTTTCATAAAACCGCGTTCTATTATTTGTACAATTGTCTTTTAAAAAAACTGTTCCTGCCGGATAACCAGCCGATGACGCTCAAGCAGATCGCCGACGAGAGCGATCTCAACAAAAGCACCGCACTTCGCATGACGACAACGCTTCTGAATGAAAAGTTCCTGTCATACAATGAAGAGACGCGGAAGTATCAGCTCGGCTACTGTGCGCTCGCGCTCGGTATCAGCAAGCTTGCGTCCATCGATCTGATCGAAGTGTCGAGACCGATTCTGGAGGAGCTGGCAAACCGGAGCAATATGTTCATCCATCTGGCAATTCTGGAGGATGAGAAGGTCGTTGTCATCAGCAAGATTTTTCCGAAGGCAAGAATGCAGAACACGACGCAGCTGATGTCGCAGATCGGCGGCATTCTGCCGATGCACTGCACAGGCATCGGGCTTCTGTTCCTGTCGCAGCACGACGACAAATACTGCCGGGAGTTTCTGTCCAGGCAGCCGCTTGACAGCTACACAACAACAACGCAGACAGAAATTCCGCAAATCATGGAGCGGATTCAAAATATCCGCGATTTGCAGTATGTCATCAACAACGGCGAGCACGATGAGGGCATCGTCAAACAGCAGTCACGACAATTGTCGTAAACCTCGTCAAGAAAATTGCAACGTACAAATTTGCCGGCGCAATTGTAGGAAAATCCCGATGATCGTTCACGATCACCGGGATTTTGTGTCCTTATTTTGATGCGTGCGGCGGTGGAAAAAGGCTGAATATGTACCACGCTGCAAAGCACTATCTTCCGCTACGCAGAAACGTGATGTCTGCTTTCAAATAATCCATCACCTACTGCCATACACTTATTTCAGCTGATCTTCCGAGTAGTACCCGCTGTCAAACAGAGCTGCCTGATAATTGTCCTTGTCAATGACTTCCGGTGCAATCAGGAACGCCGTCACATCACACACGCCGTTATTGAACGTGGTTTCGAAGGCATCTCCCGCCTGCGGCGTCTTGTCGTGCAGGACGCAGTCCATAACCTCGGCAGCCTTTTTCGCAATGATACGATTGTCTTTAAAGACCGTCATGGAGATTTCTCCGGACTTGATCGCCTTGATGTTTGCAATATCGCAGTCCATGCCGGTGATGACCGGGAACGGCTTTTCCGCTGTGCCATAGCCGACGTTTTTCAGAGACGCCAACACGCCGAGTGCGATTGCGTCGTTGTTGCACATCACTGCGTCGATCCGGGTATCGCCCTTATAATAGGTGGACAGAATGGTGTCCATGCGCTCCTGCGCCTTCAGACCGTCCCAGTCTGCCGTCGCGGTTACGTCGCGCTCGGTCTGACCGCTAAGGACATTGAGCTTGCCGCTTTCGATATACGGGCTCAATGCGTCGTATGCGCCGTTAAAGAAGTACGGTGCGTTGCTGTCTGCGGGATCGCCAGAGAAAAGTTCCAGGTTGAAGCTCTCTGTCGTGTTGTCCAGATCAAGTGCCTTCACAATGTACTCGCCCTGAAGCCGACCGCAGTCATACAGGTTATCTGTTACATAGTAGCTGACATTCTTGGTGTTGGAAACCAGCATATCATAGCACACGACCTTGATGTTGTTCGCCGCCGCCGTGTCAACCGCAGAGGACAGCGATTCCGCGTCCCAGGCAGAGATGATGATACCGGCAACTCCGTTATTGATCATATTCTCAATCTGAGAAACCTGCTTTGTGGGATCCATGTCGGCGTACTGGACGAGAACATCGTAGCCCAGTGCGTCCAAAGACGCCGTCAGATATTCTACATCTTTGAGCTGTCTTGCCTGCGTCTGCGTGGACATGGAGATGCCGACCACAGGACGCGTGCTGTCGGAGGACGCTGCGGACGAAGGTGTTTCCGGTTTGGCTGCGTTGCCTGCACATGCGCTGAACGTGCAGATCAGGATCAGAAGCGCCAGGAACAGAGACAGAAGCTTTTTCATTGAGTTACCTCCTCATATTCTTGATTTCATTTGCTTCATTGCAAATTAACCATTGGATTTACTCTGCTTGGAATAAACGTCATAAGTTACAGCCAGGAGCAGAATCGCGCCCTTGACAACCTTTTGGAAGTCCGCACCGATACCCATGATGGACATGCCGTTATTCAGAATGCCCATGACCAGCGCGCCGATCAGGACGCCCATGATCGTACCTTCACCGCCGCCAGCTGCACAGCCGCCGATATAGCATGCCGCAATGGCGTCCAGCTCAAAGTTGGTGCCCGCAGAGGTTGATGCAGCATTCAAACGAGCCGTAACAATAATGCTGGAAACGGCAGCCATAAACGAGCTGTTCGCATAAACAATCAGCATAAGCCGTTTTGTGTTGATGCCGGACAGCGCCGCAGCTGCCCGATTGCCGCCCAACGCATATACCTGCCGTCCGATGATCGTTTTTGTGGCAATGAAGTTGTAGATCAGAACGAACGCCAGCAGAATCAGAAGAATCAGCGGAATGCCGCGATACGTCGCCATTTTATAGAAAATGAAGCCGGCTACAATAAAAATCAGAACATTTTTAATGATCGTAAACGCAATCGGTTCTGCCGCAAAGCCGTAACCGATTCTCTGCCGGCGATCTGCAATCTGAATCCAGATGATTGCAGCAAACGCGCAGACTGCGCAGATCACAGCGAGAATGTTCACAGGTCCCGCTTTCAGCTGTTCCGCCACAAAGCCGGATGCAATGTACTGAAAATCTGCAGGGAACGGTGAAATTGAATGCCCTGCCAGAATCACGAGCGTCAGTCCGCGGAACATCAGCTCGCCTGCCAGCGTGACAATGAATGGCGGGACGTTCAGATACGCAATGAAAACGCCCTGAATCACGCCGATGGTTACGCCGAGCGCCAGAACCAGAATCGTCGAAAGCCACGGATTCAGCCCGCATTTTACGATGAGAACGCCCAGAATCGAGCCGCAGAATGCAAGAACCGAGCCGACAGACAGGTCGACGTTACCGGTCAGAATACAGAAGAACATACCGACCGAAAGCAAAATCAGGTAGCTGTTCTGCAGAATCAGGTTGGAGACATTCATTGCATTGAAAATATTACCGTCCGTCAGAATTCCGAACAGGAGCGTAATGACGGTCAATGCAATAACCATGCCGTACTGCCGCATGTTGCCCGATAAGTATTGCCGTAATTGTTTCATTCTGCCTCTCCTCTCACCGCATTACTGATGATGCAGCGCATAATATTTTCCTGTGTGATTTGTTCGCCGCTCAGCTCACCGACCATCCTTCCTTCGTTCATCACATAGACACGGTCGCAAAGACCGATCAGCTCCGTCATGTCCGATGAAATGACAATTGCCGTTTTCCCTTCCGCAACGATCTTTCCAATCTGCTCATAGATTTCATACTTCGCGCCGACGTCGATGCCGCGCGTCGGCTCGTCCAGGAACAGAATATCGGAGTCTGCCAGCGCCCACTTTCCGAAAATGACCTTCTGCTGATTGCCGCCGGAAAGGTTGGCCACCGGCTGTTCGACATTGTAAGCCTTGATATGCAGAACATCCTTGTAATGCTTCGCTGCGCGGACCTCCTCAAATTCGTTGATGGTAAGTCCCTTCCTGAACTTGGATAAGCTGGTCAGTGTAATGTTATCTTTGATAGACTGTCCGCCGATGCAGCCATAGCGGTGCCGATCCTCCGAAACATAGCCAATGCTGTTGGCAATGGCCTGCGCAACGGTCGGACAGGTGATCTCCTTGCCATCCTTGATGAGCGTGCCGGATATTTTTGTGCCGTAGCTTCTGCCAAAGATGCTCATGGCAAGCTCCGTCCGTCCAGCGCCCATCAGCCCGGCAATTCCGAGCACCTCTCCCTTTTTGGCATAGAACGAAACATTGTCAATCCGTTTACGCGTCTCGTCTGTCGGCTGATAGACCGTCCAGTTCCGGACCTCAAAGCACTTTTCCGCCACATGGTTTTCCCGGGCAGGGAAACGGTTTTTCATCTCGCGCCCAACCATTCCCTTGATAATGCGGTCTTCGTTTACCTGATCGCCATGCATACTAAGTGTTTCAATGGTCTCTCCATCCCGGATAATAGTGATGCGGTCGGCGACTGCCGTAATTTCATGCAGCTTGTGCGTGATGAAAATGCATCTGATGCCTTCCTGCCTGAACTTCCGCATCAGTTCCAGCAGCAGCGCGCTTTCCTCGTCGTTCAAAGCCGCCGTCGGCTCGTCCAGAATCAGAAGTCTGACATTCTTGGAAATTGCCTTGCAGATTTCAACCAGCTGCTGTTTTCCGACACCGAGGTCGCGGATTTTTGTCTCCGGATTTTCATGCAGACCGACACGCTCCATCAGCTCGGCTGCCCGGCGGATGGTCAGCTTCCAGTCGATGACGCTGTTCTTTGCATTTTCATTTCCGAGAAAGATATTCTCTGCAATGGAAAGCGCAGGGAAAAGAGCCAGATGCTGATGAATGATTGCGATATTTTTCTTTTCGCTCTCACGGACATTCCGGAATTTGCAGAGTTCTCCGTCGTAATAAACCTCTCCGCCATAGCTCCATACGGATAAACACCGCTGAGGATATTCATAAGCGTTGATTTCCCCGCACCGTTTTCTCCGCAGAGCGCGTGAATCTCATTGGGACGAACGTTGAAATCAATGCGGTTGAGGGCTTTGACAACGCCAAAAGACTTGGAAACATTTTTAACTTCCAGTAAATAGTTTTCTGTCATATGCGCGTTCCTTTCCCGCCGCAATTATTCACTCGACCACGACATCTTCCAGACGAATGTCCTTTCCGAGGTCAGCAGCCTGCTTGAAAATTTTCAGCGCAGACGAATAGCCGATGCCGAAGCGGCAGGCGCCCAGCTTGTACATTTTCAGCATGGTGTCCAGATCTCTGACGCCGCCGGCAACCTTCATCTTCAAATTGTCTCCGATGGTATCCTTGATGACCTTCACATGATGCAGCGTCGTCGGGTTTCCGACGGAGAAGCCTGTGCCGGTCTTGACATAATTGGCGCCGCCCTCTCCGACGAGCTTGCACGCCGTGCGGATTTCTTCGTCAGAAAGCAGCATTGCCTCAATGATTACCTTCAAAGACGTCCCTTTCGTGAGTTCACGCACAGCGCGGATATCCTCGACGCATGCGTCAAACTTGCCGGACTTCAGAAGACCGATATTCATTACCATGTCAACCTCTGCCGGCTCATACTTCATAAAGAGTTCTGCCTGAACCTGCTTGATATACGTCGATTCCTGACCGGACGGGAACGCCAGCGACACGCCGAGCTTGGTATCTGCGCCTTTCAGCAGCTCGTACATTCTTTCGTAATAGCAGGGCCATGCAAAGCAGGTTCCGAAGCTGTATTTCCGGCAGTCGGCAATCATTGCCTCAACATCTTCCAAACAGCTGTCCAGTTTCAGAACGCTCGGGTCCATCATATAAGCAATGTCCTTCAGGTTCAGTACATCTTTTCTGATTTCTTCCATAATGTGCCTCCAGAAATAAAAAATTATATATCATTCACATGGATGGTATATTCTGATTTTCCTGCGTAAAGCTTTCCAGCGCCCGTCGTGCGGCACGGTAACGCTGACGCAGAAGCCGATAGGCAGTCTCATGCTCCGCTGCCGGTTCTGTCAGAGCACCGCCGCTGCATTGTCTGTTGATCGGCGTATAATCCTCCCACAATCCCGCACATCGAAGCGCAATCGCCGCGGCGCCAAAGGATGCCGCATTCTGCCCGATCGAGCCCTTCTTGATTTTAATTCCGAATATTCCGGCAAAAATCTCCCGCCACAGTGCACTTTTGCCCCCGCCTCCGGTAATAAGCAGTGCGTCCGGCATATGAATGTGGCTGGAAAAGCTTTCCCATATCTCGGAAAGATCCAGTGCGATGCCTTCCAGCACCGCGCGCAGAAGATCCTCTCTGCGGCTTCCGAGCCGAATCCCCAGAAATGCACCCCGAAGCTCCGGACTGCCGCGATGTGTTCCGCCTCCTGCAAGGCTCGGGTTGAACAGGACCCCGTTTGCGCCGATGGGCGCCTCTGCGGCAAGCGCGTCCAAGCGCTGATAAGCATCCGTCTGCGCAGAAAAATCTCTGCATAGCATTTCCTTTGCCCAGCTCAGACTGGTACATGCCGACAAAATAGAAACGGCGCTGCAATACCAGCCCTTTTCCACATGTGCAAATACAAATGGATGCAGCGCCGAATCCAGGACAGGCTGTCTGGTTGTTGCAGAAATCCAGGCGCATGAACCAAGCGACATATACACCCGATCATCGCCGAGTCCGCAAGAGCCGAGTGCCATGCAGGCATTGTCCACACCGCCGCGCGCGACCAATGTTCCGGGGCACAGCCCGATCTCTGCCGCCGCCTGCACCGTTACGCGCCCGAGCAGCTCATGCGATTGTCCGGGCTCCAGAAACAGCTCCCGCCGCAGACCGGCGTCCCGGATATAAGCATCCACATAGCACATCCTGCGCAAGTCAAACGCACCGGTTCCGGAAGCATAGGAATAGTCCGTTCCGGCAGCACCGGTCAGTCGGAAATTGATATAATCCTTGGAGCCCAGAATATAGGCTGTCTTTTCGTATATTTCCGGCTGGTTTTCGCGCATCCACATGATCTTGAAGAGCGTATAACAGGCAGGCGGATCACCGTTGCCGGTTGTTTCATACCATGCGTTGTAGTCATGCGTTTCAAAAAAACGCCGCGCCTGTTCTTTGGCTCTGCCATCAGACCAGATCGGCACTTGCCCGACAAGCGGACGCCCTTCCCGGTCCATGGGAATTCCGACAAGACTGTGCCCGGAGATGGCAAGCGCGCAAATCTGCTCTTTGCAAATATTCTGCTCTTTTACCTTGTCAAGCAGCAGCCGTGTGCTGCGGCAGATTGCCTGCCACCAGTCCTCGGGACGCTGCTCGTGAAATACTTCCTTGTAATAAAAGGTCGGATACTCACAGACCAGGAACGCAAGCGTTGTTCCGGAAGCGTCATGCAAAGACGCCTTGAGTCCGCCGGTTCCGAGATCATAAGCAATCACGTATTTTCCCTGCATGTTTGCTTGCCTCCGTCTTATTTTATAATAAGATAATACATGTAAATGCAAGTAATGTAAATACGGCATCATTCGCAAAATATTTTTGTACAATATGTGAATTTTAAACGAATTATGTCGAAAATCATTAGATAAAATGTTAAATGATGCATTTGTTTGTTGACAGCTATTTTCGCTTGTATTATTATATCTGTAAAATATGTGATGTAACTTTGTCACAAGCAGTTCTTGAAAAGGAGATCGCCGTTGATGCTGGACCATGAATCATCCAATCCCTATTACAGACAAATTGCCGTTTATTTTGCGGCGCAGATCCGCGATGAGGTTCTTAAGCCCGGAAGAAAGCTTCCATCGGAAAGTGAACTCTGCAGTCAGTTCTCCGTCAGCCGTGTAACTGCCAGAAAAGCAATTCGTGAGTTGGAAGCACTCGGACTGGTGTACAGCCGGCAAGGAAAAGGAACCTATGTGCAGCAGCGCCCGCTGGAGGAAAAGCCCCGGAACAATCCCAGCTTTACCTCCGTCGTAAAAGAGCACGGCATGAGCATGACATCCAAACTGCTTCAAGCGTCGATCATGCAGGCAACGGAACACGAAAGGCAGCAGTTTCAGCTGCCGCCGGACAGCAAAATCGTATACATCAAGCGCCTGCGATTTGTAGAAGGCAATCCGTTTCTGATTGAAATGTCATGGTACAGCGAGCGCTTTGTCGGACTCTTGGTTCATGACCTCGAGAAAGAATCAGTCTATGAAATTCTTCGACAGGAATACAATGTCCTGACTCTGAACGCAAAAAAGAGCATTGAGCTTGCGTCTATCACCAGCGAGGAGGCAGAATTGCTGCAGACATCCAAACGGCAGTCACAGGTATTGCTGCTGCGCGAATGCGTTACAGATGAAACCGGTGCGTTTGTGCATTATACAAAAGAATTGATTGTCGGAACCTATCGATTGGAACTGCAATAGTCTCTCGCAAAATTGGGGGAAATTTTCTGTTGTTCTGTGAAACAGTAACGTCATGAACTTCCCGATCACCATGCGCCAAACGAAGTAGCAGCTACGTCTGCTGCAATGCCGCGATGAAAAATTACGTTGGCTTACGCAAAGACAAACTGCTGTATCTACCGGGATTTCAATCCGCGAAACGCTTTGGACAGGACCGCGTTGAATATCCAGATTACTACAGCAACCGTAGGATGAAAGCAAAATGGAAGGGCTTGCCGCCTGTGATTCACAGACAGCAAGCCCCTTTGACTGCTGGAACAATTGCGCTTATAATTATTATCTATCCTCTTGGTGGCACCTCAGTTCAGCGTGGGCGGCTTTCTACATCGGTATTACTGCTTCAGCCACTTTGTAAATTCCTTTTGATCGATCTCGCCGTTCTTGCACTTCTCCTTTTCCTTCTGCGCATCCTTGCTCCACGCGCAGAACGCTTCCTGCGAGATCTTTCCCGCGCGAATCCACGCGAAGCGGCGCATGTACTCACGACGATAGATTTTGAGCAACTCGTCCTGTGCGTGACTTTGCACATACTGCCGCATAGCGCCGACCTCCTTGCAGGTGCGGCCACGGCTATCGAACATGCGGCTACAATATTCCGTGCTGCCGTGAACCGTGAGCGCAAAATATCTGCCGCAGCTTTGCAGATGCGCATGGAAATTCTTTGTCAGACGCACCCGCGCATGGAAAAGTCGACATCAGTCATGCTTGCGTTCAGCGCCGTCTGGAGCAGGCGTTTGGATTTGCTGATGCATAGTCGCCAAATTGCCTGGAACGTGCGCCAATTCCCTGTGTGGCAGAAGCTTCATTGGATTTTTTGCAATCCGGTGTCGCCAGTTTTAATCTATCGCTCCATTCCAGCTACAGATAGAAGAAATACGGATGCATGTCCTTCGAAATCATCCAGAAGTTTCTGCACTAGGGTGTATCTGAAAACAGCGCTTAGATGTGCAAAATGCTGAAAGCGACGCAGATCGCGGCGACCATAACAAAAGCGAGGAAGGAGTCGTCACGCTTGTCATAGCGTGTCTCAGCACGGCGAAATTCCTTGAGGCGATTGAAGAAACGCTCTATTACATTCCGCCGTTTATACGTCTCTTTATCAAATGGCCATGGCTGCTTTGTGTTCACTTTCGGCGGGATCGTATAGCGGGCGGACTGGTCATGCAGATAGGTTCGGATCTCTTTTGTGCCATAGGCTTTATCGGCAAGAATATCGCAGTCCTTCAGATCCGGAAGCAGCTTCAGCAAAGGAACTGCCTCCGTACAATCATCAACATTTCCGGCAGACAGCAAAAAAGCCACAGGCCGCAGGTCTTTTCCAACGATGGCATGAATTTTCGTGTTCAGGCCTCCGCGTGTTTTGACGATGCTGCTTGATGTCTGACTTTTGCTCGCTTTCTTATGCCACGACCTGCCTGCACGGATGCTTTGATCGACGTTGAATCCATGCTCAGCTCCGCGCCAGTGCCCGGGGCCGCGCAGAGCTCGAAGATCTTTTTCAAGTTCCCATCGTCCCGCCAGCGGCAGAAGCAGCTGTACACAGTCTGATGCGGACCGAATCTCGCCGGAAGATCGCTCCAGCGCGCACCACTGCGGGTAAGCCACAGGATGCCATTGAGATGCGCGCGAATATCCTTCTGCGGACGACCGGTATGCGAGATCTGGATAAGCGGCCGGACCAGCTCCCATTCCTTATCGGTAAGTTCATAACGACGGGCTTTCATGTTTGTCACTTCTTTCTGCCCTTGTCTTACCACTTATTTGTGTCTTTTTCTTGTACGTTTCGCTATTTTTGACTTTTCAGATACACCCTAAGACGGCAAAAGAGGGTGAGGTTGCAGAGCAGGAGCAGCGCCTAAAAGAGCTTGCCCCGGCGGTGAAGAACATGGAGCGGCTGGCCGCGGACTTTTCTGCAAATCCGGAACAGATTTTACCGGAGGCAGGCGCATTGGAAACAGGCCGTTCCTACCGCGAGAAAAAGGCAAAACCGTTGCTTGCTAAAATCGTCAAGGTGCTGTGGGCATTATACCTTGCCTACGTCGAGCTGAAAGGAAAGTTTGAGCGGCTGCAAACAGATTATGGGCAAGTTCAGAAAGCCAACAGCCGCCTGTCTGAACGCTTGCAGGAGGTCAAGCTGGAAAATAAATCCCCTTCGGCGCACCTCTGCCGACTATGCGCAGCTCAAGCAAATTCTCGGCGCAGAACAGATTGAAGCAACGCTAAATGCCGCCAAACGGCTGAAGCAGTCGGAGAAAGGCTGCAAGCAGCCCCAGCGCTCCGTTGACCACGGAGTACGGTAAAAACGGATGGACTTTCCTACATACCTATGGTATATTTATTTTTGGAGAAATATGATAACGGCACGCATAAAGAGCCAATCATAGGAAGAGGATGGGAATAAAAAGAAATGTTTGTATTAATAGTATTATTCATAATAGTAATAATTGCACTCGTCAAATTAGCTGGAGGCACGCAGAAAGCGGATGTGTATGTAACCGTTAAAAGTCGCCAGACATTGGAACAATATGATGCCATATCTTTTTTTAGAGAAAACAGCGAAAAACTAACGGAAGCAGAAAATGTCATCAAAGAGAAAGCAGGATCAAATGATGAAGGAACTTATATAATCAGAGTTCGTTATGTATCTCCTGCTGGAAGAAAATCTGCCTTCAAAGATATTACTGTGCGGCAATATGATATAGACAGATTTAAAAATGATCCCTCTTTGCTTATGAGCAAAGGCGAATATAATAAATACATTAACAATTAATGATGACGAATATAACTATATTCGTCCATACAAAAAGACTATCACGCCCTTTACCGCAGAGGTTTCAGCAGCGGTATTCGCAAGTGCTGAAAACAATCCTCTTGAGTATATTGTAAAGTATTTCTATCCTAATAAAAGAACATATCCCGAACAAATCCAGAAACTCTGCCACCTTGTGGAAGAACTTGAAACTTTAAGAGATGCAAAACAAATCATTGAGAACTACAAAGCGGAATACCAGCAGTATCTTGGCGATGTTCCTGCCTATATTATGGAAAACGATGAAGCCGGTTTCTACTCGCGGCTTGGATTTGCTACCATTGATGAAAGTGTGCTTACCGTAGAGTACAAATTCTCCTATACTTCTAACGGCGGACTGGCGCAGCGTTCATTTACAGTTCCAATGACAGAAGAAACCATCGCGGAGCTTATTAAGGTGCTTGAAAACAAACTTACTGCAAGTGCCTTTGCACAAGAACAGCGAACCCTGATGACAAAAAAGCTGCGTGAGTTTATCAAAAATCGCGACAATTTCACTTGCTGCCTTTGCGGAAACTCCACTCATGTTGAGCCCAATCTATTACTTGAGATAGATCACATTATCCCCGTGGCTAAAGGCGGCGAAACAGTGGAGGATAATCTCCAGACATTGTGCTGGAAATGCAATCGTGCAAAGAGCGATAAAATCATTGCCTGAGTCTTAAAATGTGCTTTTCACTAAGCGTGAACAAAAATCCCGGTTTCCACCCTTATGAGGGAAACCGGGATTTTTCTACTTTTTATTGAATTTTATCCGATTATGTGTCAAAATTTACGGCAGTTGATTCCTGCGGGTCCCGTCAAGATTTATGCGCAAATTTATAT
>ENA-ORPF01002397-ORPF01002397.1-human-gut-metagenome-genome-assembly--contig:-NODE-2397-length-12736-cov-6.908130_pt1 | contig 12736 bp, 8 predicted proteins | sample MGYA00242140_ERZ509070 | MGnify/ENA primary metagenome ERZ509070 (study PRJEB26280, sample SAMEA2338713) | human gut metagenome | biome: human gut; feature: human-associated habitat; material: faeces... | reverse complement strand
TAGTCGTTGTTTTGCCGGATATATTCCTCGGCGGACTTTCCGTAGCCGATTTTCTTGCAGTATTCTGCGACAAAGCCCATATCCAAATCGTCAACGGAGGAACGGAATACAGGCTCATCCTCATAGTAGCGAGAGCCTTTTGCATACATAAGCTGCAAGCGTTCCTCAAAATTGAGCTTCTTGGACTTATCCCCGACGCGGAAGAAAACCTCGTCCGCCTGATTTGCATGAATATCATTGCTCTGCAAAACTTCAATCAAGAGAATGTGATCGGGCAATCCCTTCGCATTTTTGCAGGGTATTCTTTCGGTTTCAACCTGCACAGACGGCTTGCAAAAATCAAACGGCGCTCGCAGCAATTCATTGATGTTTTCAGCATACCCATCTATTCCGGTAATTTCCCCATCATCTTCTACGCCAATAGCCAATGTTCCACCATCCGCATTGGCAAACGCAATCAGGTGAACAGCCAGACTTTTCGCATCAATTTTTGCACTTTTGCGGTCAAATACGGAAGATTCCACCATGCTACAAATTTCTTCCAACGACATTTTACAACTCATGTGGTTTCCTCCTCGACTTATCGTATAGCTTAATATAGCACATAAAACCGCATCTATGCAATCTCGTTTTGCTGATTCACTCCCATTTTACCCAAAGTGAAAGAGCTTTTCTCCCCAAACAAGTCTGTTTCTTTTCGTTTTTTCTGTCCCATCGTATACCTGCAAGCAGGGCACACCGGTACCCTTATGTGCATCTGCTTGTTGGTGGCGTTGCCCCCAAACCCCCGTTCCGCGCACTCCTTCGTCCTGCGGCTGCGCATCTTTCTGCGAAAAGACGCTGTTTTCAAAGAACCGAATCTGCGTGCAATTCCGTTACCGCTCCTGCTTTTTCTGTGCAGCACCATCTCTTTGTTCCATCGGTTCGTTCAGAATCCGCTCCACGTTCGCCCGAACGGTCAGCAATTCGCGCATTTCGTTCTTGGTATCCTTATACTCGGCATAATCCTTTTTTCGCTGCATTGTCAAGGCTTCATATTCCGTTTGCAGTGTTTGAACAGTCGGGAGCTTCGTCAGTTCCCGTTCATCAAAAGCCTGTTTAGCCGCTCGATGAATCAAAATTTCCTGTTCATGCTCGACAAGAAATTTCCTGGCATAGCCGGACTTTTTATATGTCGCATATATTTCGCGCGTTCTCAAGTAACCGAGAACGTGCTTTTTCAGTTCTGCAACTTCCCTTATTTGTGCTTCTTCGTTCTTCATCCTCTTGAGCAGTTCCCCGTGTCGCAAAGTCGCCGCTTCTGTCTTTTCTGCCAATTCTGAAAGGTTTTGAATATGATGCTCTGAAAGATATGTCAGCGTCTGCGCCATCTGCTTGGCATTGAACACCTTCGCCCACCGTGCATAACCGCCGCCTTTGCCCTGTTGCAGCTTTGCCTGCACATCAACCAGCAGACTTACGCTTTCAACACATCCTTCATCGATTGCTTCTCCATCGGCTCCTTCCTTTTTTCGTCAATGTTCAGCGCGGCGTTCAATTCGGCAAGGCACGCAGCTTTGGCTTCCAGCTCCTTCTCCTGCGCAAACGGTTTGCCCAACTCCGCCCTGGCCTGTTCCGTCTGCCGTTCCAGTTCGGCAATCCGTTCTTCCGCCTTTTCGAGTTTTTGCGGCATATTCGCCAGCGCGTTCTCGATGCGCGTCAGATTGCCGTACACATCCGTTCCCATGGTCACGGTATGCGACATCTCGCCGCGCAGAATGAGCTTGACCTCCTGCCGATAGCTGTCATAATCCACCGTCATTTTCATGCCGCGGTATTCGCCCAGCTCCATATCATGCGGCGAAAGACGGCAGGCTTCCAGAAGCATTTTGCCCGCTGCCTCTTTATCGACAATCCGCTTTCCCTTGATCGCCATGCCGACAAAACCATCCTTGGGCAGCGGATGCGCTTCCAGCAGCGCCATATCCGCCCGATAGCCCTTCGCGCGTTCCTGTGCCTGACGGATTTCTTCCGGATACTGCTTCAAAATCTGGTCTTCCAGTTTGAACTGATTGCTCTGATAATCCGCTTTCATCAGGCGCAGCTTTGCAACCTCGATGTCCAAATCCATCTTTTCCTTGATGCGCGGATCGCCCGCGCACAATGCCTTGATTTCCGCATAAGAGAGCGCGGTTTCGTCCACATCGTCGCAGGCACGGACGGGCGATTTGCTGGACATGATCTGGCTGATAAAGCGCTGCTTGTTCTCGATGGTCTGCCAGAGGTACGAATCGAATGATTTTTCCGTGACATATCGGTATATATGCACGTCCGGATTCATGTTGCCTTGTCGCACAATGCGCCCCGCTCGCTGCTCCAAATCGCCCGGCCGCCACGGCGCATCCAGATCATGCAGCGCGATCAATCTGTCCTGAACATTGGTGCCTGCACCAAGTTTTTGTGTGCTGCCGAATAAAATCCGCACCTGTCCGCTTCTGACCTTGGCGAACAGCTCCTTCTTTTTGATTTCCGTATCCGCGTCATGGATGAACTGAATGCCCTTTGTCGGCAAATGCTGCGGAATCGTCGGCACAACAATCCCATCCGTTGCCGCCAGCGCGTTGATGGTCATCATCCCCAGCGACGGGGCACAATCAATGAGAATGTAGTCGTACTCATGTTTGTAAGGCTCAATCACCTGTTTGAGTATCGTTTCGTGGTACATGACGCTGACCAGCGACATCTCCATGCCTGCCAGCTCGATGTTGGCAGGCAGGAGATCCACCCCTTCCTCGTGATGAAGCATCCCTTCTCCATGGGGGACAGGTCTATCCTGTATGGCTTTTATCATAAGATCGTACAGCGTAATCGGCAGCTCGTCCGGCTCCCAGCCAAGGCTTAGAGTCAGGCTTCCCTGAGCGTCTGCATCGACGAGCAGCACCTTCCTGCCCGCCTGCGCCAGCCCTATGCCCAGGTTGGCGCAGGTCGTCGTTTTGGCTGTGCCGCCCTTCTGGTTGGCAAGACTGATAACGTGCGCATCCATTTTCTATTGTTCCTTTCTGATAGGTGCAAAAAAGCCTCCTGTGTCATCAAGCAGCTCTCTGATTCAGCGTCTTTTCATACGCTTTGGGTCAAAAGAAAACCACTCGATCTTCGCAAAAATCGAGTGGCCATGTTATGAGATTTACTTTTTAGCTTTGATTTCTTTTAAATATGTCTCCACGTTCCGATACTGTACATCCTGCACAACCTGTTCTTTTCCGCGATAGAGCACATATTTCCCTGTAATCGGCCCATACCGATGCTCCGTTTGCTCGCATTTCTTTTCGTCGATCAAATGACGGATCTGCTGGGGCACAGCTTCGGCGCTGTGCTTGATTTCATAAATCTGACAACAGCCCGCACCCGGATCAAACACGACCATATCAAACTCTCCAACGGGAAATTGCAGCACAAAAACCTGTTTTTTCGGATTGGCCAGCTTGGTTTCCAGCAGAACAATGTCCTCCATCATCCTCCCCTTGATCTCATTCAGAACACGTTCCTGCACGGCATTTCTCTCTGCCAAAGACAGCGCGCTGAACGTCTCATCCAGCAGCAAGCTGTGAATCAAGGCGCCAGCCTGTGCATATCGAAGCCCTGGCTGTGCAATCACGGTTCGGCTGCCCTTCTCATTGACATCCGGCAGGTGGAGAACGTCGATTTCCTGCGTCAAATCCAGCAGTTCCAAATATTCTCTGATTTCTCGCACATGCGTTCGATCCAGCTTGACCGTTTGTTCCGCCTGATTGCGAATTTCCAGCAGCTTTCGCAGATTTTCCGTTACGGTATCCATATCCACCCGATCCAGAATATCCGTCGGATTCTGTCGGTCGCGACGCAGGTTGTTTGCGGAGATACCCAAGTCGTGCGATTTGAAATCCCGTGTCAGAACCTCCAGCGTAAAACGATGATTGATATCCTCAACCACACGGTTAATTGCACTGGTCAGCTCGTCTTTTTCATACAGGTCGTACAAATGGCGGAAATGTCCTTCGTACTGATAGCAGCGTAGGGAGTGCTGGATGTTTCGAGCAATCGCCGTGTCTACATACTCATCGGCGCTTTCCTTACTGGCGAAGGTGGACGTTTCGTTATAGTGAACGCCACCCAAGCTCATCGTACCGCCGTAACGAATATACTCGTCGATGCCATGAATTCCCAGCACCGATTCAAATTCCCGATAGGGAATGAACGTCGTATGCAGCATCACGCAGCGATCGTAAAGCTGTTCGTCCTCCGTGAATAGAAACCCCAGCGAATCTGTGCCGGACAGCACAATTTTCATCCCGCAGGCCGCAAATACATCCGAAAACAGCGCCGCTCCCTCGATGAAATCCTCCATCAGCGTCACTTCGTCCAGAAACACATAGCGAAAGCCCTTCTGCTCCAGCGTTTTCAAGTCTTTATTGACATCCGCCAACGTATCCTTTGCCGTAATCTGAATGAACGCCGCTTTGGCCAATTCATCTTCGGCCATGTCAGCGAAAATCTGACGAATCATCGTGGTTTTTCCCGTTCGACGCAGACCATAGAGAATAAACACCTTGTCCCGCGTCTCGCCATAAACATAATCATGCAGCTGCTGAAAGCATTCGCGCTTCTGATAACAGCTTACGGCATCAGCAAATGTTCGGAGCGTATTACCTGTTCGGACGTTGGTGATGAAGTTCAACAGCTCGGCCTTCTTCACCTTTGGCAGACCTCTACGCAACGCTTTGATTTCCTGTTCAAGCGTCTTTCGATGCTCAATCTGTTCTCGGAATGCATCAACCTCATCCAAAGGAATATACTTTTCTCTACGTTTTCCATTCTCAGACCAGCGCTGATAAAAGTATATCTTCCCGTTCACCGTTTTTCTGGTGATGGAGCCAACAGGCAGCTCGGCAATCTGTTGTTCCAGCTCTTTCATGCGCGTTTGGGCTTCTTCCTGATTCACTGTTTTCCCTCCTTTTCCCGCATGGATTTATCCCTATTATACCCTACTTATCCCCATTTATTCAAGAGGGTATAGAAAAGGATGTCCATGCTTGATGGACATCCCTTCAACTTTCCGCTTTTCGAGCTGTATTGCGCTCCAATTACGCACCAATCGCGCACCATTTTTTCATGAACGTGCGCAAACATTTATCAAGTTTCAAGTCACTACAAGCTCAAAAAATGAGGTATTCCTTCATTTTTAACGATTTATGCCAAACTGTGAAGAATAGCATTGGACTCGTTGCGAATTACAACGCCCAATTTCATATATGCTCACAGCTCCTTTGTTGCCTTGCTTGACATGCTATTCCGTTCAAAAACCTGACACGATTACTGATTATAACACACCCCTCCCCTTTTCTCAAGGCACGGCTGGATTTTCGTTGCGATTTCTGTCTCAATTTTTTATGGATGCCGGTGCTGCCGTATTCCGCCGCTTCGCGAATCTTCAGCATCATTTTACGCCGGATCGAAATGCTCTGAATTCGATCTCTGTCTAATCATCGCCCCAATCATCATTTATATCACTTCAAGTTCCTCACAACATATAACAAGTTCATCTCCAGAATTTATCTCCATTCCCACCGGAATAAACCTATCTCCATTAGCCAACCTTGAACCAGAATATAGTTCTTGATTCTGGTTTTGTTTGTTCTGAAGTTCCGTAATATAATCATCATTAGCCACATACATGCACTGTATATTATTCCCACCTGCCCAAAATCTGCACGATTGCATATATATACATATAACACTTCTAAATCTAATTATTATTTCTTCTTTTGTCATCTCATTTTTGCAATAGATTTCTACTTCTGATTTTTTCTGCTTATATTCAAAACCGTAAAAGGCGCAATCATGTATTTTAATTTTATTGATATCATCTTTATTATCAAATGAATATACCATATTTTCAGTCTTTCTCATTGAAAGTATAATGAATTCCATGGTTCTGGCACAGGCTCTCCTGCAAATAATGCATTCCATTATGAGCGCTGTCCCACTCGATTAACAAACAAAATGATTTCTTTTCCCGTTTCAGATTCCTGAATGACTACCTTCCCCTTCTTTATCTCTTTGGGTATAAATTCAGAAAAAGATGCCGTATATGCTTCCCATCCCAAGGCTTTATCATCATAAAAGAAACCGTAAGACAGCGTTCCGCCGCTCTTTATCACGGTTACTCCATATCTTATTTTTCCATCATTATAATCATATCCAAACTTAGGATCAAATACGCAGATTTCTTTGCTCTCCTTCAGAATTCCCACCTGAATTCTCGCAGCATTTTTCGGCGTTATTTGATATCCATATAAAAAACGTCCATCTACTGAATATAAAAGGAATTGAATCTTTCCATTGTTCAAGTTATCCTTTTCAAAAACGACGAGAGCCAGATTTTTCACTATATTTACATATTTGATTTCCTTATTGACATCTATATCGGCTCCATTTAATTCTTTTATCTCTTGAAATGCATTTTTCCCAATCAAATGATCCGATGCATATATCTTTTTCTCGTTCCACGCATATGATTCTTCCTTTACGAATTTCTCTCCATTTTCATAAAACACCATGTTCATTATGATCAGAAAAATCGTCAAACCTGAAAAAAAAATACAAATATCTTTTTTCATTTTCCCTCGTTTGTCAATACTTCAACAACATTTGCTTAAACGGCGCTCTTCTTTGTATACCCTTTTTATTCTTCTTGGTATTCTGAACTCCGTCTATAAAGTCATCGGCTTTCTTTTTTTACAATTGGACTTTGCGCGCTATAACATTATTACGTTCTATATGCTGGGGGTGCTGTTCACCGCATTGTGTACCAGCGGTTACACCTGCGGTGTGCTGGGCTCCATTGCCAGTGTTGCGCTATACAATTTTTTCTTGACGGAACCGCGCTTGACATTCCATGCGTATGATCCCGGTTATCAGGTTACATTTGCCCTGATGCTGACCTCTGCAATCATTACCTGCACCCTGACAACGCGGCTGAAGGATCATGCAAAAATGTCCGCGCAGGCAGCGTTCCGTACAAAAATACTGTTTGATACAAATCAGCTTTTACAGAGAGCAAAAAGCGAGGAAGAAATCCTCTCTCAGACAGCGTCCCAGTTGATGAAGCTGCTGAACCGGAGCCTGATCGTTTACCCGGAACAAAACGGAGATCTTGGGTCAGAACAGGTTTTTGGGATTGATGGGGAAGTGCCGCGCAACATCTTTTCTGCACCGGAAGAACGGGATGCAGCAAACTGGACGTTTGCCAACAAAAAGCGTTCCGGTGCAGGCACGGATAGCTACCCGGACGCAAAGGGGCTTTATCTTGCACTTCGGACCGGAGGCGGCGTGTTTGGAGTGATCGGGATCGATCTGTCCGAAAAACCGCTGGATGCCTTTGAAAACAGTGTGCTGCTTTCCATTCTGGGCGAAGGTGCGCTGGCCATCGAAAACCGCAGAAACGCGCTGGAAAAAGAGCAAGCTGCATTGCAGGCAAGGAATGAAGAACTGCGGGCAAACCTGCTGCGCACGATCTCCCATGACCTGCGCACCCCGCTGACCTCCATTTCCGGCAATGCCAGCAATCTGCTTTCCAACGGAGAAACGCTGGATACAGAGACCCGGAACAAGATCTGCACCGATATTTTTGACGATGCACAATGGCTGATCGGTCTGGTGGAAAATCTGCTTTCCATCACCCGCATTGAAGATGGACGGATGAATCTGCAGATCTCACCGCAGCTGATGGACGAAATGATCGAAGAAGCACTGCATCATGTCAACCGGAAAAGCTGCGAACACACCATCACAACACAGTATGGGGACGAGATCCTCCTGGTCAATGTGGATGCACGGCTGATCATGCAGGTCGTTGTCAATCTGGTGGATAACGCCATCAAATACACCCCCGTGGGCTCGGTCATTCAGATTTCGGCTTACCGGAAAGACCATCAGGTCGTAGTGGAGGTTGCAGATAACGGTCCCGGCATTCCGGATCGCGCAAAAGCACAGGTGTTCGAGATGTTTTATACCGGGCAGAGCCGCATCGCAGACAGCCACCGCAGCCTTGGACTGGGCTTGCCCCTCTGCCGAGCGATCCTGACGGCTCACGGCGGAACATTGACCCTGCGTGACAACATTCCCAATGGCAGTGTCTTTTCCTTTGCATTGCCGCAAAGCGAGGTGAACATTCATGAATAAGCCGTCCATTCTGGTCGTAGAGGATGATGTTCCTGTACGGTGTCTGATCACAACGACCCTGAAGACCCACGGCTATAAATATCTGACTGCTTCCAATGGGGAAACGGCGATCATGATGACTACCAGCCACAATCCGGACATCATGCTGCTGGATCTTGGGCTGCCCGATATAGACGGCATCGAGGTCATCCGCAGCGTCCGCACATGGTCGAACCTGCCCATCATCGTCCTGAGTGCCCGGAGCGAAGATTCTGATAAGATCGAGGCACTGGACAACGGCGCAGACGATTATCTGACAAAGCCGTTTTCCGTGGATGAGCTGCTGGCAAGACTGCGTGTAACGCAGCGCCGATTGAATCTGCTGGCTTCTGACGGCATAAATAGTCCGGTTTTTGTCAATGGTCCTTTGAAGATCGACTTCTCGGCAGGCTGCGTCTGGCTGAGCGAGAATGAATTGCATTTGACCCCCATCGAGTACAAACTGCTGTGTGTGCTGGCGCATAATGTGGGCAAAGTGCTGACGCATACCTCCCTCACGCAGAAAGTATGGGGCAGTACGCAGGAAAATGACATTGCTTCCTTGCGAGTTTACATGGCATCCCTGCGCAAAAAATTGGAACGATGCCCGGATGCGCCGCATCTGATCCAGACCCATGTTGGTGTCGGATACCGGATGCTGCGCGTGGAAAATGATGAAGCATAGTAAAAAAAAAAAAAACAGGGTGCGCCCCCGAATGAACAACACCCCATTTGTCCGACAGGATTCGGTCTGACAAATGGGGTGTTTTTATTTGTCGGAAAAACGAAAGGCGTATCTGCTCTTGCAGCAGCTGCCCGGCTTTGACGCTTGCGGGCGAGTACACAGGGTTCTGTCCGCTGATGCCTGCAAGGTTCAGGGTTTCGTGGGCACGCAGACCGTTAAACTCGATCCATGTGTATTCCCACGGCTCCTGTTCATCGGCACGGTAGGTGGTGACCTGACCGGGAGCGATCAGAAAACCCTGTCCGCTTTTTCTTATGATATACCAAAATGCGCTATGACTTCAACACAATTCGTAGTATTCCTTCAAATTGAGATATAACAAGTCGCATTTTTGCATTTACGAAACCGCTGGCAGATAGTATAATAATGGCGCAACAAGAGAAAAAAGAAACTGTGCAATGTGATGATGCACAAAATTTTCTCGCTGCTTTTGTAAGAGCTGACAAAAAGCAGAAAAATCGACCCGACCGCCTGTCTGTCGGCATTTCTATTAAAAATAATCTCGTTGAGGTATAGGATCCATGAGTATTCGATTTGATTCCGAGGCCCGCGTTTTTGTATTGGAGACTGCCCATACCAGCTACCACATGAAGGTGGATGCGCTGGGGCACCTGCTGCATCTGTACTACGGCAAAACCATCGGCACCGGGGACCTGATGCAGCTGTATCCCCGCACAGACCGGGGATTCTCTCCGGATTACTACGCTTACCGCACCCACCGGGGCATTTCCCCGGATCTGCTCCCGCAGGAGTATACCGGCTGCAACGTGGGCGATTTCCGTCTCTCCTGCCTGACGGTGGCCGACAGCCGTGGTGCCTTTGGCGCAGACTTTACCTATGTGAGCCACACGGTGGAGGCGGGCAAATATCAGCTGACCGGTCTGCCCTGTGCCCACGCAGAGGAAAACGATGCCGAGACCCTGATTGTCCGAATGCAGGACGAGGCCACCGGTCTGACGCTGGAGCTGCTGTACGGCGTGTTTGCACAGCAGGATGTCATCACCCGTGCGGCGCGGCTGACAAACCACGGAGATACCCCGCTGCGGCTGGACAAGGCTGCATCTGCCTGTCTGGATCTGCCCTTTGGCAGATGGGATCTGCTGCATTTCCACGGCAGACACGCCATGGAGCGGCAGCTGGAGCGGGAAGCTGTGGGCACCAATATCCAGACCATTTCTTCGGTGCGGGGCAGCTCCAGTCACCACAATAATCCCTTCCTGATCCTCTGCCAGCAGGATGCAACGGAGACCAGCGGTGCCTGCTACGGGGTGATGATGGTCTATTCCGGCAGCTACCAGATGGACGTGGAGCGCTCTCAGACCGGGCTTGTCCGGGTAGTGAGCGGCATTCAGGAGGAGCGCTTTGCATGGAACCTGAAGCCGGGCGAGACCTTTGACACCCCGGAGGTGATCCTCTCCTTTGCGGCAGAGGGTCTGACCCCGCTTTCCCAGCAGTACCACCGCTTTTTGCGGCGCAACATCTGCCGCGGCCCGTGGAAGGACAAACGCCGCCCGGTGCTGATCAACAACTGGGAGGCCACCTATTTTGATTTCAACACCGAAAAGATCGTAAAGATCGCTGAAAAAGCAGCCTCTCTCGGCGTGGAGATGATGGTGCTGGACGATGGCTGGTTCGGCACCCGGAACAATGACAATCAGGGTCTGGGCGACTGGACCGTGAACTGCGAAAAGCTGCCCGGCGGACTGGACCCACTGATTGAGCAGATCAATGCGCTGGGCATGAAATTCGGCCTGTGGATCGAACCGGAAATGGTCAACGAGAACTCCCAGCTGTACCGCACCCATCCGGACTGGGCGCTGACCCTGCCCGGACGCAAGCCCGCCATGGGGCGCAACCAGCTGGTGCTGGATCTCTCCCGTCCGGAGGTGGTGGACTATCTGGCAGGGGTTATCGGCAAGCTGCTGCGGGAGCATCACATTGAGTATATCAAGTGGGATATGAACCGCAGCATGAGCGATGTGTACAGCCGTGCTTTCCCTGCCGAGCAGCAGGGCGAGATCATGCACCGCTATATGCTGGGCGTTTATGCGCTGGCAGAGCGGCTGACGCAGGGCTTCCCGGAGGTGCTGTTCGAGGGCTGCGCAGGCGGCGGCGGACGCTTTGATGCCGGAATGCTGTGCTACTATCCCCAGATCTGGTGCAGTGATGATACCGATGCCATTGAACGGTTGACGATCCAGCACGGCACCTCCTTTGGCTATCCGGTCTGCACTATGGGGGCACATGTTTCTGCCTGCCCCAACCACCAGACCGGCCGCACTACGCCCATCGACACCCGTGCTGTGGTGGCGATGAGCGGTACCTTTGGCTACGAGCTGGATCTGGGCAAATTAAAGCGCGCCGAGTGCACTGCAGTGAAAAACCAGATCAAGCGGTTCAAGCGCCTGAACGACCTGATCCGTACCGGCGATTATTACCGGCTGACCGACCCGGCAGAAAACGCATATTTCACGGCATGGCAGTTTGCCGCAGAGGACGGCAGCGAGGCACTGCTGAATCTGGTGGTGACCCATCCGCAGGCAAATCCCTTGCCCATCCACCTGTGCTTCCGTGGGCTGGAAGAAGATGCTGTGTATGAGCTGGACGGCATCGACTATTTCGGCTCCCGGTATGCCCACGACGTAGAGGACGGCATTCACAAGGGGATGCGGTTCAGCGGCAGCACTCTGCTGTATGCGGGACTTGTCCTGCCGCAGCTGTTTGGCGATTACCCCAGCGTGCAGCTTCATCTTACACGAAAAGGATAAAGAAAGATGACAAGTCAAGATAATTTTACAGTCCGATTTGCCAAGCACAAGGACGAGCTGGAATGGCTGTTCATGGAACTGTACCACAACCGGGAAGGGCTGGAGGTTCTGGAGCGGGAGATGGCAGAAGCCTACAACGCCCGCAGCGCCGAGCTGAAAGCACTGGACAAGGCACGCTCTGCCGACCCGGAGTGGTACAAGCGGGGCAATATGTTCGGCATGACCATGTACACCGACCTCTTTGCCGGAAATCTGAAAGAACTGGCAAAGAAGCTGCCCTACCTCAAGGAGCAGAAGCTGACCTATCTGCACCTGATGCCCCTGCTGCAGATGCCCCATCCCCACAACGATGGCGGCTATGCGGTGGAGGATTTCGATACCGTAGACCCGGCCCTTGGCACCAACAAAGACCTTGAAAACCTGACCCGGGAGCTGCGGAAAGCAGGCATCAGCCTGTGTCTGGATTTTGTGATGAACCACACCGCCAGCACCCACCGCTGGGCCATGGCGGCAAAGGCAGGCGACCCGTGGTTTCAGGCCTATTACCACCTCTACGAGGACCGCACCATCCCCGACCAGTACGAGCAGACCGTGCCGCAGGTGTTCCCCAACACCGCACCCGGCAACTTTACATGGTGTGAGGAGATGCACAAGTGGGTGCTGACCACCTTCCACGACTACCAGTGGGACCTGAACTACGCAAACCCGGCAGTGTTCGTGGACATGACCAAGAGCATCCTGCATCTGGCAAATCTGGGCGTGGAGGTGTTCCGCATTGATGCCGTGCCCTACATCTGGAAGCAGCTGGGCACCACCTGCCGCAATCTGCCGCAGGTGCACACCATCGTGCGGATGCTCCGCATGGTGCTGGAATGTGTCTGCCCGGCGGTCATCCTCAAGGGCGAGGTGGTCATGGCTCCCAAGGAGCTTGCCGCCTACTTCGGCACGCCCGAAAAGCCGGAATGCCACATGCTCTACAATGTGTCCACCATGGTCAACCTGTGGG
>ENA-ORPF01002382-ORPF01002382.1-human-gut-metagenome-genome-assembly--contig:-NODE-2382-length-12808-cov-10.815808_pt1 | contig 12808 bp, 10 predicted proteins | sample MGYA00242140_ERZ509070 | MGnify/ENA primary metagenome ERZ509070 (study PRJEB26280, sample SAMEA2338713) | human gut metagenome | biome: human gut; feature: human-associated habitat; material: faeces... | reverse complement strand
GTCGCCGCAGTGGAGCATCCTGTTATTGCCCACATAGATGCCCACATGGGACGCGTCTGCGGTGTCGTAGGTCTTTTCAAAGAATATCAGGTCGCCGGGACGGGCGCTTTCCGGGGAGACATAGGCGCATATGCCCCGCAGACCCTCCGCGCCCAGCCTGCCGAAGCTCCAATGCAGGCCGCAGTTGTTGTAGACATACGAAACGAAGCCGGAGCAGTCGAAGGAGGTGTCCGGCGAGCTGCCGCCCCAGACGTAGGGGTAGCCCAGATACTTCTCCGCTTCCTTGATGATGGCGGCGAACTGTTCATCCGCCAGCGCTTCCGGGGGTATCTCGTACTTCTCATACTTGGTATAGTAGTACCGGTTCACATACGGGGAGCCGGGGAACAGGTCGGGGCGGTTGCCCAGCACGCTCATATACACGGCGTACATGGAGAGCTGATCGTGGGACATGATATGCACCGGCACATGGGAGAGGTTGAAGTTTTCCAGCTCCACATGGCAGATATACCAGGTGTAGGGAACCTCCGCCTCGTACTCGTAGCTTTGCAGATTGCCGTTTTCGTCGGTGTAATAGCCGATATGCGTTTCGGTGCGGTATCTGGTTTCCGTGGAGACGGTTTCCGTTAAGATATACTGTTTTTCAAACAGCGTCTCCAGAATCCCGCCTATTTCGTCAATCGTCCATTCTCCGCCCTTGAGGGCGGTAATCATGGAAATGAGCACATAGGGGTCGTGCTCAATCTCGTCCAGGTCGAAGTGGTACTCGTCGTAATCGTGGGTGCTTTCGTAGCTGTTCAGGTATTCCCGCAGCTCGTCCTCCATGGCGCAGTAGGCGGCTTCCGCCGCCAGCATATCCGCATCCTCCAGCGGATAGGTGGAGGCCGCAATGCCGGACGCCCCGCCCTGAAACAGCGTGGAGCAGGAGGAAATGCAGGTCATGAGCAGCAGTATCGCGGCGGCGACGCCGCCCGCGATGAGGAAGCCCTTCTTGTGCCGGACAAAAAAGCTGCCGGCCTTTTTGCTCCCCTCGGCGGCGCGCTTTGCCGCCTTCGCGGTGGTCTCGGACGCTTTGACGGTATTCCTCGCGCCGTTCCCCGCTTTTGCGGCGGCGTATTCCTTTTTAATGGCCTGCTTCTGCCGCCAACGGGAATAGGGGTTGGAAGCCCTGCCGTATTCCTGCTCGTACTGTTTGTTCAGCGCCTTGAGATTAGCTTTGTCTGCGGCGGCTTCTGCCTTGTCCGCCCTGCGGTAGGGCTTTTCCGCATGGGAGTGGTGCGCCGATTCCGCAATGCGCCAGGTGCGCTCCGCCGTCTCGGTCAGGGTGTTCGTCGCCTCCGTGCCGGGGTTGTCATCGCCCTCCTCCCGGAGCTTGCGGTGGACTGTGCTGCGGACGGTATCCAGCGGCGCTTTCCTTGCGGCGTGCGCCAGCTTGGAGGGCGGACGCTTTTTGCCCGCCTCCTCAAAGAAAAGGCGCGTCGTGACCTTGCCGCTCTCACTGTCCACAACGCGCTTTTTGACCTTAACGGTTTTCCTGGGAATTTTCGCTTCGGCCTTTTCCAGCTTAACCGCCGCCCTGTCCGCCTTGCGGACAGCTCGTTCCAGCTCCGGCAGTGCGCGTTCTTCCTCGGTGAAAATCAGCCTTGGCGAGCGTTTTGCCATATTCATCACCTCCTGATGGGACTGCTGATGGGTTAAAAGCGTTATTCAAACAGAATTTCATCCGTTCTCTCCAGAAAATGCCGCTTGCCTGCCGGGGTAATGAGGGTATAGTGTCCCAGCTTGCCTCGCTCGGTGTAGAAGTCCCTCACCAGAAACAGACCGGCGCTCTTTTTGACCGCACGGGGAAAGAGCTTGCGGTTCTTGTCCCGGAACAGATACTTCTTTTCCTCCAGATACCGGGTAAACTGCTTTTCGGGAACGCCCAGCTCCTTGGCGGTGGTGCGGATATTGGTGCAGTCCGCAGGGTCAACAAAGGCGTCGTAATACTCCGCTTTGGGGAGGGCAAGCCGGAGACGGCGGGTCAGCTCCCGGTTTCGGGCGTTTTCGCTGCGCAGGCGGTTCAGGTACTCCGGCACGGCCTCGGGGTGCGCCTCCAGCGCATCCAACAGGCTGTCCGTCATATACGCGCCGTGCTTGCGGATGGAGGGAATGACCTCATGGGTGATCCAGCGCTTGAAGGCTCTCGCTTCCGGCTTTTTGGAACAAAGGATCAAATGATAGAGTCCGGCTTCACTTACTGCATTTATTTCAATCGTCTTATCGGCGTTCTGGGGGTGGGGTACTTCAAGTAACCCACCTTCATCCGAGTCCAATCTGGACATTGCGCGCGTAACCTGGTTCAATCCGAGAGCTTTGCACACATCAACCGCAACAAACCAAGGAGCACCGTCTTTCAGCACGGAACGCACCCGACCAAAATCTGCGCTTTCAAAAATCATAAGGTGGTTATCCATATTCTTTTCTCCTTCCTTACTCTGTAATGGCGTCCTTCGCTTCCTCCCCGGTTTGTTCGGAGAGGTCGGATAATTTTGTCGTGATGATTTTGTACAGCTCCGTATCCTTGGGGAAGCGGTCTACGAAGGGCAGGATCACGCTGCCGTAGAACAAAAGCCCCTCGCCCTCGGCGGATTGGGTCACATACGAGAGCTGATGGGGCGAGATGTTGAGCTGCTTCGCCAGAATCTGCCGGTCGCCGGAAGCCTGGTTGAGCATATACACATAATCGGAGTTTTCAAAGATGTTCTCCACCTCACGGCTGGAGAGCAGGTCTTTGACGTTCTGGGTGATGCCCGTGGGAACGCCGCCCCACTTGCGGAAGCGCTTCCATATCTCCACCGTATACGCGGCGGTCTGCTCCTCCTTCAAAAGAAGGTGCATTTCGTCGATATAGTAGCGGGTGGACTTGCGCTGCTCACGGTTGATCGTGACGCGGTTCCACACCGCGTCCTGCACCACCAGCATCCCGATCTTCTTTAACTGCTTGCCCAGCTCCTTGATATCGAAGCTGACCACGCGGTTTTCGATATTCACGTTGCTGCGGTGGTTGAACACGTTGAGGGAGCCGGTGACGTAGATTTCCAGCGCCGTGGCGATATACTGCGCCTCCTTCTCGTCCTGCCTGCGAAGCTCGTTGTACAAGTCCTCCAAAATAGGCATCTTCTCCGGCACGGGGTCGCTCAAATATTCCCGGTAAACAGAGCGCACACAGCGGTCGATGATGGTCTTTTCCACCGGCATGAGGCCGTCCTTGCCGCCCACGATCAGCTCGCACAGGGAGAGGATGAAGTCGGATTTCAGGCTCAGCGGGTTTTCGTCGTCGCTGTAATTCAGGTTCAAATCCATGGGGTTCAGGTAGTCGGTGGAGGTGGGCGAGATTTTCACCACCTGCCCGTGCAGGTGCTCCACCAGCGGGCCGTACTCCGCCTCCGGGTCGCAGATGATGATATCGTCGTTTGTGACGAGGAACACGTTGGCGATCTCACGCTTGGCGGAGAAGGACTTGCCGCTGCCGGGAGTACCAAGGATGAGTCCGTTGGGGTTTTTCAGCAGCTTGCGGTCTACCATGATGAGGTTGTTGGAAAGGGCGTTCAGCCCGCAGTACAGGGCTTCCTTGCCGTCCTGAAACAGCTCCTGGGTGGTGAACGGCACGAAAATCGCCACGCTGGAGGTGGTGAGCCCCCGCTGGATCTCGATCTGGTTATACCCCAGCGGAAGCGCGGACATTAAGCCCTCCTCCTGCTGGAAGTCCAGCCGCGTGAGCTGGCAATTGTACTTCTGGGCGATGGAGCCCGCCTGAAAGACGTTGTTTCCGAGGCGCTGCCTGTTGTCCGCCACGTTCACCACAAGGAAGGTCAAAAGGAACATACGCTCGTTGCGGCTTTGCAGCTCCTGCAAGAGCTTTTTCGCCTCCGTGCCGTAGGTGGCAAGGTCGGAGGGAATAATATCCATATCATAGCCGGAGCGCACCGCCTTTTTCTGCTCCTCAATGGTCATCTTCTGCAAATCGGTGATCTTGCGCTTGATGGTCTTAATGGCCTTCACCTGATCCACGGACCGGACGTGCATACTGACGATAAGGGAGCTTTCCATATCCAAGAAATCCGCCAGCATCCGGTCGTTGAGCTCCGGCGCTAAAATCTGTAAGAAGGATACGCAGCCGGTCTTGCTGCCCACGCCGAAGCTGCTGCCGGTCTTGAACTCAAAGGCGCTGGGCGCGATGAAGTCCTTCACCGACAGCCCGGAGGGAGCCAGCCAGTCCCAGGAGAAGCGGAAGGGCTGCGGCTCGTCCATGTGGAGCATCCCGTGCAGCAGGCGCAGGCGCTCCATCCCGTTCAGGGCTTCCGCCTGCACGCCCAGACGGCGGAAGTTGTTGAGGATATCCGTCTCGATGCGCTCCAATCGGGGCTTTGCGGCTTTCAGGCTGTCCGCCTCCACGCCGAAGGTCAGGTACTTGGTCTTAATAAGCCCGTTGTTGCCTCTGGCAAGCTGGCTTTGCAGCATCCCGGTGTACTCGGTACGGAGCTTGTCGAAGCAGTCGCCCTGCAAGGGGATGGCGATGCGCCGGGCGTAGGTGTCCCGCGTGGCGGAGAGGTTGATAAAGGAGAGCTGGAAGCGGATGGAGGAATCGAAATAGTTGAGGAAGTCGCACCAGCCGTCGAAAATGGCGGTCTTGTCCTCGTTCTGGTTGAGCTGGTAGTTGATATCCTGAAACTGCACGGTTTTCGTGTAGTAATTGTCCGTCACGCGGCACACGCCGTCGGGGTACATCCGCTGAAAGGGGATGCTGTCCTGGGCGGACTTCTTTCGCTTATCCTGACGCCTGGCTCTTGTAATCGCCGCGTCGATCTGCTTTCGCTCGGCTCGTTTGAGCTTTCTTGCGGGGGTTTTGTTTGTGGACAATCGCGTAGACCTCCTTATCCAAAATATCCTGCCGGTTCAGCAGGTCGTAGAAATTGTTCGTCCTGTACGGGCGCTGTTTGGGGCGCAGGAAGCATACCTGCACGATGTTGCGGATGAGCTTCTCCGGCGGCTGACCGTTCTTTTCATACATGGCCAGCAGGAAGAAGGGCAGCATGACCAGCATCATGCAAAGAGCCGCCGCGCTGCTGCCGATATGCCCCTTGAGCAGAAAGAAAAGCGGCACGCCGATGAGCGCGCCGCCGCCAAAGCACAGAATCTGCCGTTTTGTTAAATTGAACATGACCTTGGTTTTCACCGCGTTCAAGTCCTTGGGTACAGGAACGTATGCCAATTTTCATCACCTCCGTCAGTGAGCATGGAACAGGCTCCTGGCAAGGGAGCTTGTCTTAAACAGCGTGAAGCACAGCAGCACCGTGTACCCCATGCACGTCCATATGGCTGCCGAGACGCTGCTCTCCACCACGATGTTCTGGATCAGCACCGCGTAGATCGCCACGCAGACGATGATGAGGAAGCCCTGAAAGCCCAGCGCCAGCAGGCTTCTGAGATAATTCTGGCCCATCTGCCCCCATTCCCGGTTGGCCATGGTCGCCATGGGGATGGGCGCGATGGAGGTCACGCAGTAGATCTCGATCATTCTGCCGTAGCAGATGATGAAAATGCAGATGGTCAGCGCCCACATGGAAAGATGCACGACCACGGACTCCAGCCACAGCCCCAGCAGCGACCAGACCTCCATTTCCGCAAGCGCTGCTTCAAATCCCGCGATATGCTCGTTAAACGTCAGAGACGTGTCCGATACGATGATGCCCGACGCGCTGTTGACGACGCTCTGAGCCGCTTCGAACACGCCCATGACGATGTTCCATGTGTTGGTGACGATGAGCACGGCGCAGGCGGTTTTGAATATCCACTTGAAGAACATCCAGGTGTCCACGTCGTGCATGTTGTTCTTTTCCGTAATGAGCTGAATCAGCTCCAGCGTCATGACAAATGCGAGGATCAAGCCCGCGATGGGCAAAATCACATTGTCCGACAGCGTTCGGATCATGCCGTAGACGCCGCTGTTCCAGCCCTGGGGCGTAGCGCCCACCTGTCCGGCGATGCCCGCCACGCGGCTGTTCACGTTGTCAAACAGTCCGTTCACGTTGTCCATGATGCCGCTGATCAGCAGCTCCTTCAGCCATTCGGTGAATTTCTGCCATATCAAATCCAATGGGCTTTACCCTCCTTTCCCGCAGCGCCCGCCCCGAGGGGCGGACGCCGCGAAGGATTCGTGCGGGCGATTAACCGAACAGGCCGGAGAGCAGGGGTACGAGAATGACGCCGATGAGCGCCAAGCCGCCGCCGGCCATGAGCTGTTTCATACCCAAATAGGTGTAGGAAACCGGCTCGATGGCGGGCGGCGGCGTGTCAAGAAATATCTATGGAGTTTTTTTAGAACCGCCCCGGCGGGGCAGGTCAGGCTGTGACCTGCTCCACTTCCGGGAGGGGTTTGAGATTAAAATGAATTTCGATAGAAATGTGTCTTGTTTTATCGCTGTCTATGCTCTCATGGACAACGATTTCTTTAATCAGGCGATTAAGGGTAGCTGCGTCCAGTTCCGTGATGTCGGCGTATTCCTGAATGGCTTCTACCCACTGGCGGGCGTCATACGCAAGCCGGATTTCATCGGCCAGCTTCTTCCGGCCTTCCTCAACCCTCGCCTTCAACTCGGCCTGTTCCTTCTGCGTCTTTTCCATCAGCAGATTGAAGTTTGCTTCGCTGATACGTCCGGCAACCATATCCTCATACAGCCGCAGAACCATCTTTTCCAGAACGTCAATCCGTTCCTCGTCTTTGGCAAGGGAGCGTTCCAACGCTTCCCGCTGGCCTTTCTGCTCGGCTTCGCAGGTGTCGGACAGCTTCCCGGCAACGGCTTCCCCGTCCATCAGGGCGGCTCTGGCACACTCCCGGATTTTGTTCAGTACAAGCCGGTACAGGGTGTCGTACTCAACCCGGTGCTGGGAACAGTGCTGTTTCCCGTAGGCATTGTAGGTCTTACAGGAATAAATCTGCTTCGGGTGCTTCTCGTTGGTGTAGCGGATAGTCAGCGACTTCCCGCACTCGCCGCATTTGATAAGCCCCGCAAACAGGCTGATTTCCCCGGTCTGGCGGGGGCGCTGCCGGGATTTCAGCTTGCGCTGCACGATGTCAAAGGTCTTGCGGTCAACAAGCGGCTCATGCTGGTTCTCCACGACAATCCATTCCTCCGGCTTCTTCTCCCCGATGGTGCCGATTTTGAAGCGGTATTCCTTCTTCTGGGAAGCGATAGCGCCGGTATAGACGGGATTCATCAGGATGTCCTTAATCACGGTAAAGTCCCAGATATACCGCCCATTTACCGGGTCTTTCTTTTCCCACTTGGTTGACACGTTCCGCAGCCCCCGTACCCGGTTCCAGTAGGTCGGGCAGGGGATTTTTTCTTCTTCCAGCCTGCGCCGGATGTAGTTGGGGCCGTGTCCTTCCAGCGCCCACGCAAACAGACGCCGGACAATGGGTGCCGTTTCCTCGTCAATCAGCAGGTGGTTTTTGTCCTCCGGGTCTTTCTGGTAGCCGAAGGGGGCAAGGCAGCCGGTAAACTGGCCTTTCTGCGCTTTCAGCAGATAAGAGGAATGAACCTTCTTGGAAATGTCCTTGCTGTACATCTCGTTGAGGATGTTCTTGAACGGCGCAATGTCGTTGTTGTCCCGCATGGTGTCGATACCGTCATTCATGGCGATATAGCGCACGCCGTGGCGGGGGAAGAAATCTTCAATCAGGAAGCCGGTCTGCAAATAATTCCTGCCTAACCTCGATAAATCTTTCGTTATCACAAGGTTGGCCTGCCTGCGCTCGATGGCTTTCAACATCCGTTTCAGGTCGGGGCGCTCCATGTTCAGCCCCGTGTAGCCATCGTCCTGATAGACTGCAACAACCTCCCATCCCTGCTTCTCGCAGTAGTTTTCCAGCATATCCCGCTGGTTTGCAATGCTGGCGCTCTCCCCGTCAAGGTCATCGTCCTTGGAAAGCCTGCAATAAATAGCCGCCCGGAAGCTGCCCGCCAGTATTGCGTCCATGCCTGTATATTCCATTCCGTTCATCATAACCGTTTACCCGCACAATCCAGACGGAACACGGTCATGCTGAACCTTGTCTTTATTATACTCTAAATCTTGCTTTTTCGCAAGATATTCTTTATCATTTCTCTGGCTGTATTTCTGTGCAATCAGGCTCACGAAAACGTCCGTAGCGTCCAGTTCGCCGTCAAATACCGTTGTGACATGGATTTCAGTTTTGTTTTTTGCCATAGGCAGTTACCTCCATAAATGAAATAAGCCAGACAGGAGAGGGTCGGCAACGAAGTCCGGCAACGGGCTTCAAAAAACCTCGAAAACAATCTCTGTCTGGCGGGTTATTGTTTATTTACTTTTTCTTTTATTTTTCTGTTGCTTTGGTTGTCAGAGGGGAGAAAAGCCCGCAGTTACGGGCTTTTTCCCGGCAACCGGCTCGGCAACGGGATAGCAACGGGGTCGGCAACCGGCTGTGATTTTCCCGGATATTTCAGAAGGGAAGTTCCATCTGCTCCGTGACTTCCACAAATCCGTCCGGCGTTTTTTCACGTCCGTTGTCAGCGCCCGTTGCCGGGGCTTCCTGTTCCCAGCCCTTCTGCCTGCCGTATCCTTCAAATATCCGGGGATTGGAGAAATACTTCCATCCCGTGATACAGTGGTTCATGATGTCATTGACCTCCCGGATTTCCCATTGCTTCGGCTCGTCAAAGGGGTGGTTCAGGGCTTCTTTGAAAAGCTGCTTGGAGCATACGGCGCTGCCAGTGTAGCGGTCAAGGTATGCCTGTATCATCCCGGCCTTGGTGTCCTCCGGCATGAAATCCCGCTGGTGTTCTTTGAGGTACTGTATCATTTCGGGCGTAAAAGACAGCTTAAAATCGCCACTTTTGTAGGTTGTCATGGCTTCCGCCCATACCTGTTCAATATAGGCTCTGGAAGCGGCTTCATCGTCCAAAATGTGTATCTCGGCCTGTCCGGGGTAGACCATGACCGGCAGGAAGCGCCGGTTCCCGGAACGGTCAAGGGGCAGGAAGTCCAGCGCATTGGAAGTCCCGCCGAACACGCATTGCCGCAGCCTGTCCTCCGGGTGGGTTTCGTAGGGGATTTTATAGACCTCCTTCTGGCGGCTTAAAAATGACTTGATTTCCTCTATGCTCTTGGCGTTTGCGGTGGCAATCATCTCCGACATTTCAATTATCCAGTGGCCTTGTAGCTTGCGGTACACGTTATCATCGTCCAACTTCCGCAAATCATCGGAAAACCACTCGTCTTTTACGGCCAGCAGCCGGAAGAAGGTGGATTTCCCGGCTCCCTGACCGCCAACCAGACAGAGCATGACCTCAAACTTACAGCCGGGGCAGAAAGCCCGGTGGATGGCTCCCAGCAGGAACAGCCGCAGGGAATGGTAAGTGAAGTTGTCTGTGTCGGCTCCCAGAAAGTGACGCAGGCAGTAGCGGATACGCTCTTTCCCGTCCCAGACAAGGCCGTTCAGGTAGTCCCGGATGGGATGGTAGCTGTTGGCGTCTGCGGCCAGATCAGCGGCGTCTGCTATCTTTTTCTCGCTTGTCAGGCCGTAGGTATCTTCCAGATACAGCCGGATATATTTCATGTCCGTGTCGGTCATGGCCTTGCTGCCGGTTCTGCGTTTCCTGCCGATGGGCTTTAGAAGGTCAATACGCTCGGTCAGGAGATTTTTTGCAACCGCCCCGGAAAGAATGGGGTCATACTGGAACACGGTCAGGCAGTTGTGGATACTGTTCCGCACGCCGCCTTTCTCGGTGCCCTCCAGCATGGCCTTGACTTCCTCAACGCTCCGGGGCGGGGGTGCGGCTTCGATGGTGTCCGTCACGGCCTGCCGCAGTTCGGGCGGCAAGGTCTGCCATTCTCCGCTCAAGGTTCCTCACTTCCTTTCCGTAGCTGGTAATCAGGGCAGCCCGTTCCCCTATGTCGGAGAACAGCAGCACATCCAGCAGATATTCCACATGGGATTGTTTCTGCAAGGCTTCCACGAAAAGCGGGTGCCATTCTTCCTCCGGCGTCTTGGGGGCATAGTCCCGCTTCCAGCGGCGCAGCAGATTGTGATAGTCGGACAGTACCCGGAAGCAATATCGCTCCATGCGCTTAAATTGCTGTTCCGGGCTTTCCTTCCGGGGATTTCGCTTCGGGCGGCTCCTGCTTGGTGGCTCCTTATCCTCATAGGGGATGGAGAAGTCCTGCGCCAGCATGAGGGCGGCTTCCCTGGGGCTGACGTTTTCCAGACGGGAAACAAAGTCAATCACATCCCCGTCTGCCTGACAGCCGAAGCAATGGAAGCGCCGGTCAACCTTCATGCTGGGGTTTTTATCGTCATGGAAGGGGCAGACGCACATCCCGTTTCTCCCTACCCGGATACCGTAATGCTCGGCAGCCTGCCGGGTGGTAACAGACTGTTTCACGGCTTCAAATACATTCAATAGGCAAATCCTCCTGAAAATAGAAAAAGCGCCTGTCATTCTCACGGGGAAAATGGCAAGCGCCTGATTGGTTAAAGTTCCATATCCTGTTTTTGCTGGCGGCGGGGCTGCTGGTGTTTCTCTGCCTGTTCCTCCCGGATACGCTGCTCCCGGCCTTTGACCGCCTGCTGGATGGACGGTTTCTTTCCCGGCTCTGCGGTCTGGCGGTACTGCTCGGATGGTAAAACCTGATTGAGCCAGTGGCGCACATCCCGCAAAATCTTTACATCCTCCTGTACGGCAGTCAGCGCTTCCGTCTTGGAAGCGATATTCTCTGAAAGCTGTGCCTGTTCCCCGGCCAGCTTCTTTGTGCTGTACTTCGCCCCATCAAGGTGAACCTTGAAATACCGCAGGGCAGCGTTGTAGGCGTCCAGTTCCTCCTTATGGTCGGCGGCAAATTTCTCCTTGGGTTTCTTCCAGCGGATAGCGGCATATTTCGCATGAACCGGCTTGTTTGCTTCAAAGTTCCCGATATGGAAAAGCAGCCGGTCAATCTCTTTCACACGTTTCTCCATCGGCCTGATTTCCTCACGGATGGAAACGGCCTGTGCGCTGGCTTCATCCAGATAGGCGTCAAGGCTCTCTACGGTGGAAATCTCTTTCTGCCGCAGGAAGTCAAGGGCTTCCATAACCTTGTTGAAATCGCCAACGGTTCCTTTTAACTTCCCCTTGGAAGTCCAGCCGGTACGTTCCTCGCTCCGTTTATCCAGATACCGGGAAAGCAGTTCGGGGATGGTCGGCTCCTTTGCCTGTTCCAGCGCTTCCAGCAGCGCCGCCTTTTTCTCTTTCAGGCCGGACAGCCAGCCCTTTAAGCTGCGTACCATCTGCCGGATAGACTGCATGAGGGAATTGGCGGCTTTGATGTCCCGGTTCAGGTTGCCGATGTTGGTCTGTATGCCTTTTTTCTCCAACTGGCTGACCGCTGGCCCCATGTGGACAGTGGGGATTTTATCAATCCCCTGTCGGACATAGGAGCGAAGGTCAAGGCGCTCCGGGCTGCCGATGGCTTCCAGATAGCGGTTCGCTGTGTCAGCCCAGCCCTGCCGCCATATCTCAGCGTACTTCTGGTCGTTCCAGTCCACGGTATCCTCCTTGTGGCTTTTCCATCTGCCGGACGCAAGCCGGATACGCTCGCCGTTCTCGTCAAGGTCGTAGACCTTCCGGCTCTTGGGAAGCCACTTGCCCTGTTCGTCCATCGCCCGCATGGTAAGAAGGATGTGGGCGTGGGGATTTCCGTCCCCCTTGTCATGGATGGCAAAATCGGCAATCATGCCCTTGGAAACGAAAAACTCCCGGCAGTAGTCCCGGATAAGGTCGGCGTACTGTGACCGGGGAAGTTCCCTCGGTATGGCAAGCACGAACCTCCGGGCAAGCTGGGAGTTCCATTGTTTTTCGATGGCTTCGGCGGCGTTCCACAAGGTATTCCGGTCTGCGTACTCCGGCGGGGCGTGGGGCGGCAGCATGATTTCGGTGTGGACGATTTCGCTTTTATGGGAATAGTATTTCTGTTTCTGGTCGTATTCGGAAAACAGCCGTTCCCCGCTCTGGTAGGCGGCAGACGCAACGGCTGACTGGTGGTTGCTGCGCTGGATTATTTTTATATCATGGTGTGGACAGGGCATAGCGTTCCTCCTTCCTGTGGTTGATTTTGGGCAAAAGAAAAGCAGGAAACCGTTTCTGATTTCCTGCTTAGTGGTGTCGCTGGTAGGCGATTAGTATTCAGTTTTGAAGGTTCGGGTCAGGTTGGCTCGATGATGGAAAGCTGTCTAATAGCTTAAAAGTTTTTGTTCGCAAATTTACTTGTAATTCCAGTTTCTGTTTTATAAAATCCAAAAATCAGAAAAATAATTCCAACAACTACTCCTGCAAATACGGTAGTCTGTGTAGAAATATTAAGAAGAAGTAAGGATATACACAAAACGATTTCTACCAAACCTAATGTTTTGCCAATACCAATAAAAATATTAGGTGCTATGCTTTGTGCATAATCCCAATGCTCTTGTGACTTCCGAGATGTAGGCGTATTGTATCCGTTACCGGATGTCATATCTTTTACCGGGTGCTTCTTTAAGATATATCCTACAAAAACCATAACAAAGGGTATGATGAAATTCAAAGCAATCAATCCATACATAAAACCATCTCCTTAGATAGTGTTCGTCATTAGCTTTATTATACTACGGGCAGTCCTGTTTTGGAATAGATAAATTGTAAACTTGCTGGACGGGAACAGCTTGCAGCGCAAGGTGTTCCCGGGCGGCAAGTCCACAAAGGGGTAGCTGGCGCAGCCAGCGCAGGGGAAG
>ENA-ORPF01002357-ORPF01002357.1-human-gut-metagenome-genome-assembly--contig:-NODE-2357-length-12903-cov-3.497276_pt1 | contig 12903 bp, 7 predicted proteins | sample MGYA00242140_ERZ509070 | MGnify/ENA primary metagenome ERZ509070 (study PRJEB26280, sample SAMEA2338713) | human gut metagenome | biome: human gut; feature: human-associated habitat; material: faeces... | reverse complement strand
AAAGGAATTGCATATAATAAAGCCTAAAATTGAAGCAGAACAGAACCATTTTGATGTGTCAATTTTAGATAAACAATATGCAATAATTATAGAAAACAAATTAAAAGGTGCTGATTTTCAATTAAATCAGCTTGCACGATACATTCAAAAACTAAAAGCGAAAGGCTACGATGAAAACAATATCTATATCATCGTTTTGCCTAAATTTATTTGGCAAAAGCCTCGTAAGTCTGTTGGACGTTTGCCAAAAGATTGGAAGAAGCCGAATGGTCAACGGAAATGTGCTGTAAGCCAATATGAGTGTTGGTGTGATATTAAAGATTATTCATTTTGTCAGACAAAATTGAAATGGTGTGAGAAATGTGACCAAACAATTCTTCACCGTTTGCACGATAATACTTATTATATACATAAAGATTTTGCAAATTGGCTTATTAATGTTTCGGAAACTCTACCCAAGAGTGAAAATCCACTAAAATCATGTATGAACCAATTTGCAGAGTATCTAAAAGGGTTATATCAAACACGGAGTAGCATCATATTAAAAATGGAATTACAAGATTACCTCCAAAAACGCCTTCTTAATGGCGAGACTGCCGATGATAATTGGCATATAGTTACGCAAAAACTCAAGGAAGTGGACCAATTAAGCGAAGCTTTAAAAGAATTGCGTCGGAATATATCAATTGAGTATGTCAAAGAATGGCAAAAAGAAATTGAAAATGAATATGAGGATATCCGTCATAAATTAGACGAGAATGGAATATATTCATTTGGCTTGAACATATGTGGAATTTGGGTAGGTTGTTGGGCTGGAGACAATGATGATTACCAAAATCAACCCTATTGGGGATTTTGGACAGAAAAACTGCCAACGAATAAACAGATTCAAATGGTAAAAAAGATTCTGCAAGCTTGTGGTAAGGATACAGAATTGAACATAAATGAAAAAGAATTTATGATTTGGGATAATACGCTTCATGGAGCAGACAGATGCAGAGAATTTTATGAGGCTGCAATAAATTTAGGCTTTATAGAAGAATAAAAAGAGCCGCCTTTGGGGCGACCCTTTCGTTGTGATTGACACTATTTTAATAGTGGCGGAAAACGTAGCCGTTGTCGTAATAGTAGTCATACATGAACAAGTCGCGGGCGTAAGCGTCGTAGTCGAAGTAATTGGCGAGATGCCCCATCTGCTTTTCGAGGTCATAGCAGTCGTTTACGATTTCTCGTGCGAAGTCTTCCTCGATGTCGTACTCTCCGACGTAGCAGTCCTCGAAGTGTTCGAGTTCTTCGCAGCCCCAGTCGATGAAAGCGTCCACAGCGTCCGGCGAATACTTATCGCACAAGTCGCTGTACTCTCTTACTGCCTCAAAGCAGCACTGCCCGAAGCAACTTTCGTCGTACCATTTTCGAGGGAACGCCTCGTAGTCCTGGAACATCAGTTCCGGATCTTCCTCGTCGGCGTGAATTGCGTTGCAGAAGTTGACAAAGTAGTCATAGAACGTGGTAAGGTCAATCCACAGACCGCGTATGCCTACTTCACCGCTGTACTTGCCGTATGTGCCGCAGTAGATGCTGGGATTGCCGCTGCAATCGCTTTTGTGTTCACCTATTGCGTCGATGAGTGTTTCAGGCGTAAAGCCGAGTTCTTCGATGCGTGCTTCTACCTCTGCCATGATTGTCAATTCGCCGAATTGTAATCTGATAGCCTTGATGTTTTGAGTTGTACTTTTCATTTGCTTAAAATTTTAAATTTTACACTGCCACAAAATGGCATTGTAAGCGGATTGCCGCAAAAGCTGCTGTAGAAGAATAAGCGAATTTATTCAATCCTATAGCAATAGGCTGTAAATCTCTAAACTATTGAGGTTTACAGCCTATGCTGTTCTTTGGCGGTTCGTTCATTCTGCACGAAAAATGTGCAGAATGAACGGAAAAGTTTAGAAATAGTTTAGACATTTGAATTTTGTCGTTTAGACATATGTTTAGAAATTTTGTTTATACATTTTACATTCCAATCACTTATGGCTACATTTGTAAGTTTTCCCTGATTCAGAAATCATAGCACTTAAGCCGCATGGGCAGGCCATTGACAAACCGCTCAGTCGTTACTGCCTTGCCGAACTGCCTGTTGCTCGGCCGCGTAACAGCATATACCTCCTCTAACGGCGACTTGGTGTATTCCGTACTCGTATATGCACTGCCGAGACTGTAGGTGGCGGTTGCAAGAGCTGAGACTTCAGAAGGGTCGGTGAAATCTGTATTGGGTGAAACAACTGGCTGTTACTCGCGTGCGAGCCTACTTTGCGAATCATATTCGCGAACCATTACAAGACTTTGTCCGCTTGGAGTAGCCACGCTGAACCGTTTCCACACTCCGTCCCAGACCGTCGAAATACTCTACTACGTCAACATATTCCGTCCCTGCGACATTCAGGTAGTCACGCCACACGATATAGTTTTCACCACTTGCCATGGCATTATCCGACGCAAGTAGCAGTATTGGACAAAGTATCAGAAACAAAAGGAAAATCATACGCAACAATTTTCCGCAAATTACAAACGAATTATCACAATTCCTAAGAATTTGAGCAGATTTTCTTCCCCAAAAATATTAACTGTACAAACACAAGAAAATTCACTATTTATCACTAAATTTGTAGCATAATTCCATCATATTATGAAAGAATCAATAATTTTACGAAATATACAGGAGAAACTTGGCATTACAGAATTAAACGAAATGCAAAAAGCGATGCTGGGTAAAGCAGGTAAAAGCAATATTATGCTACTTTCTCCAACAGGTACCGGCAAAACTATTGCCTATCTTATATATTTACTTAAGAACATCAAAGAATCAACAGGTCGCGTTCAAGCCGTTATCCTCTCCCCTTCTCGAGAATTGACAATACAGATTTCAGGAGTCGTTAGTGCAATAGCAACTGAACATAAAGTTACTTGCTGCTACGGTGGACACAACTTTGAAGACGAAGCAAACTCTCTCAAAGCGACTCCTGACATAATTGTCAGCACTCCTGGAAGATTGCTCGATCATATCAAAAGGGACAATATCTATTTACAACCTGTGAGAATGCTATTCCTTGATGAATTTGACAAATCTTTGGAACTTGGTTTCCAAGACGAAATGGGAAAAATCATTAAGAGAATGCCTAATATTTCCAAGCAAGTTCTTACGTCTGCAACTCTCCTTGATGAATTTCCTTCTTTCATTAACATAAAAGACATTGAATCTGTAAACTTTCTATATAACAACACTATTGAGCAACGCCTTTGCGTCTATAACGTCAAATCAGATTTGAAAGACAAATTAGAAGCATTGCTATGCCTAATATCAAATCTGAAAGAGGGAAAGATGATAATCTTTGCCAACCACAGGGAATCTGCAATGAGAATACATTCATTCCTTCAAAAGCATAAATTGCCTGTTGGCATGTATCACGGGGGACTGAACCAAATGGAAAGAGAAAAAGCAATCTATATGTTTGCTAACGATACCTTCCAAATTCTCGTTACAACCGACCTTGGTTCAAGAGGTCTTGATATCGACAATATCAAGCATATCATTCATTACCACATTCCATTGCAAAAAGAAACATATACACACCGTAACGGTCGCTCAGCGCGTATTGACAAAACAGGTTCAATATACGTTATCACTGGTCCAGAAGAGAAGATTCCAGAGTTTGTCAAATTTGATGAAGAGTTTCCGTTAGACAAAGAAGCAGAATGCCCTTATCGCAAAACAATGGAGACGCTTTATTTTTCCGGAGGAAAGAAAGAAAAGATCTCTAAGAAAGATATATTGGGCTTCATCGTTTCTAAAACAGGAATAGACGCTAAATTTGTCGGTAAAATAAACGTTGCAGACCATTATTCATTAGTTGCAGTTCCATTTAATCAAGTACATTCAATACTTCAAAAGCTCGCAGGGCAAAAGATAAAGAATCAAAAACTAAAAATTGCGATTACAAAATAAGAACAAAGACTAGAATACTATTTACGGGTAACAGTGGATTTTTAGGCAGTCTATTAGCTCTCTATTTTAAAGACAAGTATGACCTATATTACCGACACATAGAGAATTAAATATCTGCCAAGAATCTGCCGTTAAAGCATATATAAAGAGCAACGACCAAAAGTCGTTATACATTGCGCTGGATTAAGCGACACGCAGTTCTGCGAGCAACATCCAACAGATTCTTATAAAGTAATTGTTCAAGGCACTGTAAGGGTGGCAAAAGCATGCAAAATAACAGGAGCGAAACTATTGTTTATGTCAAGCGACCAAGTTTCTAATGGAACTAATATTTCTGGACCGCACAAAGAAGACGTTAATCTTCAACCGGTAACCATTTACGGCAAGCACAAATTAGAAGCAGAACAAAAGTACTATAAATGCCGCCATTCATGAATTTCGTGGAGTAACATGTGTTGGGACGTTGTAAAAAATATTGAAAACGCAATTTCTTTACTGGAGGCATCTACAACTTTGGATGTAGCAACACACTAAACACTTATGAACTTTTGCTTTCAACTGCAATACTAATGGGATTTAAGAAGCCTATTGATGTAATTCACCTTGACAAAGAAAAGTTTTGCGGTTTGAAGAGAAATCTCACAATGGACTGTTCCTCAATCAAAAAATATGATATTTTCTTCAAAAGCAGTATTGATAGCATAAAAGATGCTCTCCAAAGACCTTTTCGAACGAAATAAACCAACTAAAAAAATAAATATGACAATTGATACAACAAATATGTGTTCACTTCTTCAAAAGAAGTTATTTCAGCCTGATGGGATATACTATCCTGTATGGAAAGCGATACAAGACGATATAAAATTGACCACAGTTGTACGCAACCGGCAACTACACATATATAGAAATGGAGAAAAAATACTCATTTTAGCAGGTAAGGCTAAACCAAAAATTATTAAAGAAGACAAAATAAATGAATTGATAATTAAGTAAACACTTTGTAAGGAATAAATCTATTTCACATTCTTTGCATCAGCAAGTGATCTATTATTAGATATTTCATCTAATTACACTTAACTTTTCTATTTGCACGCCAACACAAAATTTAAGTTGCTTAATTTACTTAACTGTATTATTGACACTACTGATTAACTTTACATCCAACAAGAAAGAACTTTCACGCAACCGACAATACTTGTTCACTAAACTTAGATTACAATTCCCAATATCTAACAATCCATATAAGCAACTTAAATTGATTTAATGTTCCTATTATCTATCTTTCCCAATTTTATAAATATTACTCATCAACTCAATATAAAAAAATTTAAAAACTGCTTTTATATTTTTTTATGGACATGCCTTGCACTATCTTTGTAAATTATCATTAAAAACGTCATTTAAAATGAAATACAAATCAATATATCCTTTTATTTTATCAATTATTTTATTTTCTTGTGGTTCAATAAAAGAAAGCAAGCACGTTTCAACTGAGAAATTGAGTGATACAACTACAATAAAATCTGAGACGTCAACCTTTACAGAAAATTCGCCACACACCAGAAAGGCAATCCAAAGTCCACAAAACCTACGCGGAGAATGGATAATTATAAAAGCAATGGGAAAACCTGTTGATTCCTTAGATGAACGAGCATACATTTTTTTCAGTTCTAAGGAAAATAAGATATATGGATATACTGGCTGCAACTATATCAATGGGGGATATTCCGTTTTCGAAAACTCTGAAATCGCTTTAACAAATATAATTACTACAAGTAAAGATTGTGAGGCAGTCAACGAAGAACGAAATATTCTTAACGGCATAAATCTGTCTTATTCGTACACCATTTACAAAGACCAAAAAACTGGTCTTGACATGCTTGACCTAAAAGACAAATTCGGTCATACTGTCCTACATATGAAAAGGCATAATGCAGATGTTATTTCAGGGACATGGTCTGTTGAATCCATTAGAGGAAAAGATAATTTAAATCAAGAAATTCAATTGGTTATAGATGTTCCTGAACTTCATCTTCATGGAAAAACAGGTTGCAACTTTATCAATGGCGACATTGGCATTGACCGAAATAAAGACTGGTTCGTTCAATTCCAAAGCATATCATCCACAAGAAAAATGTGTGACGATAAAACAATGAAAGTAGAAAGAGAATTACTGATAGCCCTTGAAGAAGTGGAATTTATCAAAAAGAAAAGCAATGACATCTATGCTCTTCTTGATAAAAACAGAAAAGAGGTTCTCGTTTTGAAAAAAATTGTGATAACTGTAAATAATGGACTTTAAACTTCATTCAAAATTTAAACCTACAGGTGACCAACCTGATGCAATCAGAGACCTTTGCCAAAGTCTTGACGCTGGAACAAAATACCAAACGCTTTTGGGTGTTACTGGTTCTGGTAAAACATTTACCATGGCAAATGTTATTGCAGAGGTTAACCGCCCTACCCTTATTTTATCACATAACAAGACTCTTGCGGCGCAGCTTTATTCTGAATTTAAGAATTTTTTTCCTGAAAACGCTGTTCACTATTTCGTTTCATACTACGATTACTATCAACCAGAAGCATATATTCCCCTTAGCGATAAATATATCGAAAAGGATTTGATGATTAATAACGAAATTGACCGCATGCGATTGGCAACAACGACTGCTCTTCTTTCAGGAAGACGCGATATTGTTGTCATATCTTCTGTTTCTTGCATATACGGTATGGGTAATCCTGCTGATTTCAACAAAAACATTGTCGAAATCAAAGTCGGACAGAAAATAGCACGAAATGCCTTGCTTCGCAGTCTCGTCGATTCTTTATATTCAAGAACTGAAATAAACCTTGGAAGAGGACAATTTAGAGTAAAGGGAGACACTATCGACCTTTACCTCGCTTACGAAGAAATTATTATCAGAATCATATTTTGGGGTGATGAAATTGAATCTATAAGTGCGCTAAACCCAGAGACTATGGCTGTTGAGGGACGTCTTGAAGGATACAAAATCTTCCCGGCAAATATCTTTGTCACTGATAAAGACCGAATAACCGACGCTTTATACTGTATTGAAGACGACCTCGCAAAACAAGAACAGTTATTCCGTACTGAAGGCAAAGAAACCGAAGCAGCAAGAATTCACGAAAGGGTTACTTACGACATCGAAATGATTAAAGAAGTTGGCTACTGCTCTGGCATTGAAAACTACTCACGATACTTTGACGGTAGGGAACCTGGCATGCGACCTTTCTGCCTTTTGGACTATTTCCCAAAGGATTATCTTACTATCATCGACGAAAGCCACGAAATGCTTCGCCAATTAAACGGTATGAGTGGTGGTGATGGTAGCCGTAAAAAGAACCTCGTTGAATATGGATTCCGATTACCTGCCGCTATAGATAACAGGCCTTTAAAATTTGATGAGTTTGAAAATCTTTCAAACCAAACAATATATGTTAGTGCTACGCCTGGCAAATATGAACTGGAAAAATCAGAAGGAGTCATTGTTGAACAACTTATCCGACCAACTGGACTATTAGACCCTATTATCAGTGTTCGACCATCTGAGGGGCAAGTCGATGACCTCCTTGAAGAAATTTATGTCAGAACCAAACGAAACGAGCGTGTTCTTGTGCTGACATTCACCAAACGTATGGCTGAGGAGTTATCAGAAAATTTCCTTAGAAAAGGCGTTAGATGTGCATACATACACTCTGATGTTGATACATTGGACCGAGTTCATATTATTGAGCAACTGCGTACTGGAGAAATTGACGTTCTCATCGGAATTAACCTCCTACGTGAGGGCTTAGACTTGCCCGAAGTTTCACTTGTGGCAATTTTAGACGCCGACAAAGCGGGCTTCCTACGAGACCAGACTTCTTTAACACAATCATCTGGCCGTGCTGCCAGAAATGTTAACGGTGCGGTTATATTCTATGCTGACGTCATAACAGAGCCGATGCAGAGGACTATTGATGAAACGAACCGACGACGGGCTATCCAGTTGGCTTATAACGAGAAGCATGGTATAACCCCTACTCCAATCGTTAAGGCTGCTCCTAAACTGATTGGAATGCCTAAACCCGATGAATTAGAGGTTAAGTCTAATAAGAAATATTCAGAATTTACATACGACGACACTAAGATTGAGGCTAACATCGCTGCTGACCCTATTATAAAGTATATGACTAACGAGGAGTTGGAGCGCTCTATCGAAAACACTAAATCGGAAATGACGAAAGCGGCGAAAAATATGGATTTCGTTACCGCTGCCCGCCTAAGAGATGAAATGCTTCAGATGTTAGACCTTCTCAAGACTAAACAAAATGGAGAAAAGCAATAATTATAAACAGCAATGGCTGCCGATAACCAAGAAGGAAACCGACCGCTTAGGTTGGGACTATGTTGATGTAGTCCTTTTTAGCGGTGACGCATATATTGACCACCCGTCAATGGGATGTGCCGTTATTGGTCGCGTTCTTGAAGCACACGGTTACCGCGTTGCAATAGTTCCTCAACCTAACTGGCAGGATGATTTGAGAGATTTCAAAAAGTTCGGAAAACCGAGGCTTTTTTTTGGAGTCTCTGCCGGTGCTATGGACTCAATGGTAAACCATTATACTGCAGCACGACGCAGAAGAAGCGATGACGCTTACACGCCAAATGGCAGACATGGCGCAAGACCAGACTACCCAACAATTGTTTATACAAAGATTTTAAAATCACTTTATCCTGACACTCCAGTTATCGTTGGCGGAATAGAGGCTTCTCTAAGAAGACTTTCTCACTACGACTATTGGGCTGATGCATTAAAGCCGTCTATACTTCTTGACTGCAAAGCGGATATTCTCGTGTATGGCATGGGAGAAAAGCCAATTTGCGAAATTGCAAAACTTATTGAATCTGGCACAAAAATATCAGATATTAAAGACGTTAAGCAAACTGCTATTATAGTAAACAAAAGCGATTGTCCGAAAGAGAATGACGATAGCAACCTTATCCTCAACTCTTTTGAGAACTGCCTAAACAACAGGATAAAACAGGCGGAAAATTTCAAGCACATTGAAATAGAATCAAACAAATGGCACGGCAAAACATTGTGGCAAACTGCTAACAACAAGTGTGTAAAGGTTAATCCGATGAATGAGCCGATGACTGAAGAAGAGATAGACGCATCTTTTGACTTGCCATATACCCGCCTGCCTCACCCGAAGTATAACGGTAAACGCATTCCTGCTTACGAAATGATTCGCCACTCTGTCAACTTGCATCGTGGTTGCTTCGGAGGTTGTGCATTTTGCACCATATCCGCCCATCAGGGTAAATTCATAGCATCACGCAGCAAAGAGTCTATCATTAAGGAGGTCAAAAAGGTTATTGCAATGTCTGATTTTAAAGGATATATCTCTGACTTGGGAGGCCCTTCTGCAAATATGTATAAGATTCAAGGATTTGACCTCGACAAATGCAAAAAGTGCGTCAGACCATCTTGCCTGCACCCGTTGCCTTGCCCTAATCTTAATAACGACCACGCCAAATTGCTCGACATCTACCATAGTGTTGACGCTTTGCCAGGCGTAAAAAAGTCGTTTATCGGCAGTGGAGTTCGCTATGATTTGGCTATGCACCAGAACAGAAACGAAAAGGTCAACCAAACGAACAAAAACTATATTAAGGAACTAATTCTCAAACACGTTTCAGGCCGCCTGAAAGTGGCTCCCGAGCACACTTCTGACGCCGTCCTAAAATGTATGAGAAAACCGTCGTTTGAATTATTCAAACGATTTACAGAAACATTCGACAGGCTTAACCAAAAATATGAACTAAGGCAGCAACTGATTCCTTACTTCATATCGTCACACCCTGCTTGCACAGAGCAAGATATGGTTGAACTTGCCATTCAAACAAAGCAACTGAATTTCAGGCTAGAACAAGTTCAGGACTTCACACCAACGCCTATGACTGTTTCTTCTGAAATATACTATACTGGCGTTCACCCTTATACTTTGGAAAAGGTATATACCGCCAGAACTCCTAAAGAAAAGGAAAACCAAAGAAAATACTTCTTCTGGTATAAACCTGAATATTATCAAGATATTAAGCGGTCTTTAACGCGAATGCATCGAGCAGACCTGCTTAATGCACTATTTAAGAAAAACAAATAAATGAATTTATGAATATTTTAAGCAAAATCTCAATTATGGCATTAACTGTTGCAGCATCAAGTAATGTTGCCGCAAATGCAGAAGAGCAAGAAATCATCACTCGTCCGGCTTACGAAGTTGTAAACGGACAACTAACACCGGAATTGCTTGAGGCATTCGGCAGAGTTAGCGAACCGAAGATTTCTCCTGACAAGAAACAAATTCTTTACACTGTAGAATTTGTCAGTTGCAAAGCCGACAAAGGCAATAAGGAACTCTGGGTTATGAACATTGACGGTTCTAACCAAAGAAAACTTACAAATACCGCGGAGCCGGAACTAAATGCTGAATGGATTAACGGAGGCAAGGAAATTGCTTTCCTTTCAGTTGCAGACAAGCAGTTGCAACTTTTCGTTATGAACAGCGACGGCTCTAACCGCCGACAGATTTCTAACGTTGATAAAGGCATTAACGGTTTCGTCCTTTCTCCTGATGAGAAAAAAATTCTTTTCATCGGTAACGTGAAATACGGCAAGACTGTTGAGGATAACTACCCAAACCTTGACAAGGCTAAAGCATTTATCGTTGAGGATTTAATGTACAAGCACTGGGACGAATGGGTTACCGAAATCCCTCACCCGTTTGTTGCAGACTTTGACGGCAGCAAATTGGAGAATATCATTGACATTATGGAAGGCGAACCTTACGAAGCGCCTATGAAACCGTTCGGTGGTGTCGAATCTTTGGCATGGACTAAAGACTCCAAATCTGTCATCTACGTATCCCGCAAAAAGACAGGTAAAGAATATGCTCTTTCTACAAACTCTGACCTATACCTTTACAACTTAGATACAAAAGAAACTAAGAACCTTACAGAAGGTATGATGGGCTACGACACAAACCCTGTCATATCTCCTAAAGGCGACAAAGTGGCATGGCTTTCTATGGAACGTGACGGTTACGAATCTGACATGAACAGAATCTTCGTTATGGACTTGAAGACTATGGAGAAAACTCACCTTACAAGCGATTGGGACTATACCGTTGCAAATATCGCATGGAGCCCGAATAACGAAAAAATATTCTTTATCGCAAACCACCAAGGCATTACCCCTATCTTCTCTATCGACGTGAAATCAAAGAAGATTGAAACCATTGCCGACCAAGTTTGCGACTATGCTTACCTCGCTCCTATTGATAACAAACGCGTCGTTACCCTCCGACACTCGATAGAGTATCCGAATGAAATATTCGTCGTTGAAAAAGGCAAGGACAAGCAACTAACTTTTGTAAACAAGGAATTGCTTGACAAACTAACCCCTGTCACTGTTGAAAAGCACCTTGTTCCAACTACTGACGGCAAGGAAATGACAACATGGATAATTCTTCCGCCAAACTTCGACAAATCAAAAAAATATCCTGCAATCCTTTATTGCCAAGGTGGTCCACAATCTGCTGTAAGCCAAATGTGGAGTTACCGTTGGAACTTCCGACTAATGGCATCAATGGGTTACGTTGTTATTGCACCTAACCGCCGCGGATTGCCAGGATTCGGTACAGAATGGAACGAGCAGATTTCTGGCGATTACGGTGGTCAGAACATGAAAGACTACTTTGCAGCAGTTGACTACATGGTAGAAAAGCCATATATTGACAAGGAAAGAATCGGTGCAACAGGTGCAAGTTATGGTGGTTTCTCTATTTACTGGCTTGCGGGTCACCACAATAACCGTTTTGCTGCCCTACTTGCTCATGCCGGTATATTCAATATGGATGCACAATATCTTGAGACTGAAGAAATGTGGTTCGCAAACTGGGATTTCGGCGGATCTTACTGGGACAAAGAAAACAAGATTGCCCAAAACACATTCAAAAACTCTCCACACAGATTCGTTGACAAATGGACTGCACCAATTATGGTTACAGTTGGAGAAAAGGACTATCGAATCCTCGCATCACAAGGAATGATGGCATTCAACGCCGCACAATTAAGAGGCATTCCTTCAAAAATGCTCGTTTACCCAGACGAGAACCACTGGATTCTAAAACCTCAGAACGCACTTCTTTGGCAATACGAATTCTTTAAATGGTTCGACAAATGGCTTAAACCAAATAAATAATCAAAAAGAAGGTGTGTCGTAATGCACGATGCACCTTCAAAAATAGGCTTTTTAAGGTTCAACTATATAGTGACAATTTTTATTATAATCACAGTGAATCAGTTTTATTTATAAAGGTGGGTCAAACGACTTTAAAGTTTTTAATTGGAAATATAAAGTCGATTGACCCACTATTATACTCTGAATTGACCCATCAAAAATATTGGATTTAAATAAAGAAAATGCATTTTAACACGGGTCAGTTTCAATTATAAGAATATACAATATATACTATTTCTTTTTAGCAATAATTTTCTTACAGAACCTCACGACTACACCATACCAGCTTTCGACAGGAAATTGTGATGTTATTATGATTAATTTAATCCGTGCCTGTCTTCTATTATTTCCATAAGGATTGACCTTTCCCTAGCATCCAGTCCTATAAGAAACAGATCGTCAAGAATCAGCTGTTGGCTCTTTTCAATTCCATCATACACATCTGTACGGAGAGCATTCTTCTATATATTTATATAAAATACAATTAGATATAAACAAAATATCTGTCTAAAATCAGATTATTGAATAGTCGGAAATTTTTTGTTTGAAATGTTGTCGTAGTCCATCTCCAGCCGGTAGGAAGCGGTCTTGCTG
>ENA-ORPF01002334-ORPF01002334.1-human-gut-metagenome-genome-assembly--contig:-NODE-2334-length-13019-cov-3.945850_pt1 | contig 13019 bp, 8 predicted proteins | sample MGYA00242140_ERZ509070 | MGnify/ENA primary metagenome ERZ509070 (study PRJEB26280, sample SAMEA2338713) | human gut metagenome | biome: human gut; feature: human-associated habitat; material: faeces... | reverse complement strand
TGTTATTGATAATTATACTGTTATACTTCGTATCAAGCCTGATGGCGATATCTCAAAGTTGGCTCCAGAATTTACTCTTACAGATGGAGCAACAATTTCACCTGCAAGTGGTACTCCGCAAGATTTCTTAAATGCAAAAAATCATACTATTTATTATACTGTAACATCACAAGATGGTGAGTGGTCAAAGAGGTACCCTGTAAAGGTTATCCAGCAGGAAGTGCCTGCAGAATATAACTTTAACGGCAACCGCCTTGATCCCAGCAACAAGTATTCGATATTTGTTGAACGCGATGGCAATGGGGAGTCTGTGTTGACATGGGCATCTGGCAATCCAGGTTACGTTATGTGCGGTGTTGCTGATAGAAATGCTCAGAAGGATTATGGCTATCCTGATGATCCTTTGACATATAAGCAGCATATTTGGAAATATTTTCCGACAAGGGCTGTCTATGCAGATGATGTCGTTTTGAAAAAGAATGCAGAAGACGGAAATACGTATTTTTATAATCCGGACGGAACATACGCAAAACCTGAGTATATTAGACTGACAACGTGTTCTACTGGATTCTTTGGCTCTTCTGTTGGAATGCCAATTGCGGCGGGTAATATGTTCCAGGGCTTTTTTGACCTTGGCCAGGCTATCGGCAATGCCCGTGGTGCAACTAAGTTTGGTGAACCTTACCATTATGTTCCTGTCAGATTGCAGGGTCGTTACAGGTACAAGGCTGGTAAGGTGTTTACCGATAAGTATGGCAGGGTAGTTCCTGATAAGAAAGATATTTTCTCAATCTATGCCCTTTTCTTTGAGTCAGAACCAGGTAAGGTTGACTATATAGATGGCTACATTCACGAAAAGAATTTCCAGCATGATAATTTGGTTTCTATCGCTATGGTAGGCGACGAGAGAGAGTCTGACGAGTGGGTTACTTTCGATGTCCCGTTTGAGAAGGCCATTAAAGGTAAAGAATTGGATAGAGATAAGTTAGGACAAGGTGTTTACAAGGTAGGCATTGTAATTTCATCAAGTCTTGACGGCGATGTCTTTGAGGGAGCAGTTGGCAGTACTCTTGATATTGCCGATTTGAAGTTAGTTAATGAAAATGAAGAATAAAAAGGAGGAACAGTCATGAAAAAATATATATTAACTGTAATTGCAGCGTTAACGGTTTTTGCAGGATTTAGTCAGGTTAGCCGTACAAAAGCGTTGATAAATGCTTCTTTGAAAAATTGGGAGATAGAATTGCGTGCGGGTTATAATATAGGTGGAGTTGCTCCGCTTCCATTGCCTCAAGAAATAAGAAAATTGGAAAGTTACAGTCCAACATTGCCTTTCTCTGTTGAGGCTGATTTTACTAAACGCTTTGGCTCAGAAAACAAATGGGGTATTCTTTTCGGTGTTAAAATGGAAAACAAGAATATGGACACAAAAGCGAAAGTTAAGAACTACAATATGGAAATAGTTGGTGACGGAGGGGAGAAAGTTGGCGGTCGCTGGACTGGTGGCGTTCAGACTTCTGTTAGAAATTCATATCTCACTTTCCCGATTTTGGGCATTTATCGTGTCCACCCGCGAACAAATATCAAACTTGGAGTGTTCTTGTCATATATGATGGAAGGAAAGTTTGAGGGTTATGTCTATGACGGATATCTTCGTCAAGGCGATCCAACAGGTTTGAAGGTGGAGTATTCCGGAGATGATGTTGCAACATATGATTTTTCAGATGATTTGCGAACATTCCAATGGGGTGCTCAAGCCGGTGTTGACTGGAAAGCATTCAAGCACCTGAAACTTTATGCAGACTTAACTTGGGGTTTGAATAACGTCTTCCATAAAGACTTCAAGACTATTACATTTGATATGCACCCGATTTATTTAAATCTTGGTGTAGGTTACATATTTTAAGGTAAAAAAGATGATAAAAGCAGTAATTGTAGGTTACGGTAATATCGGTAAGTTTGTTCTTGATGCCCTTATAGAGGCACCTGATTTTGAAATTGCCGGAATTGTGCGCCGTGATATCAGCAATATCCCTGAGGAGTTGAAGGGATACAAGGTTGTTAGTGATTTGAAAGATGTTGAGGCAGATGTTGCTATTTTGTGTACTCCTACCCGTAAGGTTGAGGAATATGCAAAGTATGCTTTGTCTCTTGGTATGAATACAGTTGACAGTTTCGACATACATACATCAATCAAGGAATTGCGTCGCAGCCTTGGCGAAGAAGCAAAGAAATATGGTAAAGTATCAGTAATTTCAGCTGGTTGGGATCCAGGAAGCGACTCGATAGTAAGGGCGTTAATGCAGGTGTGTGCTCCTAAAGGTCTTACATATACTAATTTCGGACCAGGAATGAGTATGGGTCATACAGTTGCTGTAAAGGCGATTGAGGGCGTTAAAAATGCTTTGTCAATGACTATTCCATTGGGAACAGGCATTCACCGCCGTATGGTATATGTTGAATTGTTCGACGGATATAAATTGGAAGACGTTGCTGCTAAGGTAAAGGCTGACCCTTATTTTGTTAATGATGAGACACATGTTATGCAGGTTGCCGATGTTGATGAAGTTAAGGATATGGGTCATGGCGTTAATATGGTAAGAAAAGGTGTTTCAGGCAAAACTCAGAATCAGCGTTTCGAATTCCAGATGTCGATCAATAATCCAGCGTTGACAGCGCAGGTATTGGTAGGGGCGGCGCGTGCTTCAATGCGTCAGAATCCTGGAGCATATACAATGATTGAAGTTCCAGTAATCGATTTTCTATATGGCGATAGAGAAGAACTGGTAAGTCATCTCGTTTAGAACAGAATTTTTGTAAAATATTGTCGGAGTACTGCTTAGCAAAAGGCGGTACTCCGCTTTTGTTTTTTTGGCTTGGTATCTCCGATAAGTAGTCTATTTAAAAAAAATTAAAATATAATTACGACTATTTGGAATAAGGAATTTTGTTGTACCTTTGAACTGAATAAGTAGTGGCCGCATAAGAATATTAAAAAATTTTTTAGTTTTTGCTATCCATTATCTTAGAATCGAAAAACTAATATTATTAACTAACATAAAACCAATTCGATGAAAAAAGTATTCGTAATGGCACTTTCAGTGTGCATGAGCGGCAGTCTTTTCGCACAGCCACGCAGTGCAAGCCAACCAGAATTATTGGTGAAGACAAATTATGGATTGATGGCACCGGTATGGTCTCCAGACGGGTCTAAAATTGCCATGACTTCAGACAATTACACTGGTATTATCGTAGCAAATGCAGATGGTACAAACCTCAAGCAGTTAACAAGTGCAGCAGGAGCCGGCTACAAAATGCAATGGAAAGCCGATAGTAAGCAAATTCTTGGCAGAACAAATGTTGTAGAGTCATGTCGCGTTTTTCACGAAGTGAAAGCATGGTCTGTTGACGGTGGCGCAAGCCAGACTTTGGTTGCAAAGACAAGGCTTAATGGCACACCAACATGGAAGAGTCTTGCTTCAGTTCAAAGAAAGGCAGCAGTTAACGGTAATGTTTATGAAATGATGGTTAATGATCCAGCAGGAGTAGCATCACGCGTTGCTTCATTAAAGCAATTCTCAGGTAAGATTATTATCAACCCGGCATTGTCTCCAGACGGTTCAAAGGTTGCATTCCAGGTTCCTGGTAAGGGTATCTATGTTTGCAATGTTGACGGCTCGGCATTGTCATTCGTTATGAAAGCATCACACCCTGCATGGTTGCCTGACGGTAAGAACCTTATCGCAACAGTAGTAAAGGATAATGGTGAAGTATTCACTTCGTCAGATATCTACACAGTAAACGTTGCAACAAAAGCAAGTGTTAACTTGACAAGCAACACAAGCGTAGTTCCATTGACACCGGCTGTTTCTCCTGACGGAAAGAAAGTTGCTTTTGAAAACGCAGCAGATGCAGCTATTTATGTTATTAACCTCAAATACTAATGAATATGAACCGTTTTACATCAAAGATAGCAAAAGGTGCAGTTGCATTATCATTGCTTGCAATGGCAGCACCATCAGTAAACGCTGCTGAGGTAACAGGCTGGGGTGATTTCAAATTATTCCTTGACCCAGGTCACTCAGGACGTGAAAATCAAGGACTTTGGGGCTATTCCGAAGCAGAAAAAGTGCTTGCTGTTGCTCATACAATCCGTGAGTATCTAACTACATATACCGATATGCCGGCTGAAAACTTGAAGTTATGCCGTGAAACAGAGGCTGATCAAGTTAGTTTGGAAGAGCGCTCAGATATGGCAAATGCGTGGGGCGCAGACTTCTTTTATTCAATCCACTCAGATGCTTCTGCTGCTACAAATACAACAGTTACTTTGTTTGGCGGTTGGCGTAAAGATGGCGTTGAGATAGAAAAGACTCCTAATGGTGGTAAGGCATACGGTGAAATCCTTAACCCTAACTTGACAAGCGTTATGCGTATCGAGACTCGCGGTAACTGGCATGACCGTTGTTTCTATGACAGAGCACCGCAGACTCATACTAACCAATACCCGTATTTGTCGGTTAACCGTCGCTCAAATATGGCTTCATTGTTGAGTGAAGGTGGTTATCACACTATCGCTTCTCAACAGCAACTTAATATCAACAAGGACTACAAGCGTTTGGAGGCTTTCGCCGCATTTCAATCAATTTTGAAGTTCCGCGGTTTGAATCTGCCTGTTCAAACATTCCTTACAGGTATCATTACAAATTCAGAAAACGGTGTTCCTGTTGACGGTGCTACAGTAACTGTTGAGGGTAAGACTTATACAACAGATACTTGGGAATCTATTTTCAACAAATATACAAAAAATCCGGATTTGATTCATAACGGTTTCTTCTTCTTTGAAAATCTACCTGCTGGTAAGGAAGTTGAAATAGTTTTCAATGCACCTGGATATGATGAGGTTAAGAAAAAAGTTACTATCAAGTCAAACCTTCAAGGAGTTTCAAACGACAATGTTACATGGGCTGATATCCAGATGACTTCTAACGCTCCTGCAAAGGTTGCTACAATCTCTGTTGAGGATCCTACGAACGTTACACCTGTTTATCCTCTTGTTTTGACTTTCTCAAGAAAGATGGATAAGGCTTCTGTTGAAAAGGCTTTCTCTGTTAGCAATGATGGTGAAATCGCTTTGACTTGGGTTAATGACTATACTTTGAGCCTTGACTTGAGCAAGTTAAAAGCCCTTCAATCTTATACAATTAAAATCGACGGTTCTATTGCTAAAAACTCACAAACTAACCAACCGTTTGACGGTAACGGTGACGGTGTTGGCGGTGACAACTATGAATTGGTTATCACAATGGCTGAACCTGACGTAGATGCTCCTAAGATTGTTTCAACAACTCCTGCTATGGATGGCGAAGTTGCTTATACACTTCGTCCGGTTATCCGTATCGAATTTGATGAAGTTCTTAACTGGAATGAGGATAAGAACGGTACTGCTTTAACATTGACTGATGCTGCCGGTAAGGAATATGCTGGTAAGTTGACTCATGCTGTTGTTAACGAGGCTTCTGTTCTTCACTACTATTTGGCTGAAGACCTTCCTTTGGATAAGTGCTTCCTTGTGACTCTTGCTGAAGGTTTGACGGATTTGTCAGGAAATGTAACAAAAGAAACTAAGTTCCGCTTCCTTTCAGAATATAGAGGAATAGTAAGTCAGGAAACTTTGCTTGAACTTGATGACATTGCTGGATTCTGGGCTCCTGACGGTTCTGGTTCTTCTGAAGGTTTGACACAAGAATCCAATTTCTTAACATCTGATGCTTTGTCTGCAACAGGTACTGGCGGTTCTGTTAAGTTGACATACGACTTTGACAATACTTCTACAGGAAGCTTGTGGCAAATCCGTGAATACCACTCTGGTCAAAATATCACTAAGTCAACTAACGACGGTGTATTGACATTCTGGGTATATGGTGATGGCTCAAATAACTCAATCAGTGCTATGCTTCGTGTTCGTACTGGCAACAAAAACGGTGGTTTGAAACATAATCTTAAGACTATTGACTACCGTGGCTGGAATTTGGTTGTTTGGGATTTGAAGAATGAAGAATATGGACATTTTACAGGAGAAGATGCTCTTGCTGAAGACTGGAGATTCGACAGTTTCTTCATGAAGCATGAGAATACAGATGCAGATCCTAACGTTCCGCAACAAGCATGGAAGGGTTCTATCAACCTAGACAAGTTTGAATTCAACAAATTCGACAATGCAGCAGTTAGAACTGCTAAAATTGATGATATCCAAATCGGTTCAAGTGCAGTTGAAGAATTGGGCGTTGAGGCATTGAGCATTGTTAAGAGTGCAAACGTATTGACAGTTTCTGCTCCTGTAGAAGTTGAGGTAATCGACGTATTCAATGCTGCTGGTGTTAGAGTAATGTCGCTTGCTCCTGCTGCTCAATTGACAGAAGTTGCGCTTAATGGTCTTGAAAGAGGCGTTTACATCGTGAATGTAAAGGCAGGTTCTCTTGTTAAGACAGTTAAGTTTGTGAAATAATCATTTTCTACAAATAATGTTAAGGAGGTCGCTTTGTGGCCTCCTTTTTTGTTGTGTATAAGTTGATTATAATATAATTTAACTTAGAAAGTTTAGCAAATAGGGCTAAAATGATTAATTTTGTAAACCAATAGACCATAAAAGTGAGACGTTATATTCCTATATCATTGATAATTGTGCTGTTTGCCGGGATTTCCCTCCTGGTTCATACAGCGATGCCCCATGTGCATCATGACAAGAGTATAACGGTCGTTTTGCCTTGGCATAGTGATGAGCCATGTAGTGAATCGGGTCATCAGCATCATCATGATGCTTGCCTGATAAGCACAATCTTGGTTTCGTCAAATTCCGATGAGAACGAAAAGATTGAGTTGGCGGAAGCTAATTCCGGAAGCAGTTCGGATGTTATCGCTAAATTAATAAGCGACTTTTTTTGTTTAGAAAATTTATATCATTATTTTGTAAGGCAGTCCGTTATCAAATGGTATGGATTTAAAGCCTTAAAAGTATTAAGTATCTCTGTTTCATGCAATTTATTGCGTGCTCCTCCTGTAAGTTCTTTTTAGAGTTAGTAAACACAATTAAGAACTTAACATAGTGCGTTATGCCGTTATGCATAAGTTGCACGATCATATAAAACATTCAATGAAAAAATTATTTTTATTTTTGGCGGCAGTTGCTTTATTAGCCGTCAATACAGGTTGCCATAATCATGAGCATAAGGAAGAACATGTTCATGCGGAAAAATTGCAGTTAACAGGTTATGGCGCGGATTACGAGGTTTTTGCAGTTGCTTCTCCTTTTGTTGTTGGTGAAGAGTCACATATTTCTGCTCACATTTCCAAGTTGTCTGATTTTAAGCCTCTCGAAAAGGGTGAGGTGACAGCAACTCTTGAAGTAGGTGGGGCAAAGGTATCTGCATCAGTTAAGGAACCAATAGAGCCTGGTATCTTTAAAATTGGAATTAAGCCGGAAAAGGCAGGTGCTGGAAAACTTGTTTTCGACATAACAGGCGAAAATGGAAAATCACAGGTGGTTGTTGCCGACATTGCGGTATTTGATGATGAGCATGCCGCACACGAGGACGCTCATTCGAAAGAAGTTGAAAGCAGCAACGGCGTTCAGTTCTCCAAAGAAATGAGTTGGAAAGTTGATTTTGCCACAGAGGTTTGTAACCCAATGCCATTTGGCGAGGTTATCAGAACCATTGCACAGATAGAGCCGTCGCAGGGTGATGAAAAACTCGTTACTGCAAAGGCTTCTGGCGTTGTTACTTTTGCAAGACCGGGCCTTGTAGAGGGTACTGCTGTATCTGCCGGTAGTGCTATCTTCCATATTGACGGCAGTGGTATGGCTGATAATAACTTGTCTGTCAAGTTGGCACAAGTGGAAAGCGACTACAATTACGCAAAGCAGAACCTTGAAAGAAAGAAGGAACTTGCAAAGGATAATATCGTTTCTGCAAAGGATTTGCAGGAGGCAGAGCGTTTGTTTAAATCTGCCGAGGCTGAATATAATAATCTAAACGGTCATTTTGCAGCAGGAAAGCAGGTTGTTACTGCTCCGATATCAGGTTTTGTAAAGCAATTGTTCGTTAAAAACGGCGAGTTCGTTCAGGCAGGTCAGGCTGTTGCTTCGGTATCGCAAAATAGAAATCTTTATATAACGGCAGAATTGCAACCGTCATATTATCCATTGCTTTCAAGAATTGAGTCAGCGAATTTCCGTGGATTGAATAGCGATAAAGTTTATTCTGTAAGCGAATTGGGCGGCAGACTGGTTTCTTACAGCAGAAATGTTTCTGCAGATTCACCTTTATTGCCAGTCGTTTTCCAGGTTAACAATAATATAGACCTGTTGCCAGGTTCATTTGTTGAAATGTTTATCTACACAAATAAAGCAACTAATTGCCTTGCCGTTCCTAATGGGGCATTGGTAGAGGAAATGGGTAATTTCTTTGTATTTGTGCAGTTAACTCCGGCATTCTTTGAAAAGCGTCAGGTGACAATCGGAACAACAGATGGCAAACGAGTACAGATTCTTTCTGGCGTTAAAGCAGGAGAAAGAGTTGTCAGCAAAGGAGCAGTTATGGTGAAACTTGCGCAGGCTTCAGGTAAATTGGATGCTCATTCAGGTCACGTTCATTAATAGGGAGGGTTTCTTATGAATTTTATTAATGGTATAATAAAAGTCTCCCTGAAAAACCGTTTGCTCGTGTTGCTTGGGGCTATTTTGCTGGTCATTGGCGGTGTATATTCTTCACGGAATATGGATGTCGATGTCTTTCCAGACCTTACAGCCCCAACAGTTGTTATTATGACTGATGCGCACGGAATGGCAACGGAAGAGGTTGAGCGATTGGTTACTTTCCCGATAGAAACAGCGGTTAACGGTGCAACAAATGTGCGCCGCGTCCGTTCCGCTTCCATGTACGGCTATTCTTTTGTGTGGACTGAATTTGATTGGGGTATGGATATCTTCAAAGCCCGTCAGATTGTCAGCGAAAAAATGGTTACTCTTAACGGTACTTTGCCTGAAGGCATCACTCCTGTTCTTGCTCCGCAGTCAAGCGTTATGGGTGAAATTCTCTTTATTGGCTTGCAGGCGGATACAACGTCGATGATGGAGTTGAGAACGCTTGCAGAATGGGTTATTAAGCCTGCTATCTTGGCTACTGGCGGCGTTTCGCAGGTTACAATTATCGGTGGCGACTATAAGCAGTATCAGATTCTTGCCGATCCGCAGAGGATGAACAAGTATGGAGTTTCTATTGATGACCTTGAAGCGGTTGGTAAAACATTAAGTACAAATTCTACAGGTGGCGTAGTGCGTGATTTCGGTAATGAGTTCGCTTTGCGTGGTATGGGCCGTTCAACGGATTTGGAAGAGTTGGGCTCTACGCTTGTAAAGACGCTAAACGGAAAACCTATTGTATTATCAGATGTTGCTGATGTTGTTATCGGTAGTGCTGTAAAGATGGGTTATGCTTCGCAAAATGGGCAGCCGGCAATCATTTTGTCTGTGTCAAAGCAACCGAATATCAACACGCTGAACGTTACTGAAAAGATTGAGGAGAATTTAGAGAATATCCGCAAGTCACTTCCTTCTGACATTAAGATGGATACAAAGATTTTCCGTCAGGCAGACTTTATTGAGACTTCTGTTAATAATGTTGGTAGTGCATTGCTTGAAGGTGCTATCTTCGTTATCCTTATATTGTTTATCTTCTTGAACAGTTACCGTACCACGGTTATTTCTATTATTGCCATTCCACTGTCTTTGCTCGGAACGGTTATCGTTTTATATATTTTGGGAATGAATATCAATACGATGACCCTTGGTGGTATGTGCATTGCTATCGGCTCTCTTGTTGATGACGCGATTATTGATGTGGAAAACGTTTATAAGCGGTTGAGGCAAAACTATAAACGCCCGAAGGAGGAGAGAACACCTGCCCTTACAATCGTCTATGAGGCATCAAAGGAGATTCGTTCGTCAATCTTGAATGCAACGTTTATCATCATGGTTGCGTTTGTTCCGTTGTTCTTCCTATCAGGTATGGAGGGCAGAATGTTGAAGCCACTCGGTATTGCATATATCATCTCTCTATTTATGTCGCTGATAGTTGCAATGACTGTAACACCGCTATTGTGCCACCTTATTTTATCTAATGACAAGTATTTGTCAAAAAATGAAAAAGACAGTTGGCTAACAAGAAAACTTTCGGCAGGTTACTATCATTCCTTGTCGTGGGTATTGGGCAAAAAGAAACTGGTTATTTCTGCAACGGTGATTCTTCTCGTTGGTTCGTTTGTAACGCTCTTGTCTATGGGACAGAGTTTCTTGCCAGATTTCAATGAAGGCTCGGCAACAATCTCTGCGGTGGCAAAACCAGGAGTTTCACTTGAAGTTAACAATCAACTTGGAAATTTGATAGAAACAGAGTTGCTGAAAATTCCGGAAGTAACGGCAACCGCACGCCGTACTGGTCGTGGCGAGTTGGACGAGCACTCACAGGCGACAAACAGTGCCGAAATTGATGTCCAATTCGTTTTGAAAGACCGTTCTCGTGATGAGGTTTTCAATGATATGCGTAAGTGTATGGCTTCTATTCCTGGCATTGCGGCAACTGTAGGTCAGCCTCTTGGCCACCGTATTGACCACATGCTGTCGGGAACGAGGGCAAGTATTGCTATCAAGTTGTTTGGTACGGATATTAGCCGCATGTATATGATTGGCAACCAGATTAAGAGTGAAATAGAAGGTATTGATGGTCTTGTTGACGTCAGTGTAGAGCAACAGACCGAGACCCCGCAGTTGCAGGTGCGTGCAAATCGTGCAGCCTTGGCTAAGTATGGCATCACGATGGAGCATTTCAATAAGTTTATCGAGTTGGCGTTTGCCGGTGTTCGCCTTTCAGACGTTTATGAAGGTCAGCGCAGTTTTGATTTGATTTTGCGTCTAAATAAGAATTATACGGAGAGTATAGAAGATGTGAAAAATGCTTTGATAGATACAGGCGACGGTGGCAAAGTGCCATTGAGCGAGGTTGCTGAAATTGTTTCCGTAGGCGGTCCTAATACTGTTTCAAGGGAGAATGTTCAGCGTAAATTGGTCGTTTCTGCCAATGTTTCTGGTCGAGATTTGGGCAGTGCCGTTGATGATATACGCTCAAAGATTGAAGAGACTATCAAATTGCCGGAGGGTTATCGTGTTGAATATGGTGGTCAGTTTGAAAGTGCACAAAGTGCTACGCGGACGCTGGCTTTGACAACGGTTATTGCAATCTTTGTTATCTTCCTGTTGCTTTACGGTGAGTTTAAGAGTGCTTCGCTTTCAGGTATAGTTTTGATAACCTTGCCGCTTGCTCTTATCGGTGGAGTATTTGCCGTTGCTGCAACTTCTGGAGTTGTTAGTATTCCGTCGATTATCGGATTTATTACTCTCTTTGGCGTTGCAACGCGTAATGGTATTTTGTTGATTTCTAAGTATAAACACTTGCAAGAAGAAGGAGAACCATTGCGTCAGACTGTTCTTGACGGTTCTATTGACCGCTTGAATCCTATTTTGATGACGGCATTGACTTCTGCACTTGCGCTTATCCCGTTGATTATCAATGGTGACAAGCCTGGTAACGAAATACAGAGTCCTATGGCGGTTGTTGTTCTTGGCGGTTTGCTTACTTCAACACTGCTTAATATCTACGTTATGCCGATTATTTACGAATGGTATGCAAAACGCAAAAACAAAAACACAAAGAAATGAGAAAGACGATATTAATTATAGCAACATTGCTTGCATTGCCTGCCTTCTCGCAACAGTCTTTTGAAGGCGTGTTGAAATCTGTTGAGGAGAATAATTACACACTTGCTGCTGCAAAGGAGTCTGCAAAGGCAAACAAACTTGCCAATAAGACGGGTTTGACTCCCTCTGACCCGGAGGTGGAATTTGGCTATATGTGGCGAAATATGGAAGGCGGAAACAAAAAGGCGGTAAATGTTCGTCAGGGTTTTGATTTTCCGACGCTCTATGCGCAGCGTGGCAAGTTGGCAAACACTAAAAACCAGTCAGAAGACGTAGCCTATAGTGTTGCGAGAATGAATGTTCTGTTTGAAGCGAAAACCGTTTGCATTGAGTTGGTTAAGCAGAATGCTTTGCTACGACTATATGAAAATCAGTTGGCGAATGCTGTAGAAATTTCTCAAACAATAGAGAGAATGGACAAATCAGGAGAGGCGAATCTGCTTGACAAGAATAAGGCACAACTCAATGTTGCAACTCTTCTTTCTGAGGTGGAGGCAATCAAGTTGGCAAAAGCGCGACTGATGAAAGAATTGGTACGCTTGAATGGCGGTAAAGAAATCACTTTTGATGTCGCACAATTCGAAGGTGTGGAATTGCCGGCTGATTTTGCAGAATGGTACGCTGCCGCAGAGGCACAGAACCCGAATATCCAGTATCTCCGCAGTATGGTAGATGTAAAGGAAAGGGAGGTGACAGTGTCAAAGCATGAATGGTTGCCGAAATTGTCCGTTGGCTATTCTGGAGAATTTCTCGACGTAGAAAAGACACAGGGCGTTTCGGTAGGCGTTTCTATCCCTTTATGGCAGAATAAGAACAGAATTAAGCAAGCCAAGGCAGAAGCACTGGCTGCTGAATATGCAAAAAACGATGCAGAATTGAATTTGGAGAACAGCCTTCAGACTCTTTTCGAGCGAGTAAAGGTCTTGCAGACAAGTGCGGCAAGCATAGGAAAGGCAATAGAGATGCATAATAACGAAGACTTGCTTTATAAAGCGTATAATGCAGGAGAATTGTCGTTGTTGGAGTATCTGCTCGAAGTGGAATATTACATTTCCGTTAAGACAAAACTATTGGAGACCCAGTCAGAAATGGCCCAAGCCTACGCCCAACTAACAGCACATACTTTGTAAAAAGTTATTGTCAATATAAAGCAGAGGGTGTGTCGTAATGCGCGATGCACCTTCTTTTTGTTCATTATTATACAAAC
>ENA-ORPF01002332-ORPF01002332.1-human-gut-metagenome-genome-assembly--contig:-NODE-2332-length-13020-cov-3.945314_pt1 | contig 13020 bp, 12 predicted proteins | sample MGYA00242140_ERZ509070 | MGnify/ENA primary metagenome ERZ509070 (study PRJEB26280, sample SAMEA2338713) | human gut metagenome | biome: human gut; feature: human-associated habitat; material: faeces... | reverse complement strand
TAATAGCATACATATAAAGGAGGACAAGATGAAAGAAAAAAACAATTTAATGATATGGATAATGTTAATAGTATTATTATTGTTAGCGATTAGTATTATTTTTATATGGTATAAAGAAAATAAGAACGAATCTTTATTAGAAAACAAATTAACAAACCAACAAAAAGATAAAATAATATCAGAAAATAGTCCACTGACAAGTTATGTATATTTAACCAAAAATGCAACCTTTCCTAGACAAAATAAAATAAAAAAAATAACTATACATCATATGGCAGCAGACTTATCATTAGAAGAAGTTGGTAAACTATTTTCTATAAAAGAAAGAAAAACTTCAGCTAACTATGCAATTGATAAAGAAGGAAAAATAGGTCTATATGTAGAAGAAAAAAACAGAGCTTGGACTTCAAGTAGTCCAGAAAATGACCATCAAGCAATAACTATTGAAGTTGCTAATGATGAAATAGGTGGTAACTGGCATATTAGCGATAAATCATATAATGCTTTAATCAATTTATGTATTGATATCTGTAAAAGAAACAAGATTAAAAAATTAAACTATACCGGAGATAAAAAAGGAAATGTAACGCTTCATAAAATGTTTAAAAAGAATACAGAGTGTCCAGGACCATACCTAGAAAGTAAGATAAAAGACATAGTAAAAAAAGTAAATAAAGAATTAGATAATGTAAAGAATTATTAAAAAAGGAAAAAATAGTTTATACGATATATAATAAAAATAAGAGTAACAATTATCCTAAAATTAATGTTTTGAAAAACGAAAAAAAGCAAAATCTTTTGCATTTTTACTTTGTGTAAAAAATAGTAAATCAAATCTTTTAGCAATTGAAAAGGAAAAAAATATAATGTATACTATTGATAATGAGAGTAGGAGGAGTATTATGAAAAATAAAATAAAATTAATGGGCTTTATATTTTTATTTATAACACTACTATCTATTACCGGTTTAACAGTATATGCTACAGGAGAAAATAATCAATTTGATATTAATCCAAGCACCTATGGTTCAAGTATTCAAGTAAATAAAGTTTGGGATGATAATGAGAACAAATCAGAAAATAGGCCAGAAAAAATTGATATAAAATATAAATATACTTATACAACAGAAACAATACACATGGGACAAACTACTGAAACTGAAAAAGAAATAGAAAAAACTATTTCTCTAACGAAAGAAAATAATTGGACAACTACAATTCAAACACCAGAGCAAGGTTTTGGTGGTACATTAAATAAGGATATGAAATTAATAATAGAAGAAGTATCTGTTCCAGAAGGATATAGTGTAAGTTATGATATGGTAAAAAATACTACTTTATCAAGAAGTGCTGACTATACTTTAACGATAACAAATACTTATAAAGAAGAACCAGCTGATAGCATAGAAGATGCTAAACTAATTAATGTGAATATAAAGTCCGAAACATCTATTAATGAAATATTTTCTAATATAGATATACCTCCATCAATTTCATGGAGAGTAGAAGATGAAAGTATAGCTAAAATAGAAAATGGTAAAATAGTTGCTTTAAAAGCAGGAACTACAACAATTATTGGAACAGGAGATAATATTAATTTAAGAATAGACGTTGTTGTAAACCCTGAAACAGTAGAAGTGCCTAATACTCTTCAAACAGTAACAACCTATACAATTATAGGAATTATTACAATCCTAATAGGAGGAGCAATTATCCTAAAAGTAATAGAATTAAAGAAACAGAAAGTTAACTAAAAGAAAGCGATGAAAATCGCTTTTTATTATGACAAAAACTAGACTAACAAATATAAAAATGTTATGATTATAAAAGATAGAGTAGGTGATAAGATGAAAAAACCAGCTAAAATATTAATAAGTTTAGGCGTTATTTGCATTACATTAGGTCTTATCACAAATTTTACAGTAGGACTACGTCAAGATAAAAAAGAAGTAAAGAAAAGAATGACTACTGTAAACTCAACTTATAAAATATTCAAAAGAGAAGTACAGGATTTCAGTACAACAAGAGATAACTTATATGATAACGTATTTTCAGAATTATATTTTGAAACCTTAAATTTAACAATAGATAATTGCTTAACAGAATTACAAAAATATGAAGAGGTATTAGACAAACTAGAACCAACAGTAAATAAATTAAAAGAAAACTGTAAGGATGTTTATTTTCCTAATGCCGATACTAATACCAAATGTCAAACATATGCCATAACATATGAAGAAATGGTAAATTCATTTATCAATGATATTAAGCAAGTAAATCAAAATATAGAAGATTACAATAAATACAATGAAGAAAATAATACTGGAATTCCACCAATACAAAAATATAATACAACAAAAAAATATATAGATTTTAACAATGATAAAGAATATGCAGGAAAGGAAGACTTTTAGTGTATGAAAAATCAAGAAGAAATAAAAGTAACACCACTATATAGTATTCCGCCAATTCAAAAAAAGAAAGAAAAGAACAAGAAAGCAAAAAATCAAAAAATCAAATTTAAGAAAAAACTTGCTATTGTTGGAGGAAGTACTTTTATAGTAGGACTTGCTACATTCTTATTTTTATTCTATGGTCCATGGCCAGGTTTTCGTAATTTTTGGATTACAAGTGCTATGACAACTATGTCGCATCAGTATCTAGCAACTTGGTTTTATAGTGACGAAACGATAGAAAAAGTATTAGCAGAAAATAAAATTATTGAAGTAGGAGAAATATCAAATCCAGACTTAATCAAATTTAAAAAATACAGTGGCAATATGATGATATATAAAAATAAGTATGAAAAAGAAATATTAACAAAAAATCCAGGAAATGACTTATATAAAGTAATTAATATTAAAGGAAAAACCTATCAAGGATTTTTAGTAGCTATCTATGATCCTTCTAAAATATCTATTGCCACAACACAATATCTAGGAAAAAAAGGAGAAGCCATTACTACAGTTGCTGAAAGAGAAAATGCCGTAATTGCCATGAATGCCGGTGGCTTCTATGACCCAGACTGGAATTCTAATGGGGCAATACCACATGGTACTGTGATTCAAAATGGAAAAATAGTCAGTGATTTCCAAGATGCTAATATGGGTGGAGGATTTATTGGATTTACCAAAGATAATAAATTAGTATTAGGAAAGATGACAAAAGAAGAAGCCTTAGAAGTTGGTTATCGTGATGCCATCGAATTTGGACCATTCTTAATTGTAAATGGAAAAAGTTCCTTTATAAAAGGAAATGGTGGATGGGGAATTGCTCCTCGTACAGCAATTGGTCAAAGAAAAGATGGAATCGTATTATTCTTAGTAATTAATGGACGTCTTCCTAGTAGTATTGGTGCAGACATGGTAGACTTAACAGAAATAATGGAAAATTATGGAGCCTACAATGCAGCCAACCTAGATGGAGGATCATCTAGTGAATTAGTAATCAACAACAAAATTATTAATACCCCTGTTGCTGGTGGAGAAAATGGACTAAGAGATATGTCAACATTTTGGATAGTAAAAGAATAATATGCTATAATAAAAAAGAGGGATTATATGGAACTATATGCAAGAAATGTCACCATATTTGATGAAGAATTAGTAGATGATTTTGTAAGAGAACATGAAGCAATCGGAGAAAAAGTAGAAGCCGGAGACTGTTCTTTAATACTTGGAAAATCATATATGGATTATGAAAACTTCTATGACTGGTTTAAAGAAGAAGAAAATTTAAGTACCGAAGAAAAACTAAAAAAAGGGCAAGTTGGTTGTAGTACATACTTGATTTTAACGAAAGAAGAAGATAAACTAATAGCATTATTAGACATTAGACATTCTTTAGAGTTTGAACATGGTAATATATATGGACATATTGGAATTGATATAAGACCTACAGAAAGACACAAAGGTTATTATAAAGAAATATTAAACATCGCAATTACATTAGCACAAGAATATGAAATAGAAGAATTAGTAATTGCTTGTGAATATACTAATATTCCATCCAAAAAAGGAATAGAGCATATCTTTGGAAAAGAATATGAGACCATTCCTTTAGATGGTACATATTACCTTGTATATAAAAAAGAATTAGGAAAGAAGGAATAGTATGTATATAGCCTATGAAAGAATAAGTAAAGATATTATTGAAGCATGTGGTAATATTGGAATCGCTAACATATTAAGTATTACAAAAACAATCCTTAATATCATTCAAATTGTTGGACCAATCTTATCAATTGTTGCTTTAGCAGTATGTTTTACAAGATTAACCGTAAATCCTGATGAAAAAAAATATAAAGCAGGTTTAAAAAACAGTTTAATCGCTTTGGTATTGTTATTTATGATTCCATTTTTAATTAATTTGACAATGTCCTTAGCTGATGAATCATTTGATTTAGCAAAATGTTGGAATAATGCGGAAGCAGTAGCTTCATCGGGAGAAGAAAGTACTTATGTTCCAACAACAGATGATGAACCAAAAGACATGATTATTGATGGTGATGAATACGAAACTCCCTAGTGTAGCCGAAAGTGATAGCACAACAAATTCTAGTAGCAGTTCAGTAAATAATATTGTTTTTATTGGAGACTCTAGAACAGTAGGAATGCAACAGGCAGTTGGTGGAAATGATACATGGAGTGGAAAAGTATCAGCAGGGCTTGATTGGATGAAATCAAGTGGAGTACCAAATGTAGAAAATAACATTCAAAATGGTTCTGCAGTAGTAATATTAATGGGAGTAAATGACCTATATCATCCAGATAGTTATATATCTTATATCAATGAAAAATCAGCTTCATGGAAATCAAAAGGAGCAACTACATATTTTGTCTCTGTAAATCCAACAGACGGAAGTTATTCAAATCTAAATAGTGATATAGATACATTTAATCAAAAGTTAAGAAGCGGTTTAACCAATGCCAAATATATAGATACAAACTCTTATTTAAAACAAAATGGATACTCTACAACAGATGGATTACACTATACTAGTGATACTTACAGAAAAATATATAATTATATAAAATCAAATTTATAGCTATATAGACAAATCTATATAGTTTTTATTTCAAAAACAAAGAAAAATGCGATATAATGAAAAAGTAAGGGAGGAAATACAATGAAGAAAATAATGGATGGAAATGAAGCTTGTAGCTACGTATCTTATAATTTTACAGATGTAGCAGGAATTTATCCAATAACACCTGCCTCTCCAATGGCAGAACTTACAGATAAATGGGCCAGTGAAGGTAAGAAAAACTATTTTGGAATGCCAGTAAAAGTTGTAGAAATGGAATCAGAAGCAGGAGCAGCTGGAATGGTTCATGGATCTTTACAAGCCGGTTGTCTAACAACAACTTATACAGCTAGTCAAGGTCTATTATTAATGATTCCTAACATGTATAAAATAGCAGGAGAATTATTACCATGTGTAATTAATGTTGCTGCTCGTTCACTAGCAACTCATGCTTTATCCATATTTGGAGATCATCAAGATATTTATGCCGTAAGAGGAACTGGTTTTGCTATGCTAGCATCTTCTTCTGTACAACAAGTAATGGATTTAACAGGGGTAGCACATTTATCTGCTATCAAAGGTAGAGTCCCATTCGTAAACTTTTTTGATGGATTTAGAACGAGTCATGAACTACAAAAAGTAGAAGTAATTGATACTGATAAATTAAAAGATTTAATTGATAAAAAGGCATTACAAGAATTTAGAGATAGAGCTCTAGACCCACAGAATCCTGTCACAAGAGGTACATCACAAAATGAAGACATTTATTTCCAAGCAGCAGAAGTAAGAAATACTTACTATGATAAAATCCCAGATATAGTAAACGATTATATGCAAGAAATTAATAAAATCACAGGAGAACACTATGCTCCATTTAATTACTATGGTAGTGAAACCGCCAACAAAGTAATTGTTGCCATGGGAAGTGTATGTGAAACCATCAAAGAAACACTAGAATATTTAGGAAAGAAAAGAAATGATTTGGGATTATTAGAAGTACATCTATATCGTCCATTTAGTGCTAAGTATTTCTTGAAAGCATTACCAAAATCAGTAAAGAAAATCGTAGTATTAGATCGTACAAAAGAACCAGGATCAGCAGGAGAACCTTTATACCTAGATGTTGTAAAAACAATCAAAGAAGTAGAAGGAAAAGTAAAAGTATTAGGTGGTCGATATGGTCTATCAAGTAAAAATACAACGCCAGCTATGATCAAAGGAATCTATGAATATATGGATAAAAAGGATGCCCATACAAACTTTACTGTAGGAATTGAAGATGATGTAACTAATTTATCTATTGAATATGATAAAGATTTCCGCCTACCAAATCAAAATGTAGAATTCTTAGTCTATGGATATGGTAGTGATGGAATGGTAAGTGCCTGTAAAGATATTATGAAATTAACAGGAACATATACAAGAGCCTATGTACAAGGATATTTCCAATATGATTCTAAAAAATCAGGCGGAATTACAATGTCACATTTAAGAATGGGAAATAAACCAATTAAAGCTGCCTACTACGTAGAAAACCCAAGCATGGTAGTTTGTACCAAAGAATCTTATTTACAAAAATTAAAAATGTTAGATAAAATTAAAAAGAATGGAATTTTCTTATTAAATACACCAAAGACAAAAGATGAAGTATTAAAAGAAATGACATCTCATGACAAAAAGATTCTTCAATCTAGAAATATTAAATTCTATATCGTAGATGCAAGTAAAATTGCAGCCGATAACGGTATCTCAGGTAAAATTAGTGCCATTATGGAAACATTAATCTTTAAATTAGGTAAAATTATGGATTTTGACTTTACAGTCCAAAAGATAAAAGAGTCACTAGCAGCAAAATTTGCGAATAAGAGTGGTGGAATTGTAGAGAAAAATATTAAAGCTATGGAATTTAGTATCAATAGTTTAGTACAAGTAAAATTACCTGTAGTAGATTATGTAGAAGAATTTCCTAAGAAAAAAGATATGTTTGAAATTATCAGTAGTATGGAAGGAGATACCTTACCAGTAAGTAGTTTCTTAAAAAATCCTGATGGTACATTTGAGGCTGGTACAACAAAAAGAGAAAAGAGAAGTATATCTGACTTTATTCCATGTTTTAATAGTGAAAACTGTATTTCCTGCAATCTTTGTTCACTAGTTTGTCCACATGCTGTAATAAGACCATTCTTACTAGATGAAAAAGAAGTAATGGATGCACCAGACAGTCTAAGAGAAAAGTTAATACCTGCAAATATCAAGGACCAAAACTTAATGTATACAATTGGTGTTAGTGTACCAGATTGTACAGGTTGTGGACTATGTGAAAATATTTGCCCTGGTAAAAAGGGTGCCAAGGCTATCGTTATGAAAATGAAAGAAGAACTAGAACAAGATAAATTAAAAGAAGAATATGAATATCTATTTAATGAAGTAACAGAAAAAGATGTTATGCCAACAACAACTGTAAAAGGTAGTCAGTTTAAAACACCAAAATTTGAATTTTCTGGTGCTTGTGCTGGATGTGGAGAAACACCATATCTAAAATTGTTGACTCAATTATTTGGAGACAGAATGATAGTGGCAAACGCTACTGGATGTTCTTCTATTTATGGAGCATCAACACCATCTATGCCTTATTCTATTCCATGGGCAAATTCACTATTTGAAGATAACGCTGAATTTGGTTATGGTATGAAAATTGCCGATGAAACAATCAAAGCAAGAATTAAAAATTTAATTACAGAAAACATAAAAGATGTAAAAAAATCACAACAAGAAACATACAAGAACTATGTAGAAAACATTACTATGGAAACAGCAGATGAATTACTAAAAGTAATTGATGAAACAAAAATAGAAGAATTATTGCCACTAAAGAACTTTATCAGACCAAAATCAGTTTGGATGATAGGAGGAGATGGTTGGGCATACGACATCGGTTACAACGGAATTGATCATGTTCTAGCAAACAATGAAAATGTAAATATTTTAGTCCTAGATACAGAAGTATATTCAAATACTGGTGGTCAAGCTTCAAAATCAACAAGAGAAGGTGCTGTTGCAAAATTTGCCGCAGCAGGAAAAGAAACTGCGAAAAAAGATTTAGCAAAAATTGCTCTAACATATCCACACGTATATGTCGCAACAATCTCACTAGGAGCTAATCCACAACAAGCAGTAAAAGTATTACAGGAAGCAGAAAGTTATAATGGACCATCCATTATTATTGCTTATGCACCATGTATTGCTCAAGGCATTATCAAAGGAATGAAAAACTCCATAGCAGAAGAAAAAGAAGCAACCCATTCAGGTTACTTCCCAATCTTCCACTACAATCCAGAAACAAAAGAATTTAAAATGGATAGTAAAGGAGACTTCTCAAGATATGAAGAATTTATCCTTGGAGAAGATAGATATCGTTCCCTAGAAAAACTATCTAAAAACTACAAACAACTACTAACAAAAAACAAAGAAAATGCCGAAGCTAGATATGAGTATTATGAGTCTTTAGCTAATAAAGGACAAGAATAAAAGGTCATCGTGACCTTTTTTCTTTTGTATGATAAAATAAAAATAATAGGATGTGATTATAATGAATGAAAATATAAATGAACGATATCCAGATAAACCATATACAACAATAGTAGGACAAGCAGCATGTAAAATGCTTTATGGTACAACTATACCACCAAAAGAATATGATGGAATACCAATTTCTAAAGAATTCAAGTACCATGGAGGAAGCCGATGATATAAAAACCTTAAAGCCTGAGAATAATGATTATTATTGTATTGCACATACAGAAATTTAGGACAGGTTAAGAGTTTATGGAACAGACTCTGGAAGAATAGATGCAAAATGCTGTGAAGAAAGTAGAGTTCATACCGGTTTTAATAAACCGTCATCGCCACAAGCAAAAAAAGTACAGCAAAGAAATGATATAGCATTCAAAAATGCAATGACATTTGGTACTGGGTACATGCTTGATAATTTTGATGAAAAGATTGAAGAGATGGAAAAAGCTAAACAGAATGATGCAAGGCAAAAGCAATCGTCAGTATCAGATAATAATCAACCAGATCCACTAGAAACTTTAAGTGCAAATCTTTCAGAAATCAATAATGCCTCATCAGAAAATGGTTTAGACCCTGAAATGTTTCCAAGCCATGAACAACAATCTACAGACTATACACAAGAAAAACCACAAGGACACAGAAGATAGTTTATAACGAAAAAAGAAGCCCCCGGCAAAGGGCTTCTTTTACTTTTCATCTAAGAGGTTGCACCCCCTGAAGGGCAACCTCTAAAAAGAATAAAAAGGGGTTGGCTAGTGTGATACTAGCGACCAATTCGCCTAATTCCGAATTGGTAGTTCCTATACTAACCGAAAGTACTTAATTTGTCAATAAAAAAGTGAAAAAATTTTGAAAAAAAGCAAAAAAATAAAAACTATTAGCAATCTTTTATAAAATATGATATAATATGCAGCAATTCAAGAAAAGACTAAGCAAAATACAAAAAAACATACAGATAAAATAGAATAAAGAAAAGTGTATAAAATTGTAAAAAAGATTGGAAAATGTCAGTCAAAATATGTTATAATATGCAAGAAGGAAGTGATCGAGTGGCAGAACTAAAAGACGTAAAAGGTATAGGACCGAAATCTCTTGCTTTATTAAATAAAATAGGAATTTACACCGTAGAAGATTTAGTAACTCATTATCCATTTCGCTATGAAATATTAGAAAGAAACAACTTACAAGAAGTAGAGGATGGAGAAAAAATTGTTATTGATGGACGAGTAGAAAGTGTACCAATTTTAATGCGATTTAAGGCTGGACTAAATAAGATGAACTTTAGATTAGTTACTCCATCTGGAGTAGTAGGAGTTTCTATCTTTAATAGAGCTTTTCTAAAAAGCCAATTAGCAGTTGGTACAGGGGTTACAGTAATAGGAAAACTAGACAAAAAGAAAAATGTAATTACTGCAGCAGATATCAAACTAGAAACACTTTCTAATAAAGTAAAAATAGAGCCAGTATATCATGCAACTAGTGGCCTTACAAACAAAAATATTTCTACATATATTAATATGGCACTATTACAATTTGGAAAAGAAATACCAGATTATATTCCAGAAGAATATATAGAAAGATATCACTTTTCTAATAAGAAAACATCTCTAAACTTAATTCATAATCCATCAACAGAAGAAAAATTAAAAGAAGTAACCATTCGACTAAAATATGAGGAACTATTTGCTTTTATGTTTAAAATAAATTATTTAAAAATAGAAAATAAAAAGAAAAAACAAGGTTTAGAAAGAAAGATAGATAGAGAAAAATTACAAGAATTTATTAAAAATTTACCATTTGAATTAACAAATGATCAATTAACTGCAACCAAAGAAATAGTAGATGATTTAGAAGCAAATCATAGAATGAATAGATTGCTACAAGGTGATGTTGGTAGTGGTAAGACAATTGTATCTTTCTTAGCTATGGTAGCCAATCACTTGAGTGGTTTTCAAAGCGCATTAATGGCTCCAACAGAAATTCTAGCAACACAACATTATCACAATTTAGAAAACTTTTTAAAGGGAACTGACATCAAAATAGCTTTATTGACGGGTTCTACCTCAAAGAAAGATAAACAAAAAATCTATGAAGAATTAAAAGATGGAACAATCAGTATGATAGTGGGTACTCATGCTTTAATTCAAGAAGAAGTAGAGTATCATAATTTAGGTTTAGTAATTACAGATGAGCAACATCGTTTTGGTGTTCATCAAAGAGCAAATCTTCAAAATAAAGGTAAAAAACCAGATGTTTTATACATGAGTGCAACACCAATTCCAAGAACTTATGCTTTAACAATCTTTGGAGATATGGATGTCTCTACTATTAAAGAACGTCCAAAGGGTAGACAAAAAATTACAACAGTTGTAAAGAAAAATAGTGAAATAAAAGATGTACTCGAAATGATGTATAAAGAATTAAAACAAAATCATCAAGTATATGTAATTGCTCCATTAATTGAAGAAAGTGAAAATTCAGATTTAACAACAGTATGTAAATTAAGAGACCAAATGAAATTAGCCTTTGGCGAACATTATAAAATCGATATTGTTCATGGAAAAATGGCTAGTGCTGCAAAAGATATGATTATGGAACAATTCTCAGAAAATAAAATTCAAATATTAATTTCTACAACAGTAATAGAAGTAGGAGTAGATGTTCCTAATGCTACAACAATGGTTATTTTTGATGCAGACCGTTTTGGACTATCTACCTTACACCAATTACGTGGTCGTGTAGGAAGAGGAAGCTCAAAATCACAATGTATTTTAATTAGTGATAGTGATGCAGAACGCTTAAAGATTATGGAACAGGTTGATGATGGATTTAAAATCAGTGAAGAAGATTTTAAACTTCGTGGACATGGAGATTTATTTGGAACGAAACAAAGTGGAGATATGTCATTTAAAATAGCAAATATTAGATCTGACTACAAAATCTTATTACAAGCGAAAAAAGATTCTAAAGAATATCTATTGAATAAAGAGACAGATAATGATCCACTAAAAATTAGATTAATCGAATCTATTACAAAAGGATAATACAACTATGGTATTATTCTTTTATTTTGCTATAATAAAACTAGGTGATGGTAATTGAAAGAAAAGATCAAAACGACAGATGACATATTAAAATATATAAAACAAAGTCTATATTTAATTAATTCAGAAAGAGTAGAAGACTATAACACTACGATATTGATAAATGTAACTACAGAACAACCCTTAAATTTAAATTTACAAAAAATATCAATAACGAAAGGAAAACAAAATATAGAAGAAACTCAAAAAGAAATTATAAAGCAATTAAATGAACAAGAAGAAATAAAAGCCTATTCTTTTTTACCAACAGGATTAGGACACTATCAAACAATAAAAGAATTAATAAATAGACTAATAAGGCAATCTACAATAAAAGAGAAAAAATATATTTATGTAGAAATTAATACAGTAGAAACAATAGAAAAGAGTATAGAAAATCTAATTAAAGAATTAAAAAATACTCAATTAATGATTCTAAATCAAATGACATGTTATTATTGGCAGCAACAAGAACAACAAAGTACTTGGAAAATACGGCCTCCAAAAGAAAATGAATATTCAAAATTTATTCATATGTCTAAAGATTACCCAACTCTATATAGAAAAAGTAGACCAGATATCTTTGATATAAGAGTATCCTATCCAAAAGAAGAATATAATAAATTGTGTAATCCACATAGTTTGCAAATTTTATTAGTATATGAAGAAAACAATCAATTACTAGGCTTTATTGAAGGAAAAATAATTTATACAGACAAACTAGAAACATTAAGAGGAAATAGAGTTATGAATATTGAAAAACTATTTGTGGTAAAAGAAAAAAGAAGACAGCATATCGCAACAAAATTATATAAAGAAATACTTGCAATTTCCCAAAAAGAGCAATGTGATCGAGTAACAGTAACTGTCTATAACTTTACATCTGAAGCAAAGAATTTTTTTGAATCACAAAATTTAAAAGTCTTGTCATATCAATATGAAATAAGTGTTCCTAAAAAATAGGACTGTCAATAGACAATAGAATTTATCAAAATGCAATTGACTTTTTATAGATTATACCTTATGATTAAGATGCGTGATACATATCACGCCGATATCTCTCACGGTGTTTAAATGTGAGAGTATATTCAACCGACCCCCCGGAAGGAGCCGCAAGGCTCCACTTTTTTTTATTTAATGATATAATATTAAATAATAACTAATAAAGAGGTGTTTTGTAATGTACATTTTACATAGTGTTAAAAAATCTGACTTTGATATAAACAAAAGATATTATGGAAATGAAAGTATAGAAAAGTTTGGTTTTATTCATTGTTCAGATATAGATACATATTATTTAGTAGCCCCAAATTTTAAAGACGAACAAGAAAAACGTCT
>ENA-ORPF01002326-ORPF01002326.1-human-gut-metagenome-genome-assembly--contig:-NODE-2326-length-13052-cov-2.351312_pt1 | contig 13052 bp, 10 predicted proteins | sample MGYA00242140_ERZ509070 | MGnify/ENA primary metagenome ERZ509070 (study PRJEB26280, sample SAMEA2338713) | human gut metagenome | biome: human gut; feature: human-associated habitat; material: faeces... | reverse complement strand
CTGACTGCTTCTTTTTGGTCTTCATTCAGTTCATCAAAGTTTTTACCCCATTTCTCGTTGGCTTTTCTGTTTCTCAATTCATTATAAGCGGATGTCAACTGATCTTGTACGGCGATGTACATTTCATATGACGTTCCTTTATCACTCTGAAGAGAAACAATACCCTTCGAAACTTCCACGGGACCGAAAAGATCGATCGTTTTAATTTCTTTTTGGGGTAAGTCTTCGCTATTATTCGGATTTAGAACAAATTCGATTGTCCTGTCTTTCAGGGTAGAAACATCTGCCAATTCTCCGTTGATCGCCAGCTGATTGTTCCGGTTTACCAAAACCTGCAAAATATTCCGTTTTGCATATTTCGGGGCTTCGGTATTATCCGGCTGATAGGGCGGAAGTCTTCTGTATATACCGGAATCCACATTCATCGTCGTCGTTGCCAGGAAGAATACAAGCAACAAGAATGCGATATCGGCAGTCGAAGTGGCATTAATTTCTGGTGTTTTCTTTGCCATATTCCTTAGTTTTATCTCTATTCCCCGAAGGGAATAGTATTATTTCATTCTTCTGTAAATTTCCGTTCCTAAGATAGCTAAAATAGCTGCTGCAAAAAGGAAATACATCGTATACAAAATCGTATCTGAGAAGATCAGCATGGATGGTACGTTATCAGGCCCCGTATAACCGACCAGTTTCATCGGGGTACCATCAGCCAGTGCATACCCGATCAGGATGACTACGACTACTCCGGCTAATCCGATAAAGCTTTTCATCGCTTGTTTCGGGCGGGTAAACAGACGAATCACCGGGAAGATAATAGCTGCAATGATTGCAATACCACACAGGATATATGCCCAATTCAATAATGTCGATGTATATACAGGAGTAGTGTACGGCTGATTCGGTACTTCACCTCCGAACATAAACAGCCCTAACAATACTACTGTAATGACGAACATTACGATTGTTACAAGGTTGAGTATTTTTTTACTATCCATGGTTTATTTGTTTTTTTGCTCGTATTTAACCAAAATGTCTAACATGCTTACAGAAGCATCTTCCATATTGTTTACGATACCTTCTACTTTCGATACACAATAGTTATAGAATACCTGCAGGATCATAGCTACGATCAAACCGCCTACGGTCGTAATCAATGCCACTTTAATACCTCCTGCTACCAGTGCCGGGCTCATATCACCTGCTGCCTGAATCTGGTCGAAGGCCTCGATCATACCGATTACAGTTCCCAAGAACCCCAACATAGGAGCCAATGCGATGAACAATCCGATCCAGGTCAATCCTTTTTCCATCAATCCCATCTGTACAGATCCGTAAGAAACAACTGATTTCTCAACCATGTCGATTCCCTGATCGTAACGGGAAAGTCCCTGATAGAAAATACTTGCTACAGGTCCGCGGGTATTGCGGCAATATTCTTTTGCTGCTTCAATACCACCGTTGTTCAGCGCGTCTTCAAAACCAGCGATGAATTTTTTGGTGTTCGTATCGGAAAGGTTTAAATAAATAACCCTTTCAATTGCGATGGCCAAACCGAAAATCAAACACAATACAACACAAGCCATAAATCCGGCACCACCTTCGATGAATTTCTGTTTGATCGCTGCATGCATTGAAGTGCTTTCAATTTGTTCGTCATCGATAGAAACTGTTGTTTGCTCGGTTTGAGCTGCTGGTGCTGCTTCGTCTTCCTGAGCCATTAGTTTTGATGCTCCAATAGTAAGCATTCCTAAAACTGCTATTAGTGCAAATAATTTTCTCATGATCTCTTTAACTGATTTTTAGTTTATAAATAATTAAAATTTAACTCTCAAACTTCAGGCGTACCCTTGCAAACCTTTGTATTCCCACAGGACGCACCAAAAGACGCGGCAAGGTACAAAAAAAATGTTAAAACCCAATATGATTCATGGTTATTTCTCCTTTTATTGATGAATTTAAGTATTTTTTTATTTCGTTAGCGTCACGGTATTTCTCCAGCAGATACATCATTTTGCAGACAGCAGCTTCCATCGTAATGTCATATCCACTTGAAACCCCGTAGTTTAATAACTCTCTGCTGGTCTCATAACGGCCCATTTCTACCGTTCCTCCCTGGCATTGGGTGACGTTGTATATGATGATGCCTTTTTGGGAGGCTTCTTTAATTTTTTCTAAAAAACAACGGTCGGTCGGAGCATTCCCCGAACCATAAGTCTCCAAAATCAGTCCTCTTAGACCGGGAGTTTGAATAACGGCATCTATTAATTCCGGACGAATGCCTGGAAATAATTGCAATATGGCGATATTGGTATTCATTTCCGTAAATGCACCAATCGGCTCTGTCCGGGGAGTATAATCGATGGCTCCGTAATTATAGTGAATATGAATACCGATTTCTGCTAAAGGCGGATAGTTGAACGATTGGAAAGCATCGAAACTCTCTGCATTGATTTTGGTGGTTCGGTTACCCCGGAAGAGTTTGGCTCCGAATAAAATACAGACTTCAGGTACAACTGCCTTGCCTTCGATGGTCGCCGCTGCAATTTCTAAGGCTGCAATCAGATTTTCCCGGCCATCGGTACGTATGGTGCCGATCGGAAGCTGTGAACCTGTGAAAACAACCGGTTTGGTCAGGTTGTTCAGCATGAAGCTCAGGGCTGCGGCCGAATAAGCCATCGTATCTGTCCCGTGCAGAATGACGAATCCGGAGTACTGATCGTATTTGTCCAGAATGATTTGGCACAGGTCGGCCCAAAGTGCCGGTTTCAAATCGGACGAATCGATGATCTCCGGTAAAGTATAACTGTTGATAGAAAAACCGAATTCTCTGATCTCAGGAACTGCTTTCGCTATCTGCTCGAAATCGAAAGGACACAATGCCCCTGTCGCCGGATCGTTGACCATTCCGATGGTTCCGCCTGTATATATTATCAATACCGATTTTATCATTGTCATATCAAAGTTTATCGATGACCCCTCACACGTTTTCGCACTGCAAATTAAACAAATTCAAAGCATTTTGTGTCGTTATTTCTTCAATTTTTTTTGTCTCGAGACCCGTTAATTCTGCAATTTTTTGAGCTATTAACGGAATATAACTACTTTCATTTCTTTTTCCCCGGAAAGGGACTGGAGTCAGGTAAGGAGAATCGGTTTCCAGCACGATGTTTGCCGGGCCGATTTCGCGTAGGGTATCTGCCATCTGACTCTTTTTGAAGGTAACGACTCCTCCGATTCCTAATAAATACCCCATGTCGATTGCTTGCCGGGCTTCTGCTGCATTACCCGGAAAACAATGCAGAATGCCACGGGTATAAGGATGTTTTTTCAGCACTTCGAAAATCACCTCCAGAGAGTCACGGGAATGAATGATTACCGGCAAACCGGTTTCTTTTGCTATTCCAAGCTGATGTTCGAATGCTTTGATTTGTTCCCGGTAATAACTTTTATCCCAATATAAGTCTATACCACATTCTCCGATGCCGTAAAAGGTATGGTTACCCAAAGCTTTTTCTACCTGGGCCAGTTCTGTTTTATAGTTCTCGTACACAGAAGTGGGATGTAGCCCTGCCAAAGGAAATAACATCTCCGGGTGTCGGGCTGCCAGATCGAGCATCCGGTTGCGCGATTCACTATCGATGTCCGGAAGAACGATGTAATTCACTCCCGCCTCTCTGGCACGTTGTACGACAGCTTCCCGGTCTTCTCTGAATTCCTCTTCGTAGATATGTGAATGAGTGTCGATGTACATAAATTTGAAGCTAAAAATGATTAGCTGAAAACTGAATGATTTTGCGGAAACGAAGATAATAAAAAAAGCGCACACCATTGAAGTGTACGCTTTAATTTTCAGGTAATCGTTTTTTCAGCTTTTACCTTTTACCTTTAACTTTCTATACGTGTCCCTGAGCACACATTGCTTCAGCTACTTTTATAAAGCCGCCGATGTTAGCACCTTTCACGTAGTCGATCTTGTCTCCCTCCTTACCGAATTTAACACAAGTATCGTGGATATCTTTCATGATCTGAGACAGTTTCTGGTCAACTTCTTCAGCTGTCCAGCTATATCTCATTGAGTTCTGGCTCATTTCCAGACCTGATACGGCAACACCGCCTGCGTTAGCTGCTTTACCCGGAGCGAAAGTGATATGAGAATTCAAATATTTAACAGCTTCAGCTGTACAACCCATATTGGAAGTTTCTACAACCATCTGGCAACCGTTAGCAACCAATTGTTTTGCATCTTCTTCGTTCAATTCGTTCTGAATAGCACACGGGAAAGCGATATCACATTTTACTTCCCATGGTTTTTTCTTAGCGAAGAATTTAGCTCCGAATTTAGCTGCATACGGTTCTACAACGTCGTTGTTGCTTGCTCGTAATTCCAGCATATAGTCGACACCTTCCTGAGTCAGACCTTTTTCGTCATAGATATATCCGTCCGGTCCGGAGATGGTTACCAATTTGGCACCCAATTGAACGAGTTTCTGTGCAGCACCCCAGGCAACGTTACCGAATCCCGAGATAGCGACAGTTTTACCCTTGATGTCCTGGCCTTTTTCTTTCAGCATGTGCTGAGCGAAATATACCGTACCGTAACCGGTAGCTTCCGGACGTACACGTGATCCACCGAATTCTCTTGGTTTACCGGTCAGTACACCGACGAATTCATTCCGGATTCTCTTATATTGTCCGAACAGATAACCGATTTCACGGGCTCCTACACCGATATCACCGGCAGGAACGTCTGTGTCGGCGCCGATATATTTGCAAAGTTCAGTCATAAAGCTCTGGCAAAAACGCATTACTTCATTGTCTGATTTTCCTTTCGGGTTGAAGTCCGAACCTCCTTTACCACCACCCATAGGCAGCGTAGTCAGAGAGTTTTTGAAAGTCTGCTCGAAACCTAAGAATTTCAATCCGCCCAAAGTTACCGACGGGTGGAAACGTAAACCTCCTTTGTACGGTCCGATAGCACTATTGAATTGAACGCGGTAGCCGCGGTTGATTTGTACTTCACCTTTGTCGTCGATCCATGGAACACGGAACATGATTACTCTTTCAGGTTCTACCATTTTTTCGAGGATCTTATTGGCCTTGTATTTCGGGTTTGCCTGATAGGTATCCCATACAGTTTCAATAACTTCTTCTACAGCCTGGTGGAACTCTGCTTCACCTACTGTTTTTGCCTTTAAGGCTTCCATGAATTCTTTAATTTCTGGTCTCATGTGTATAATTTTTAGTATGAGTTAATTCAAACGTTTTCGGATGTCAAAATTATCTAATTATTTACGATATCAAAACTTTTTGCAGTTAATTTTTTATTAACAAACCTTGATTTTGCTTTCGGATTGATAGTTGGAGATATATCCCTGCTGATAATCTGTTACTAAAACTGAAATTAGTACTTCGGCGGGCCCTCTCGGAGTGATAAAATTACCGGAGAGAATACTTTTTGCCTGCCAGACCGATTATTTTCCCTTCCAGTTCGAGTTGCAATAGGATAGCCGCTAGTTCACTACTTGGACGCTGGGTCAACTGGCATAATTCATCGATATGCAGGGCTCCATTTTCACTTAAGAGCTGAATGAGTGTATTCCCTTGTTCGTCGTCGCTGAAATTCGGTAAGATCGTTTGTTGTAGTGTCGTTTTTTTTATCGGGTAACCTAAGAGGTGGGCCACGTCGGTGGCATTTTCGGTTAATGCGGCAATGTTTTCTTTAATCAGAAAATTGCAGCCTGCCGAATATTTATCTTCCGGACGTCCAGGGAAAGCCATGACTTCCCGGTCGTATGACATGGCCAGGCGCGCTGTGGCCATAGCTCCTCCCTTTATGGCCGATTCGGCTACCAGGGTTGCATGACAGAGACCCGCAATAATCCGGTTGCGGCGTAAGAAATTGCTCGGATGTATATTCGCCGTGCAAGGAAATTCGCTGATCCAGGCCCCGCCGGTCTCCAGAATCTGACGTGCCATGCTTTTATGGGTCGCCGGATAAATCATGTGTAATCCATGTCCCAATACGGCTAAAGTCGTCAAGCCGAACTTCAGGGAAGCCCGGTGGGCCGAGGCGTCGATGCCATAAGCCAATCCGCTGACCAGGACAGGACGACAACCCAGATTCACCAGGTCTTCGACCAATGCCGTCACTCTGGCTTCACACCGGGACGATGCATGTCTTGTCCCTACGATGGCCAGATATTTATTTGCCGGAGAGGACTTTAACTTCCCTTTATAAAAAAAGACCAGGGGAGCATCGGCACATTGCCGGAGCAATTCCGGATAACACCCGTCTTCGATTGTGCAGATTTGTATCTCGTGTTTGTCCAACTGTTCTATCTCCGCTTCTGAATTTTGTATAGCCGTTTTCCGGTTAAAAGTGTCCGTGGGTATATTCAACTCCCGATAGAGCTGATTCAGCGCTTGGTCGCTTTCGAGAAAAAAACCTTCCAGACCTCCGCATCTTTCGATCAACGGGAGGTATATGCAGCTATTCAGCTTGGGTAATAAACTGATCGCAATGCGGGCTTTCACAGAGCTATTTCGATTCATGGCTAAAGAAGATTTAAATGGATCCGTATTTAACAAAGTTATGAAATATTATTGAATTATACTTCTTAAAAACAAGATATTATTCCGTAGCTTCGATGGGCAGAGAAGCTGATTTCTTTACTTTTGCCGTTTTCTCCGATTAATATTGGAGTTTTGCTTTTTCCTTTTTATTTTTGGCAAAATTTGCAGGTATATGAACAATATAATTTTTACCCGTGATATCCGGGCGGATTTACAATTGAAGCTGGCGGACTTCGGTATTGCAGATATTTTCGTACTGGTCGATAATAATTCCCGTAATTTTTGTCAGAGAAGTTTCGAGGATTTCGGTATTCCTGAAGAACATATTATTACAATTCCTGAAGGTGAACATCACAAATCTTTAGAGAGTGTGGCTGAGATTTGGCAGGTATTGTCCGATCAGGGGGCCCGGCGAAATGCTGTTTTGGTGAATGTGGGAGGAGGAGTGATTACCGATCTCGGTGGGTTTGCTGCTTCTTGCTTCAAACGGGGAATACATTGTGTGAATATACCGACGACACTTCTGGCTCAGATCGATGCGTCGGTGGGAGGAAAGACCGGCTTTGATTTCAATGGATTGAAAAACGAAATCGGTAGTTTCGCTATCCCCGATTGGGTACTTATCGATAATCATTTTTTAGCTACTTTGCCCGAACGGCAGATTATGTCAGGATTTGCCGAAATGCTGAAACACGCTTTATTAGCCGATGAAGAACATTTGGCTGAAGCGATGCAGGTAGATTTTGCCGGAGTGGCGGAAGAAGATTTTTTGAAGCTGATACGTAAATCCGTTGCGGTGAAAGCGGCTATTGTACAAAGTGATCCCCGGGAAAAAGGATTGCGCAAAGCATTGAATTTCGGACATACGGTGGGGCATGCTATCGAAAGTGTCGCTATCCGCCGTGGACTCGATATTTTCCATGGAGATGCTGTTGCGTACGGCATGATTGCCGAATTGTTCCTCTCCGTGCAAAAACTTGGTTTCGATGAAAAACATTTCGAGGCGGTAAGGAAGTTTATCCGCGGAAAATACCCGGTCTACCATCCTGTAGCCGAAGCGGACGAATTATATGAGCTGATGCTGCACGATAAGAAAAACGAACAGGCAGGGGTTAATTTTACACTCATACATAAACCCGGCGAATTTGACATCGATAATTATTGTAGCCGGGATGAAATTTTCGAAGCCCTTAAACAAATTTAATGGGAAGGGGAATGGATATAACTTTGGATTTCAAGTCGAAACGGGTACAAGGTACGGTTACTTTGCCTGCCTCGAAAAGTATTTCCAATCGGGTGCTCATCGTCAATGCCTTGGCCGATAGTGAACTACCGATAGAAAATCTCGCCGATTGTGACGATACGCAAAGTATGGTGCGGATACTGTGTAGTGAAAATAGCTATTTTGATGTGGGGCATGCCGGGACAGCGATGCGTTTTCTGACGGCTTATCTTTCAAGGATTATCGGGAAGTGGGTACTGACGGGATCCGAGCGGATGAAACAAAGACCCATTCGGGTGTTGGTAGAAGCTTTGAACCGATTGGGAGCACGGATCGGGTATCTTGAAAACGAAGGTTTTCCGCCATTGGAGATTTACGGTTCCCGCTTGGTGGGTGGAAGTATAGATATTCCGGCTTCTGTCAGTAGCCAGTATATCTCTGCTTTATTGATGATCGCTCCTTATATGGAAAAAGGATTGGAAATCCGGCTTACCGGCAAGGTAGTTTCGAGTTCCTATATCGATATGACTTTGCAGATCATGCGGGAGTTTGGAGCCGAAGTCGGTCGGGAGGATACTGTGATCGGAGTGAAGCCGGGAGAATACCGGTCTGTTCCTTACCGGGTAGAATCGGATTGGAGTGCTGCTTCTTATTTTTATGAATTGCTGGCTATCGCCGGAGAAGGAGAGATTATCCTGACCGGCTTGAAAGAAAAAAGCATGCAGGGAGATTCCCGTCAGACTGTTGTGTGGAGGAAATTAGGGGTTCGAACCTGCTATGAGGGAGATTTAGTGAGATTATCGGCCGCAAAGCCTGAAATCGATCGGTTGGATTATGATTTTGTGGAAATGCCCGATCTCGTCCAATCGTTTGCTGTGGCTTGTTGTATGCGGCGTATTCCATTTCTGTTCCGGGGAGTGGAGACCTTGCGGATTAAAGAAACCGATCGGATCCAGGCGCTGATAGAGGAATTGGGCAAATTGGGTTATCTGTTGAAAGCTGAAGGAGATGGAGCCTTGATTTGGGAAGGGGAACGGACCGGGGGGCAGCCATGTCCCCGGATTGCGACTTATCACGATCATCGCATGGCCATGGCATTTGCTCCTGCAGCCCTGAAACATCCGGGATTAGTTATTGTGGATAAAGAAGTCGTTTCCAAATCTTTTCCCCGTTATTGGGAAGCACTGGCCGGATGTTTTGGGACGAAATCCGGATATTCGGACTCTTAAGATCTTTTAGCTTTGAAAAATTGTTTCACTATTTCACTGCATTCCCCGGTTAAAATGCCTGAGGTGATTCGGGTTTTCGGATGCAATACGGGAGGGGTCAGACGCGAGTATCCCCGATGAGGGTCGGGGGCTCCGGTCACTAATTCGCCGAGTTGTGCCCATGATAATGCACCGGCACACATGGTGCAAGGTTCCATCGTTACGTACAGCGTGCATTCATTCAGGTATTTACCTCCCAGATAAGAGGTTGCCATCGTGATGGCGAGCATTTCTGCATGAGCGGTGACGTCATTCAGTTTTTCGGTTTCATTATGGGCCCGGGCGATAATTTTTCCTTTACATACGACGACGGCTCCTACAGGGATTTCTCCCTCCTCTGCGGCTTGTCGGGCTTCCTGCAGGGCTTTATGCATATAATATTCATGTGTCGTCATCGGCTACGTCGGATCTGTTCGGTCGGAAAAATTTACCATTCAGCAACTTTTACCCGGCAAAGTTAAGGATTTTTCCCGGATCACCGCCCGGAAAGCCGGTCTTTTATATCAATCGTTTGAGTATGATATTGAGTGGATTGTAATCAAAATATTTGGGTAGCAGATAAATTATTCCTAATTTTATCATCCCGAAACAATGGGACATATGAATTGCTAGTTCATTAATCATTAATAATAATTTTATGCAGACGATTGACACTTACAATTTTCAAGGGAAAAAAGCATTGATCCGTGTGGATTTCAATGTACCCTTAAATGATAAATTCGAGATCACCGACGACACCCGTATGCGGGCGGCTATTCCTACGATCAGGAAGGTGCTTGCCGGCGGCGGTGCTGTTATTCTGATGTCTCATCTGGGACGTCCGAAAGGGGTTGACAGTAAATATTCGCTGAAACATATTCAGAAACATTTAGAAGAATTACTGGGACAACCGGTCAGATTTGCGGATGATTGCATAGGTGAAAGTGCCAAAAAACAAGCTGCTGAATTGAAACCGGGAGAAGTATTACTGCTCGAAAATCTGCGTTATTATGCAGAAGAAGAAGGTAAACCCCGTGGTTTGGCTGACGATGCCTCCGATGAAGAAAAAAAAGCTGCAAAGGCAGCGGTCAAAGAATCTCAGAAGAAATTTGTCGCCGACCTGGCTTCTTTAGGTGATGTTTGGATCAACGATGCATTCGGTACCGCCCACCGGGCTCATGCTTCTACCGCTTTGATCGCAAAATATTTCCCCAACGATAAATTATTCGGTTATGTGATGGAAGGTGAACTGAAGGCGGTCGACAGTGTGATGAAAGATCCGAAACGTCCTTTTACCGCTATCATGGGGGGATCTAAAGTTTCTTCTAAAATCGAAATCATCGAAAACCTGTTGAATAAGGTAGACAACCTGATCATCGCAGGTGGTATGACTTATACATTCACCAAAGCAATGGGTGGTAAAATCGGTATCTCTATCTGTGAGGACGACAAACTTGACCTCGCTTTGGATCTGATCAAGAAAGCAAAAGAAAAAGGTGTAAACCTGGTATTGGCTGTTGACGCTAAGATTGCTGACGCATTCTCTAACGATGCAAATACTAAATTCTGTGCTGTTGACGAAATTCCTGACGGATGGGAAGGTCTTGATATCGGTCCTAAGACTGAAGAAATCTTCGCTAACGTTATCAAAGAATCTAAGACTATTCTTTGGAACGGTCCTACAGGCGTATTCGAATTTGACAACTTCACTCACGGCTCACGTGCAGTAGGTGAAGCAATCGTTGAAGCAACTAAGAACGGCGCATTCTCACTTGTGGGTGGTGGCGACTCTGTAGCTTGTGTTAACAAGTTTGGTTTGGCTAGCGGTGTATCTTATGTTTCAACTGGTGGTGGCGCATTGCTCGAAGCAATCGAAGGAAAAGTTCTTCCGGGTATCGCTGCTATTCAAGAATAAGATAATTGTTAAAATCACATAGTTAATTATTAGAAGGGCAGTTCTTTGTGAAAAGAGTTGCCCTTATTTATAAAAACAGAATTCCTCTTATTTATAAAAACGAGGTATGAAAAGACCGATACTATTCTTTTGGTTCATCCTTTTCTTCCTTTACTCTTGTCAGAGTAAGAAAGGAGACAGCTCTTTTTTACCTCTAACCGAACTGCAACCACTCACCCTGGGCATGATGCCTACACTGGACGGACTTCCTTTTCATATAGCCAAAACGCAAGGCATTTACGACTCATTAGGACTGGATTTGACCATTCTTTCATTCAACTCTGCCAACGACCGGGACGCGGCTTTCCAAACCCGGAAAATGGATGGCATGATTACTGACTATCCCAGTGCGGTAGCATTACAAGCTATTCATCATACTGATTTAGGATTCATCCTGAAGAATGATGGTTATTTCTGCTTCATTGTCTCCAAAGAAAGTAACATCAACCAACTGGAACAGCTCAAGGAAAAGAATATTGCTGTGTCACGCAACACAGTTATCGAATATGCTACCGACCAGTTATTAAGCAAAGCCGGAATCAAGCATGCGGAAATAAACATGCCGGAAATCGGCCAGCTTCCTCTCCGTCTGCAAATGTTGCAGTACAATCAAATTGATGCCTCTTTCCTACCCGACCCTGCCGCATCCATCGCCATGAACAGTAAACATCGTTCATTGGTAAGTACGCAAGAGTTGGGTATCGATTTCACCGCTACCGCTTTTTCACGAAAAGCGCTCAACGAGAAGAGAGAAGAAATCGAGCTACTCATCACAGGATATAACCTGGGAGTAGATTACATAAAAATGCATCCGCAGAAAGAATGGGAGCAAGTATTGATAGAAATAGGTGTGCCCGAAAATCTGACAGGACTCGTCGCCCTCCCTAGTTATCAAAAAGCAAAACGCCCCTCCGCTGAAGCGATAGACAAGGCTATACACTGGTTGAAAGAAAACCACCGAATACCCCAAACCTACTCTGAAAAGAATCTGATTGACACTACATTTATTCCCACAGTATCAACTATAATCAAAATCAAATAACAACTAACTCATGCGAAAAACACTACTCCAACTCTTAACCTTTGTAGTATGCATTACAAGTATGCAAAATCCTCTCCTGGCACAGGAGCAGACACCATTAAATCAAGTTGTCAACACACTGAAAGAACGGATTAGTCTCTCCGGATATGCCCAACTGGGATACACTTATGACGATGCAGCGAATCCGGATAACACATTCGACATCAAACGAATCATTTTCATGGCACACGGAAAGATCACCAAACGGTGGACTTGTGATTTTATGTACGACTTCTACAACGGGGGCATGTTACTCGAAGTGTATACCGATTATCAGTTTCTCCCCGGACTTACGGCACGTATCGGTGAATTCAAGGTTCCTTATACCATAGAAAACGAATTGTCTCCTACTACAGTAGAACTTATCAATTGCTATTCACAATCTGTCTGCTATCTGGCAGGAGTAAGCGGCAGCGATAAATGTTACGGAATGACTTCCGGACGGGATATAGGTATGATGCTTCACGGGAAATTATTTCGTGACTTCCTACAATATAAAGTAGCTGTAATGAACGGACAGGGACTGAATACCAAAGACAAAAACAGTCAAAAAGATGTGGTCGGTAATCTGATGGTTAATCCGCTGAAATGGTTGTCCGTAGGTGGTTCGTTTATCCGCGGAACAGGACACGCCATAGCTGACTCTGAATATACCGGAATCAAAGTAGGAGAAAATTACGCTAAGAGACGCTGGAGTGCAGGAGGGGTTGTCACCACTTCCACTTTTAATCTGCGTACGGAATATCTTGCCGGAAAAGACAGGAATGTGAAAAGTGAAGGTTTCTATGCAACAGGAAGCGTGCGTTTTGCCCGGAATTTCGATTTCATCGCTTCGTTCGATTATTTCAACCCGAACAAAGCTGCAGATTTCAAACAAAATAACTATATTGCAGGCGTACAATACTGGTTTTATCCCAGATGCCGGTTACAGGCACAATACACTTTTTGTAATAAGAAAGGAGACGGACAAAAAGA
>ENA-ORPF01002315-ORPF01002315.1-human-gut-metagenome-genome-assembly--contig:-NODE-2315-length-13105-cov-2.573487_pt1 | contig 13105 bp, 6 predicted proteins | sample MGYA00242140_ERZ509070 | MGnify/ENA primary metagenome ERZ509070 (study PRJEB26280, sample SAMEA2338713) | human gut metagenome | biome: human gut; feature: human-associated habitat; material: faeces... | reverse complement strand
CACCGTTCAAATACACTTGGCGATTGAGAGTTCCCTGCGCAAATACAGAAAAATCAAATCCTCTATAATTAAATCCAGCAGAAATACCATAATATCCCTTAGCCTTCTTTGAACCTAAATTGGTCTGGTCGTGAATATCAATAATATGGTCACCATTCAAATCCTTATAACGAATATCCCCCGGCATAATCGTACTCTTCACAGCAGATGGCAAGAAAGCATCATAAGCATCGATTTCTTCCTGACTTTGGAAAATTCCATCAGCCACATATCCATAGGTCATTCCTACCGGATCTCCTAATCGACTCATCCACGGATAAGCCTTCGGTAGTTGCGGAGAATATTCGAATTTAGATTGTTCAAAACTTAAATTACCATTAATGAAGTAATTGAAATTTCTTATACGATCTTGCCAAGTAAGTACCATTTCCGTACCTGTATAAGAATATTTTTCACAATTAGAACGTGGGTAAACATTGCCAAGAATCGCCGTCTTGATTTCAGAAGTAGCCACCACGTCAGAAAACTTATTCTGATAATAATCAAATGTAAAGGCTAGGCGATCATTGAGAAATCCCAAATCAATACCTACATTTAATTTCTTAGCTATTTCCGGATTAAGCCGCGAAGCAGTTTTGTTCTCCTCTGTCCATTTATTATCAAAAGGACCACCATACACATGAACCTTAGAGGTGCTATAGGACTGTTTATATTCAGCATAATCACATATAGCCTGCCCTGTTACTGCATAAGAAATACGTGGCTTCAGTGTACTAAAGATATTCAATTCTTTCACAAATGATTCATTATGTCCGTTCCATGCAGCTCCCATACCCCAGTAATCGGCCCAACGGTTGCCCGGAGCCAACCAGTTATATCCACCGCGAGTATATACAGCCTCAGCCAAATAGCGATCATCATAGTTGTAATTCATTCGACCGGAATAATTTGTATAATTTCTCAAATATCCCTTCTGTACATTTTGATCTTGGATTTGATTCAGATCGGCTACAAACAAAGCAGCCACTCTATGTTTACCGAATGAATGATCATAGCCAACCGCTCCCTTCAAGAAAGTAATACGATAACGCTGGTCTTTATTTCCAGAGTTACCTTGGTCCTTATCTTCACCTACCTGCTGATAAGAACCATCTTCTTTATATAAATAAGCTGCAAACTCTTTACTACGAGTAGTAAGATATGAAGTCGCAGAATAATAAGAACCAGTAGCTTCCAAATAAAGACCATCAAGCAAAAAATCCATATTTTGCTTGATCGTCAAATCAAAAGACATATGACGGCTGTCTTTAAACTGATGACCATTGTCATATAACAGACCTTTCAAATTCTGATTTGCCTTCGAATCCTTATACGAACCATAAGATCCATCCGGATTATAAACAGGATAACGATTAGGACGTGTAGTAAGTATATTACTATAAAATGACCGGGTGCCTGCAGCAGGTTGATTATAACGTTCTTGGCGTCCAGCCAGATTAATCTGCATAAAAGTTGTTGAAGTTACTTTGACGCCTAAATTAGAGCGTACAGAAAATCGGTTAGTCTGTGCATTGGTATTGTAACTATTCGCATCATTTGTTTTAAAAAAACCATTCTCACGATACCAGTCAAGATCTACAAAGTAATTAAAGCTATTCGTAGCTCCAGATACATTAAAGTTGTAGCGATGAACAGGAGCTGTATTATTTAACAACTCATCATACCAGTCCACATCAGGATAAAGGTAAGGATTCTCCTTATTCCGGTATTTCTCTATAATTGCCGGATTATAGGCCTCAATATAAGCTCCCGGTTCACGGAGATCGTTAGCATAGGCCTCGTTCACTAATGTTATATAATCTACGGCTCCAAGCAAATCCGGCAGCTTTAACGCTTTTTCAAAACCTGTTTCGGCAGTAAATGAAAACCTAGGACGACCTACGTTACCTTTCTTTGTTATCACATTAATGACACCTGCAGCAGAACGTTGTCCCAGCATCACGGTAGAAAGTCCATCTTTCAACACCTGTACGCTTTCGATTTGATCTGGGTCCATAGTGTAAAAGTCACGTTCAATTCCATCCACTAAAAATAAATTCGTACGTGAATTACGTACTTTCCATCCATAAGCAGCTGGCATATCACCACCTTGACGATAAATATTCAGCCCCGGCATCCTTCCTTGTATAGCCCCTAAAAAATTATAAGTAGGAGTGGATGTAACTGACGTCCCATTTATAAAACCAATTGTTTCTGTCAATTCTCCTTTCTTAGAAGTCCCCCGTAAACGGTCGACCACTATCTCTTTATCTTCCGGACCGGGCATCGCACGTGAAGCCATCTGGACAATGAAACGTCCTTTTTTCTTGTAACATGTCTCCTGAGAGTAAAAATCAGGATGAGAGAAACTAAGTTTCGTTCCCTCTGTAATCGGTAAATCAAAATAGCCGTCCACGTCCGTTAATGCTTGCTTTTTCGTCCCCGGCACTTGGACTACCACCCCTGATAAGGGCTTTCCATCAGTATCGGCAACCATACCCCGTATATTCTGAATCTGCTGTGCATACACAGTAGAAGTAAGAAGCAGGGCACTTACCATACAGCATTTTAAAATCTTTTTCTTCATTGTACAAGATTGATGTTTAACAAAATATTAATTAACACTAATTTTAAATTGACTGTATAAAATTAAAATATACTAAATCATATATGCAAGAATACCTCCACGTTCCCTGTATAAATGATTTTGTCAGTCCAACATTTAAACAATTACTATACACGATGCAATAAATTACTATCGCACCAATCATATTGATGCATTATATATTCACTTAAATGCACATTCGAATATAATTACGCATAATTTTTCTGCCTATAAACAGATGATTTTCTACTGTACTCATGCTCAATTGAAGTTCTTTTGAAATTTCACTTAGTGTTTTTTCCTCAAATCGGCTCATGGAATAAACCCTTTGACGTTGTTGCGGAAATACACTTAACCTCATTTTTTCCATGAAAAGTAAATCTTTAACAATGATTTCTTCTTCAGGTCCACAAGTAAATTCAATAGCATTTTCATAGGCGCATGATATCATTTCCTGTTTTCTATAATAACAGCGCAAATAGTCTGTCACAAGATTACGTGCGATAGTGAAAAGAAAAGACTGAATGGTAGATTTTTGAAGCATATTGTCATAATCCAACAAACGCATAAAAACGTCTTGCACTAGATCTTCAACTTCATATTTACATTTTATACGGCATCTAACATATCGGTATATAACCGGATAATATTCTTTATACGCTTCTTCAATTATCGAATATGCTTTCGTTTCCATGCTTTTCATAACATCACTTTAATTAGTCACTGCAAATATGAGTCATCTGATAAAAAAACACAAGGACATTTTAGCACAAAAAATGGGATATTCCTATTCATGAGCAAAATCGTACTATATATCACAACCATTGCCCCTTATATTTCTTATATTTAATCCGTTCACCTCTCATCACCGGAACAAAATGAATAGCCACTCCACCACTAGGTTTTAATTTAAATTTCATTTGTTGTGACGAATCCGTTAGAAAACTGGAACATTTAACATGAGTTGAGGTCCTCTCATTCTCATCATCGGTGTACACAATTGCCAAATAAGTTTTATCCGGCTCTAAGAAGTTTAATGTAATTATCTCGTTAGAACCGTTATTATTGGTAATACCGCCAACAAACCAATCATCTTTTTTCCGGCGTGCCATAAAAACTTGTTTACCCGGTTCTCCCAAAAGCACAGTTGAATCATCGAATACTGTTGGCAAATTTTCAAAAAAAGTAATTTCAGGCTCATTATTATAAAAAGAAGGCTTATCATACCAAAATAATGTTTGCAACGGACTATAAAAAATTACTGACGCTGCTAATTGATGAGCGTGTGTTGTTTTCAGCCGTTTATCATAGTAACAAATAGTATAGTCCGCAGCACCGGAAATCAAACGGGTAAATGGTAGTATGGTATTATGAGTTGCATCCGGAAACTCTTCATTTCCCCGAATCCCTTCCTGGGTCAACAAGTTAGGATAAGTTCTGCTAAAACCTGAGGGACGATATTCATCGTGTATATTTACCATAAGCTGATTTTCAGCGGCCAATTTAACTAAATCATGCATCCAGACTGACCATCGGTGGGTTGCATATTGTACAAATCCGAACTTTAAACCTACTATACCCCACTCCCTATAGAGAGGAAATAGTGTCTTTGCATGTTTTTGTAAAGCGTGTTGGTTAACATATAACCAGACACCTATTCCTCTTTCCTTACCATATGCAATCACTTTTGCTAGATCAATTGGTACAGACACATAGCTCGCATCCGCCCGAAATGTAGTAGCATGACCATACCAGCCTCCATCAAATAAAATATATTGGAGATTGTGTTCCACACAGAAATCAATACACTCAATGGCATTTTCAGTAGTTAACGTTATTTCCCGCAGAATCTTGCCGGGTTTCACCCAACTAAAATCAAGTGTGCAATCTTGATTCAGATTCAGGATCATATCATTATTATCAAGCAACTTACCTGGTGTTTCCGCTATCAAGATAGCTTTCCATGGTGTCTTTCCAGGAGTCACAACATCAACCACATCATACATATCCGTTGATATTGTATTTTGTTTCTGAATATTTTTTTTAAAGCGGCTTAAACACCAATCAGCTACATCAGCATCCGCTATAGAAACCCATAATCCATTGGGTAACCCTATCGTCATAGGACGTTCATAAATTCCTTTCCATTCGGGTATGCTTAATTGCTTATAAATTCCCTGTGCCCACGAAGCACACCAAGTCTGTGCCCCCTTTTCGAAGGTATATTCCGTATCATCAGCTATGACTTTATGGTAAATAGCATTCGGATGTTCAGGAAAAAGATAACGGAAAGCAACTCCTTCATTATAGACTCGAATTTCAATATCCATGGAATAACCCGAATTATTACTCTTTTCAAATTTAAGAAGAGCACCATTCCAATTATCTGTAATCAAGCCACGTTCACCATAAAGAGGTTTCCAATTATTCCTACAATTCTTATATTCGACGGTACGAAAAATCAAATCGTAATACCATCTGTCTTTTCGTTGAATATCTTCTGCGAGTGCCATTTCCCAGACCTTATTATCAAGTTCTAATCCCATTCGGGATTCTTTTATGATCACTTTATCTTTGTACGATATGGAATAATAAAGATGATATTGTTCGTCAGAATCCATCCGCTGATAAAAATGAAAATGTATCAAACTATCAGGGGAGGTTATTCTTATATGCGTTTTCTCTACATCTACTATAGATCCAAAAACAGAAAATATAGATAGTATGAAGAAGCTAAAAAATAAATAAATTGTTCTCATTATATATAACTGATTTTTTATTCATGAAAATTGACTTACCGAAACGTTAGGTTTTCAACATACTTTCCAACTTTTATATTGGCATCTTCTAGTATACCGGCTTGTTTTCCATTAATTATTATATTCTCAAAAGTAATGTTGTTTATTAAACGCTCCTTACTATACCCTTCAATTATTGACGGATTTTCCCCATATCCAGTATAATATATATTTTTGACTTTAATATTTTGAATACCACCTCCGGGTGATACGCTATACTTTGGATTATATAATACCCTAAAATTAAAAAGCTGACCTTCTTCAATATTATCAATCCAAATATTTTCAAAGTTTACATTCTGAACAACATTATCATCAGCCACATTAATAGAAAGACAGCCTTGATATAACCTGTCATCTTCATCATGCTGTAGTATATTTATATTTGAGAAAGTAATATCCTCTAGAATGTTTCCCTTACCATGCCCTCCGATATTTATCGGATGTGCCACATCGGCCCATAAAATAGCGTCAGATACCTTTATATTTTTTACATTCCCATAATATGTCCAGCGATGTGCATAAAGAGCTATGCAATCATCAGAGTTTCGCATAAATATATCTTTAATCTCTACATTTTTGCAGCTCATAAGGTCAATGCCATCGCTCCACCCCTTGCAACTGAACGCTTTCAGGTTATTAATCTTCAATCCGTCTACTTCTCCTCCCAATACGGTATAATGATCAGGATTGATAACTGTAATACCATTTATCTCTATATTCTTACTATGCGTAAACTCAAATCCACGTACCGGATTATCAATATATCCCCGGCCTATAAATCTTACATTTTCAACATTATTACAGATAAACTTTCCATTCACAACTGCCCCGGGAGCTAGATAAACAGTAGTATTGGAAGATATAGTAAATGCATTTCCCGGCAAATCTTTTGGACGGTGAAATCCGGGAGCAAAATAGACCACTCCAGGATCATCTGGATTGGGCACTTCTGTCTCTGGTTCGTTAGCGAATACATGCAGGTTGTTTACTCTATTTTCATTAATCTCTATCGAGAACTTTCCGGGTTTATCCAAAGAGAAATAAATCATATTTTCACGTACTGTATACTCAATTCCTTTTGACAAGGGGCGTATCTTTACTTTATGAATCATTTGATTATTAGGTCTTATGCGAAGTTCCACCCTGCCGGAGAAGTCAAATTGCACCATCGAGGCCGGTTGTGGGTTATCCATATCTACCAAAACACGATACTCATATAGATCCTGCCACTCTTTTCCGGGTAAACGTACTGAAACTGTAAAGTCATCATTATGCTTGCTATAGATCAACTCTTTGGGAATAGGATAAATATTCAATGTTTGAGCTACCAGTGAAAAAAAGCCCAACCATATCAATAACTGTAAGCAAATTATTCTTCTCATTTAACTTCTTTATTAGGAATTTATGGGAGCAAAAATGACTAATTTAGATGTAGCTCCTTCATTCATATTGAAGCAAAAAGTAGTATATTTCCTATCATGGTGTTATATTATTCAAATTATACCATAAAATGTTTTTTTATCTCATACTATATCTCTTTATATTATGATTATCATAGTCGGCTTTAAACAATAAACACCATCCGTGCCAACACAAAGGTCAATATTCAGCAAACTTCATTGATACCAGACTCTTTTAAAGATTAATATTATGTATAGTTGCATATACCCCATAAGATTGCTCCAACCGTCCCAACTTCGATCAGCAGAAGGTATGGTATATTTGGATGCCTGCAAATATTCCATTTCAAGATTATCACTCCACCATATAAAAAATTCTCCTGAATTCTCTGTCAATAACCCAAACAGTTCGGTTTTGTGAGAAATCTTCAGTAATTGATTTTCATATCGGCAGGCAAACAAAGATAGAGAGATAACTCCTTACTGTATAAGATGTTTTAAAAACAAATGCTAATATGTTTATGATAAAAATAAAGTTCATCCGACAAATACATGTTTTGTATCGTTCAGTGAAACCGCTCTTACAGATTCTTTGCCCTTCTATTTTTCAATTTTATAATGCAAGGTTGAATAAAACTCACTCCTCCGGGATTATTTATTGCATTTTATAGGTTAATTTGAATCATAATTCTTTTTTTTAAGCAATGCAACGTAAAAGGATACCCCCTGTGTCTTTTCAGCCTAATTACTCTCAAAAAAAATTCCGTTCTTTGTAAACCTATAAATTGAAATAAATAATAGTTATTATATAAATAATTTTATGAATAGAAATTTTTTATTTTGCAACATTCTGACAGTAATGTTATTCTTATTGACAGAAGTACCTTTGTATGCACAAAACAATATCGTACATGCATACACACCATTTACCATCCCAGCCACAGGACCGAGCGGAGTAGCCTACCCTTCACATGTAAGAAATGACGTTATATCCGCACGATTTGGTGTGAAAGTCGCAAATGTTAGTGTACCTGCCATCCGTTACGACAATACTGTTAACGGAAATCAAGGGCATAATATGGATGTTGCCCGCTTTGCCTCAAACAGCTTGACACCTAAAATTGAGATCAATATCATAGGAGGGACCGAGATCAACAGTGTTACTATCCACCCAGTGCGCTTTTATCCACAAAAGGCGCTTGCGATCAGTGCTGACAGAAAAACACTCACATTCGAAATGGTGAAAGACTTGCCATATGCCATAGTGATTATCAACGGGGATGATCCGCAAGATGCCTCCACAACTAACCCGCAACTTACGCTTATAAACGACCCTCTGGAGGAACCAGCAAAGCAACCCTCGCTTTCTGCCCCCAATGTACTTAATTTCAAGACGTTTTCTGAAAACTATCTGCGAAAAAATCCAATTACGGACTCAGTCGGACAGATCTGCCGCCCTGCGGGGAGCGTTACAGACGCTAGTCTTAATGATGGAAGATTATTCACCTGGAATCACGAAGCAGGTCGGTTCGTCTCATATACAAGCAAAAGAGTAGCCTTCCCCAACTTAAGAGCAAGAGACAGCAACGACCTCTCTGATGCACTACAAGCGGCTTTGGAAAAAATCAAAAATACACCCGAACTCAATACACTATACATCCCCGCCGGTGTCTATCTCTGGTCGGGACTTAAAATACACAACTGGAACGGAGACGCCAACAATGGTGGAAAACCTCTTTTCGTTTATACCGACGAAAATGCACTCATGATAAACCGTCAGAAAGAATGTAGAGAGGCTATCGAGCCTGCAATATACATTGCCTACTCCAGCTATATAACAATTTCCGGTCGTGGCATACATGATGGGCAAGGCTGCCTCTCTTTCTCAACCGACAGAAAAGACGCAAAAAACACCCCACATCAAGGTGGTGTAGTGATAAAGAAATCAAACAACATCACATTTAATGATACATATATGCGAGATTCTCAGCAATGGAATTGGGAAACACATGATGTCGTGGACATTAATCTGAACAACATAAAAGGCCTTTCTCCCTACAATCATGGATGGATTGACGGACTCAATCTTTCAAGTGGCAAGAACATCACAGTCAATGGCTCCATTACTTTAGGAAATGACGATGCGTTTGCAACTGGTCATTATAATCCCTCGAATGAATTTCCGAGACGCACCTACACTGAAAACAAATCCATCAATTTAACCAATACGGACGCAAATCCGGCAGAAATACGAAATACTTTCGCGGCTGCAGGTGTCTACAACAAAGATCGCCTCAACTGGAGCAACTCCGATACCGAGAACATCCGTATTAGCAATGCCATCGGATGGACACGCTTAGCCCACTGTATACGCGCAGGAATCAATACCAAGAGCAACAATCCTGAAACCGACACGTGCGGCAGACTACTAAAAGGCTTCTATTTTGATAATTATCATGCAATAGTCGGCAGAAATGGTAGTGGAGACATCCGATTCGTGAACTACAATAGTTCCACTTCTTGGCCTTTATATGAAAAGATCGAAATTAAAAATTGTTCGTTCTGGAAACCGGGAAATAAATGGGCTCTTATCCAAACTATGGTAGACAACAACCAGATGATACAAAATTTTGTGATGAAAAACATCTATTTTGTAAAACCGATAGCACATCCATCTTCAACATTTTCAGGAATCATGAACCTAAAAGTGAAGGGACTTTACATCGGAGGGCAGCGGATGCCAAAGTGTGAACTTTAAGTAATTCTGTAAATCCATCTGCCGATTAGATTAACTTGTTTGAACACTACGTTTATCATGCCTATAGCAGAAGTTTATCTGAATTACCGCAGAAACTGACGTTTATCTGAACATAGGAGCGAATGCTGCCTACACAGTGAATATCTATATCCCCAATCATTATCGGTACGATAATCCATATAGCCATGCTATTTATCGTACCAATGATTGGGGATATTTTCCACACCTTTCCACATTTTTCCACACCTCCCCAATAATATCATTTTTTTCAACCCCGCTGTTAATCTGTATCTTATCTTTTCAGCATTTCTTTATATCCTATTGGTATATCCTTTGTATCGACTTTATAGCAAATGTATTTTTAAATATAAAAGTATGAAGATTAATCAAAGGTTAACATTATGTTTTAGCTTACTGTTTTGTTTGTTGAGTATTTCGTATGCATCCGCTCAGCAACTGAACATATCCGGTGTTGTTATATCATCAGAGGATAATGAACCACTTATCGGTGCCACCGTCAGTGTAAAGGGGAATCCCACCAAAGGAGTGATTACCGATATCAACGGTCAGTTTCAATTGTCCGTGGAAACCGGAACCAAGATGCTGGTCGTATCCTATGTGGGAATGAAGACACAGGAAATACGCATCCCCCGCAAAGAGAAAGAACTCAAAATAGTACTGATCCCCGAAACGATGGATATTGACGAGGTAGTAGTAACAGGGTATGGTAATTTCTCCAAATCCTCGTTCACAGGATCGGCCAATACGCTGCGTACAGATATGCTGAAAGAAGTGCCTGTGATGAGCGTTGAGCAAAAGTTGCAAGGTATGACTACCGGTGTACAAATAACCAGCAGTTCCGGTCAACCGGGTGCCAACCAAAGTATTCGCATCAGAGGAATGGGATCGTTCAACGCTTCACAGGAACCTTTGTTTGTCATAGATGGAGTACCGGTTACTTCCGGGAGTATGAGTTCCGGTGGTCCTGATGCAGCATATATGAACAACTCCAAGACCAATATAATGAGTACGCTGAATCCGTCGGATATTGAAAACGTAACTGTAATCAAAGATGCGGCAGCGGCTTCCCTGTATGGTTCCCGCGCCGCCAATGGCGTCATATTGATTACGACTAAAAAAGGAAATACCGGAAAGGTACGCGTGGACTTAAACGTATCAGGCGGCTTCTCTCATGCGGCCGTCGACTTCCGCCCTACCCTCAACGGTGACCAACGGGAAGAACTGCTCTATGAAGGATTACTGAACTACGCAACAGACAATGGTATGGAGTCTCCGACTGAATATGCCAGTTCCAATATCGGCACATATGCGTATAAGCCGGCCATGGGATACACGGACTGGCGAAAAGAGCTGCTTCGCACCGCTATGCATCAGAGTTATGAAGCTTCCGTCTCCGGCGGTAACGACCGTTCTACATTCTATGCCTCGCTCGGCTACAACAATCAGGAAGGATTGGCCAAAAACTCCAGTCTGGACCGTTACTCAGCACGCTTGAACGTTACGCAGAAAGTCGGCAAATACGGGGAAGTAGGAGCAAATATGATGTTCTCGCAAATGAATCAGGAAATGAATGAGGAACGCGGATCATCTATCAACCCTTTCCTGTGCGTGGCCATGACCATGACACCTTCCATGGTGGTGCGTGATGAAGAAGGAAACTACGTAGGAGCTTATGACGGCACCAGCCTGAATCCGTTGCGCGACATACTCACCGATTACAACCGTGTGCGCATGACACGTATGTTTTCAACCGGTTACGCAGCGATAGAGCCGATCAAAGGTCTCAAACTAAAAGAGACATTAAGCTATGATTATACTATCCAGAAGGATTCACGCTACTATAACCCTCTGAGCTCGGCAGGTCCTAAAAGCGGAAGCGACGCCCAGACAGCCAAAGGCTTCATTGAATACGGCAAACTGATCTCATCGACCTCACTGAACTATGTGCGTACTTTCGCCCGCAAACATCATCTCGATGTATTGGCGGCTTATGAAATAGAAAGCTACCAGACAGACCACGCTTCGGGTGAAAAGTCCAAACTCCCCAGTGATAAACTGACAGAACCGGATAATGCCGCCGTATTGAACAGTTTTAAGTCTGCCACCCAAGCCTATCGGATGATTTCTTATCTATCACGACTGAATTATGACTATGACGACCGTTACTACATCGCCGGAAGTTACCGTCGCGACGGAAGTTCACGCCTTTCACCCAACAACCGCTGGGGAGATTTCTGGTCTGTGTCAGGTATGTGGCATTTAGGCAACGAGAATTTCATGAAAGCCGTAAAGCCGGTTCTGAGTGATGTCAAAATACGTGCCTCGTATGGTGTAAACGGAAATCAGCCCGGTTCATACTACGGCTACAAAGGATTGTACAGTTATGGAGAAAACTACATGGAGGCAGCCGGATCGTATGAATCGGCACAACCCAATGATCTGTTGACATGGGAAAAGAATTACAGCCTGAATCTGGGCATCGATCTTTCATTTATCAATCGTATTTTTGCGAGTCTGGAATATTACAACCGGGATACCAAAGACTTGCTTTACAGTCTCCCCATCAGCGCCACTACCGGATTTACCAGTTATTTAAGCAACATCGGACGCCTGAACAACAAGGGAGTAGAGTTTGAATTGCGTACGCTGAATGTTGTTTCCAACGACTTTAACTGGACCAGTGTTTTCAACCTGAGCCATAACCGGAATAAGATCGTTTCACTCAACGGACTATTAGACCAGACGATTGAGGGAACATGGTTCATCCATAAAGTGGGACTCCCCTATCATACGTTTTATGTAAAAGAGTTTGCCGGAGTAGACCCGCTGACCGGTTCTGCCCAATATTATCTGAATACAAAAAATGAAGACGGAAGCTACAATCGGGAACTCACCACCGACGCTGCCAAAGCAGAATCTATTCCGTACAAGACCGCTACTCCCAAAGTATCGGGAGGATTCACCAATATTCTGAATTACAAATGGATAGACCTGACCTTTACACTAACTTATTCACTGGGCGGTTACTCGTTCGACAAACTGGGAACTTATATTGAAAACGGCAGCAGTTCCATCTACAGTTCACGATACAACTTGCCCGCATACATGATGAACCGTTGGCAAAAGCCCGGAGATGAGGTCTACACAAATATTCCCGGACTTCCGACATGGCCGATAGAAATAGGGTGGACCCTGCCTAATACAGATAGTGCAGAATCAGCTATTGAAATGTGGGAGAAATCAGATGCTATGGTAGTCAGTGGTTCATTCCTACGTTGTCGTAACATCGGATTATCATGGCAAATGAAAAAAGAATGGTGTGACAAGATCCATGCAAAAAACCTAGCTATCAATTTTAATATGGATAACATATTTGTAATAGCCAGCAAACGTTTCAATGGCTTCGACCCGGAATTAGAAAACAGTATCATGCCACGATCTTTCTCACTGGGACTTAATATCGGATTTTAAACTATAAACA
>ENA-ORPF01002310-ORPF01002310.1-human-gut-metagenome-genome-assembly--contig:-NODE-2310-length-13120-cov-2.784233_pt1 | contig 13120 bp, 9 predicted proteins | sample MGYA00242140_ERZ509070 | MGnify/ENA primary metagenome ERZ509070 (study PRJEB26280, sample SAMEA2338713) | human gut metagenome | biome: human gut; feature: human-associated habitat; material: faeces... | reverse complement strand
AGGTTAAGGGCGACGACATAGCCCGTATGAATACCGTTTCCCCACTGACTGCATTGCAAAGCCAGACTCCCGGGGTAAATATCACCAAAACATCCGGTCAGCCCGGTGAAGGATTCAAGGTAATCATTCGTGGTATCGGTACTACAGGTTCTTCCAATCCCCTTTATATTGTAGATGGAGTGGCCAGAGGGAACATTGATTATCTGAATCCGGCTGATATCGAATCACTGGATGTACTTAAAGATGCCGCATCGGCAGCCATCTACGGAGCACGCGCCGCCAACGGTGTTATCCTGGTAACCACCAAACGCGGTAAGGAAGGTAAAATGCAAGTAAACTACAACGGCAGCTACACACTTTCCCAACCGACACGCATCCCCCAAATGCTGAACTCCTACCAGTATGCGACTTATGTAAATGAATATGACGCCGACCCACGCCACGATCAGGGCGGTATCACTTATTCCGATGAAGTGCTGCAACATTATATAAATCATGATGATGATCTAAATTATCCCGACACAGACTGGTGGGATGCAGTGGCCAAAGATTGGGCAGGAAAAACTCAGCACAGCTTGTCCGTAAGTGGTGGCAATGATAAATTATCCTTCTATTCTTCCGCTCAATATATGTGGCAGGATGCCATTTACAAACAGAGCACACAGGACTACAAGCAATATCAATTCATCACCAACATTGATGCCAAAATCAACAAATCCGTACGTTTTAGTTTTGATATTCTGGGACGTCAAGAACAACGTAACCGTGGAATTTATTCGACTCCCTACCTGTTTACTTATTTCCTGACCACTTTTCCCGGCAGCGCTCCCTATTTCCCGAACGGACTCCCACGAGTAGGTTACGATGGTATCACCCGCAATGCCGCCATTATGGTGACAGACCAGCCCGGATACAATAAATACACCTATAATATATTAAACCTGAAGCCCTTGCTGCATATTGACCTGGATATGATTACCAAAGGTTTGTATGTAGAAGGATATGCCGCACTGGATTTCCATTTTGATAACGGCAAATCATTAAATCAGCCGTACGACTTATATTATTATGACAAAGCAACCAATGAATACCAGAACAAAAGAGCAGATACCGGTAAAATCAGTGTAAACTCCTGGTCTAGCAACTACAAAACAATCACCCTGAATGCCCGTATCGGTTATAGCCATACATTTGCCGAAGCTCACAAAGTAGATGCATTCGTGGCCTACGAACAAAGCAAATATGATTATAACACTCTTTCCGCCTATCGTACCAACTATCTGTCTACAGCCATTCCTGAAATATTTGCAGGCAGCAGTGTACCCGAAGACAAGGACAATGGAGGTTATTCAGACGCTACAGCACGTTGCAATTTCTTCGGACGTATCAACTATGGATATAAAGACAAATATTTAGCAGAGGTAACATTGCGCTACGATGGCTCCATGAATTTTGCTCCCGGTCATCGTTGGGGATTGTTCCCGGCTTTCTCACTGGGTTGGGTGATGAGTGAGGAAAAATTCTTCGAACCGATAAAGGATGTGGTCAGCTTCTTCAAACTGAAAGGTTCCTGGGGCATGATGGGTAATGACAATATCGCCGCCTATCAGTTCATGTCCCAATACAAATTCTTAGCAGATAATAAAGGGCCGTACTTTGGAGCAGGAGAGGACGGACACATCAACCAAGGCTTTTACCAAGCACGAGTAGCCAATCCAGTAGTAACTTGGGAAAAAGCAAAGACTTTAAACTTAGGTTTATCCACACAATTCTTAAACGGAAAATTTGGTCTGGATTTTGATTGGTTCCATTCCAACCGTAATGATATCCTTTGTTACCGTAACGCATCCATTCCTTATTACGCAGGAATGACTCTGCCACAAGAGAACATAGGTGAAGTTACTAACTCCGGCATAGAAATCATAGCTACATATCGAGATCGTGCAGGTGATTTTGAATGGGGGATCACAGGTAACTTAACTTACGCAAAAAATAAGGTGAACTATATGGATGAGGCAGCCAGCACTCCTGCATGGCAAAAGACAGAAGGCCATCCCATTGACGGACAAGTACTCTATAAAGCATTAGGCATCTATCAAACTCAAGAGCAGGTAGATAATACGCCACATATTGACGGAGCCAAACCAGGAGACTTGATTTATCAAGATACGAATGGCGACGGTAACATAACATGGGATGATGCAATCCGTATTGATGAAACAGCTACTCCAAAAATCATTTACGGATTTACATTAAATGGAGGTTGGAAAGGTATCGATTTAAATATGTTTTTCCAAGGACAGGCCAAAGCCAGCCAATTAGTCCAGCCAACCATGAACATGGCGACAGATTTTTATGAAGGACGCTGGAAAGAAGGAAACACCTCGGAAGAAAATGCCAACGCACGTTGGCCTAAAGCCTTCATAAAACAAACTTATGGTGATACTTGGAATGGGCAAGCTTCGACATGGTGGTTACGTAATGCATCCTTCTTACGTTTAAAATCAGTGGAATTAGGTTATACATTGCCTAAGGATCTAACAGCTAAAGTAGGAATACAAAAAGCACGAATTTATGTCAACGGAGCAAACTTATTTACGATTGACAACTATAAGATTGCTGATCCGGAAGCAGGTGTAACACGTAATGACAACAACGAAGTAATCAACTCTAACGGTGTGCTAAGCTATCCGTTACAGCGAACGATTACTTTCGGTGCCAATATTACATTTTAAGAAACCCAAAAACGATGAACAATGAAAAAGATATATTTATATGTAGCCTTTGCATTGGCTAGCATAGGCATGATTTCTTGTACAGATATACTTGATCAAGACCCGCTGGACTCTTTCACAGATGAAGCAGTATGGAATGATCTTGCCCTTTCAGAAACTTATCTGAATGCGCAATATATGAACCTGATGGCCGAAAACATGAAGGGCACCCGCTTTGCACACTATACAGACGAAGTTTTTCAAAAACATACTTATGGTTCAGAAAATGTGACCCAAGGATTATTAAGCTGTGATAATGCCGGAATCGGTTGGGATGATACGATGTGGGATCCCTGGTATAGTTATTATCAATATATAAGCAAGTTGAATCTTTTTTTGGAAAAGATAGATAATGTACCCGGAGATGAGACTTCTAGAAACGAACAAAAAGGGCAAGCCCTGTTTCTACGTGCATGGAATTATCACATGCTATACAGCTTATTCGGACGTGTGCCTATCGTAGATCATACTTTTGACCTGGATTCTTCATTTGAACTGCAACGTGAAGATATGGATAAAGTAGCCGATTTCATTATAAAGGATTTAGATGAGGCCGCTGCATTGCTCCCTATAGAGTATAGTGATCCCAATGATTTCGGACGAGTTACCAAAGGAGCTGCTCTAGCTCTGAAATCCAGAGTACTATTATATAAGGCAAGTCCATTATTTGGAACACCCAGCACTGAAAAGTGGCAAGCGGCAGCAAATGCTGCAAAAGCAGTATTCGACTTAAACAAATACTATTTAAAAACGGTAAATAACAGTGAGGAATATGGAGCATTGTTTTATGATGTGAAAAATCCAGAAGTTATTTTCGAAAAATTATTTGACCCTAAATACGGATCAGGTGATAATAACTCATTTTTATATCAGGCTCCATGCGGCATTGGTAACGGCTTCCAAGGATGGGGGAATTTCAATCCGACACAAAATTTAGTGGATAAGTTCCAAATGGCAGACGGTACTGCTTCTGAAAAGAAAACACACTATGACTATTATCCCTGGAACGGGCGTGAAATTCGTTTTTATGCCGCTTTCTTATTAGATGGAGATGAATGGGGGTATGGAAAAGACAAACGCGAGGTAGAAGTATATTATGGAGGAGATGAAACGATTCCTGCCGGCAAAGACAGCAATTGGGGTGAATATTGGTGGAATGCCAGCAATACAGGATACTCCATGCGGAAGTTTCTCGACCCTTCTTATGATGCAACAGGAACAACCATGCACACTACCCCTTGGTTCTTCATCCGTCTTTCAGAAATTTATCTCAACTATGCCGAATGCCAAATTGAGCTAGGTAACAACTCAGAAGCTTTAGAGTATATAAATAAAGTACGTACCCGCGCACTTTTACCACCCGCTACAGGAGAAGATATCAGGGCCGAATATGAATATGAAAGACAAATAGAGCTGGTATTTGAAGGGCAACGTTGGTTTGATCTTCGCCGTTGGAAAAAAATGTATGAAGAATATAGCAAGCCTATTTATGGCGTGACTATCGGCAAATTTAAAAATGAAGACGGCACCTACCGCAAAGAATACTGGACAGATAATATAGTTTCCACACGTGTATTCAATAATGACAAACTGTATTGGGTACCTGTTCCGCGTTGGGAACTGAATAAGTCCAAACTGATTGATGCCGCTCCTTACGAATAATACTATTGGGAAGCAACAGATTATTAATATTAAAAAAGGAGTGTCCAACAAAGATACTCCTTTTTTAATCACCTTCATACATAAAGGAATTTCAAGTCAAATTTTCCTATATAGCTCACTATCCAGACTATTTTGCTATATTTTTGCATGATTGTTTCATATCAATACCTCTCTAAAAACTACTTTTACCCCCACAAAATATGAAAACTATATGAAAAGAACCTTGTGTACCATGAAAACAAAACTTATAATCCTGCTGCTGGCAAGCACACTTACAGCCGGAGCACAAATGTATTTCGGCACTAAAAAAGAAGTACCCGACTCTGTATTTAACGCATTGGCACAAACTCCGCCTATGGGATGGAACAGCTGGAACAAATTCGGATGCAATGTGAGCGAACAGCTCATCAAAGAAATGGCGGACGCCATGATTGCCACAGGCATGAAGGATGCAGGCTATGAATACCTGGTCATCGACGACTGCTGGCAGGTAGGACGAGACGAAGAAGGAAATATACAGGTCGATCCCAAACGTTTTCCCAATGGAATGAAAGCACTGGCAGATTATGTGCATGCCAAAGGACTGAAAATGGGAATATATTCGTGTGCAGGCTCCGAAACATGCCAGGGAAGACCCGGAAGCCGCGGATATCAGTTTCAAGATGCACGTACATACGCCGCATGGGGAATCGATTACCTGAAATACGACTGGTGCTCCAATGAAGGACAAAAGGCGGAAGCTGCTTACCGTACCATGAGCGACGCGCTGAAAGCATGCGGACGTCCTATTGTATTCAGCATTTGCGAATGGGGGGAGAATGAACCATGGAAATGGGGAAAAGGTATCGGACATTTATGGCGCATCACTCCTGACATACGCGATTGCTACCAGTGTGTATTCGACTGGGGAGGTGTGGGAGTACTCGACATTATAGACAAGATGGCCGATCTCTACCCTTATGCCGGACCGGGACATTGGAACGATGCCGAGATGTTGGAAGTAGGTAATGGTGGAATGACACGCGACGAATATATCACCCATTTCTCCATGTGGTGTATGTTAGCAGCACCACTCATGAGCGGCAACGACCTGCGCAATATGGATAAAGAAACCATAGAAATATTAACCAATAAAGAGGTAATAGCCATCAACCAAGATAAAAAAGGAGAACAAGCCCGCCGGTTTATGGATATGGGCGAAAAAGAAATATGGGCAAAGCCGCTGAATGATGGTGAACTGGCTGGATGTTTCATGAACCGTACGGAAAACAGCTGGAAACTGGATTATGACTGGAAAAAACAAACCATCTATTTTGCCGATGAAGTGAACATACATCGGAAGGAATATAAAATAAGAGACCTATGGCAGCACAAAGACATAGGAACCACAGAAAGAAATACCCGGCACGAAATTCCCGCGCATGGAGTATTGATGGTCAGACTGACACCCATTAAATAATGAAACAACTCATTTATAATAATATGAAAACATATATCCTACCCCTGCTCATGATGATGCTCATCTCTTGTTCCAACTCAAAAACACAGGAAAATGAAAGCACAACGGTACCTCTGCCCGAAGGCAAAGAAATCTATATCCCCAAAGACCTGCGAAGCATGGACTTGCAAGACCCCGAAAGCAAATGGAGCTATCACCGCATGGCATGTACCGAAAACTTCGTCATCTTTTGGGAAAAAGGATTTGGTGACAACCTGTCAGACCCTCCTCAGCTGGAAGGACATTCCATGAAAGTAAACCTGAAAAATCTGGAAGAAAAACTAGAGCATTTTTACCATTATTTCTATCACACATTGCAATTCGCCAAAACCGGATCAAAATGCGACAAATACCGCATGATGGTTATGATCAATTATTCACTGGAAGGAACCGCTTATGGTGGAGACTATGACGGTGAGATCGGCGCTCTCTGGATTGCCCCCAACCGGGTACAGGACGAAAAGCTGAATTGTATAGCGCATGAACTGGGACATAGTTTCCAGTCACAAATCACCTGTGACGGCCAAGGAGAAGCCTGGGGTGGTTGCGGCTTCTTCGAAATGACCTCACAATGGATGCTCTGGCAAGTGAATCCAGACTGGATGACCGATGAAAAATATCATTGGGATGCATTCAAGACCCTTACCCACAAGGCTTATCTGCATTTGGAAAACATTTATCATTCACCATACGTCATAGAATATTGGAGCATGAAACGGGGACTGCCGTTCATCGCCGAACTTTATCGTCAGGGAAAAAGAGGGGAAGACCCTGTAATGACTTATAAACGCATGACTGGACTGACTCAGGAACAATTCTGTGATGAAATATTCGACGCCTGCCGTCATTTCATCAATTGGGATTTCCCACGGGTATGGAAAGAGACACGCCCTTATGCCAATCAATATACCTGCAAACTGAACAGCATGGATGACAACTGGTATCAGATCACACCCGAAAATTGTCCGGAAAACTACGGTTTCAACGCCATTCCTCTCTCAATCCCCCCAACCGGACAAACTGTAACAATAGAATTTTGTGGAGAAGCCGATAAAAATGGATTCCACACCATCAATGCAGACAAAGCCGGATGGCGCTATGGAATAGTAACCATCACAAAAGAAGGCAAGGCAGTCTATGGAGAAATGAAAGCAGACCCTGTGGGAAAAATCAGTTATGCTGTGCCAGAGAATTCATCTCCGGAACGTCTCTGGTTCATCGTTATGGGAGCGCCAGCCGAACATTGGATAAATCCGAATCAGGAAGAAAAGGATGCACAATGGCCTTACCGGATAAGAATAACTGGAAGTCAGCCCATTATTCAATAAAACCATATCACATTTTCTTTATGAGGGTGCAACAAAAATAGTACTATCAGACTATTGGCACCCTTTTAAAGAAAATATTTCCACACATTCATATTTCTATCTTGACCTCAATAAATATATTTCATTTTACAATGCTATTATTTCAAACCTTGTTATCTTTGCATAAAGATAAAAATAACAACTATGAAAAGCCCTGTCCTTTCGATACTCTTTCTACTTATATCAGTAACTTTACTTGCTGTACCCAATGATTTCCGTTTCCGACATTTCTCCGTAGAAGACGGATTGTCATCCAACTCTGTACGTGCCATTATGCAAGACAAATATGGTTTTCTATGGATAGGAACAGAAGAAGGTCTGAACCGATATGACGGAATCATGATAAAATCATATTCAATTTGCCCACAGGCAGCAGGCAAATACATATCCTCCCTGTACGGAACCAAAAAGAATATCTGGATAGGGACAGATGAGGGAATCTATATATATGCTTATGCAACGGAAACTTTTACCTATTTCGACCTCACAACTCCCAATAATGTCCGCATAACCAGCATCGTCAACCATATTTTGCAAGATAAAGACGGAAATTTATGGTTCTCGACCAACGGGCAAGGCTTGTTCCGATACAATCTATCAAAAAACTATTTGGAACAATACGAATTTACAAGTGCGTTCGGAATAGTAGCAAGCACAATGGCAGACAGTGACAACCAAATATGGGCTCTCACCAACCAAGGAGAATCAGGTGTTTACAAACTGAACAAAGCAGAAAATAAATTCGAGCCTTTTGGACTTCTTTACAATGCCGGAAATCACCACTCACAAGCATTAGCCATGCTGGAGGATTCAGAACAGACCCTTTGGCTGGGAACATGGGAGTGCGGGTTGCAAAAAATAGATAAATATACGCGGCAAACCACTACCTATTTACACCCTACGGACGGAAAAGGTGTAACACACATTCATTCGTTAATGGAATATGCCCCCCACCAACTATTGATAGGATCGGACGACGGGCTGTTATTATTCAATACCCTTACAGAAGAATATAAACTGTTTACTGAAAATGAAACTGTTCCCAACTCTTTATCAAACCGTTTTGTATATCCCATCATAAAAGACCGGGAAGGAGGTATCTGGATTGGGACTTACTATGGAGGGATTAATTATATTTCACCTAATGCTGAACAATTTGAAAGTTTTTCCCATTCACGACTTTACAATTCTATAAATGGAAATGTTATAAATCAATTAACAAAGAAATTAGTACAAGCACAAAGTGAGTATGCAACCTATTCAAGGCAAGGTAATATATTGCATTTGCCAGAATTAGAAAAACAAATTGGAGATTTAGAAGATCTGCGAATGCTAATACAAACTAATCAAGATAAATTATTTTATGCAACAATTTTTATATCTCTAAATGCTGAAAGTTTAAAAGAATTAAATGAGAAAACAAAAATATTAGAAAGTGAACTAAATAAAAAAACAGCAATGATAAGGACTTTAACTTTTAGACAGTTAGAAGGCTATAAAACAATTCTTCCAACTAATGAATATCCAATTTCAAATTATGAAAGAAATATGGTTGCTGGTCGGTGTTGCAACATTGATACCTATTTCAACTCCTAATCTATCACATGATAAAGGTATATTTGTAGGAAGAAATATTTATACAAATGCACCTGTTTATATTGATACTTTTTGCGGTCCTCCTACGCTTCCTAATCCACACGTATTTATTTGTGGTACAAGTGGTGGCGGAAAAAGTGTAGCTTTAAAAACATTAACTGCTAGAAATATTGCTACTACTGGATGCGGAGCATTCTTTATTGATGTTGAGCGGTGAGTATTCAAACCTTACTAAAATGCTTGGTGGAAAGGTAATAAAAATTGAACAAGGAAAACCTGCAGGAATAAATCCATTTGAACTAGAAGCAGATTACAAAGGTAAAGAAAAATTTTTAAATATACTTGATAAAGTAGCAGAAATTAGAGCCTTAATTGCAACAATATGCAGAAATTATGGTCGAACACTTACAGGAACAGAAAATACTGAAATTGAAATAATAGTAAATCAATTATATAGTGAAAAAGGTATTACAAGTGATGTAAATTCGCTTTATGAGAAAAAAGGTGGAAAACTTGATAATGGTAAATATGTAGTAGGTAAAATAGAAAAGAAAATGCCTACACTTACAGATTTTCATAATAAATTAGTACAGCGTGGTAAATGTAAAGAATTAGCAGATATTTTAATACCATTTCTAAAGGGCAATTCATTAGGAATATTTGATTGTGAAAGTAAAATTACATCTTCTGAAGATATTATTTGCTTTGATATGAGTGAGATTAAAGATGAATTTACAAAATTATATTCTTCTTTTGTTATCTTAACTTGGGTATGGCAAAAATATGTACTAAAAAATAGAGAAAAGAAAAAAATCATAGTTTGCGATGAAGCTTGGTTGTTTTTAAAATATCAAGAATCCGCAGACTTCCTTGTGAATGTTGCTCGCCGCCGGTCGTAAGTATAATGTTCCATTATTCATTCGGTAGCCAATTTATTGATGAATTTTTAAGTTCTGAAGAACGGAAAAACCATTATAAATATATGTTCAACAAGATATTTATTTAAGCAAAGTCCTGGATCAGTCGATGAAGTTGTGGATTTTTTCAATTTATCTGAAGGTACAAAAAACTTTTTAACTGCGGCAACTCCTGGTCAATGTGTAATAAGTTTAAATAATACTGTTACTGCAATAAAATTTATTATAACAAAATATGAAGAAACCTTTGTATTTACTTAAAATTGGAGGTGAAAAAATTGAATAAATTATTTAAAAGTTTTGTAATAGTAGTTACAATGCTTTTTTTATTATCTCCTATATGTTTTGGGGCAACTCCTGAACTAAAAAAACAAATAAAAAAAGAAGATGGATCATTATTTGAAAAAATTATTGCTGAATGTATTGGTGGAATTGCTGAAACAGTACTAGATTTTACAACACGGAGAAAAAGCAAATGTAGGATTTAAAGATTATGACGAACTTATTTTTAATAATAAGCAATCAAATGATAGTTTATCTCCATTCACAGATGAATTATGGACTAAAACAATGAAATGGTATCAAATTTTTAGTATTATTTCTGGCACACTAATACTAATTGCAGTATTTGTTTTAGCATTTAAAATGATAAATGCAGGTATGAATACTGCTAAAAAGAATGAAGCAAAAGAAAATTTAATGCGATTATGTTTTGGTGGTGTTGCAATAGCTCTTGCTCCATTATTTATTAGATTTTTGCTTTATATGAATAATAGTCTAGTATATTTATTAGTTACAGCAGCAAATACTGGAACACTAGATGCAACACTTGGAAACAGTATGCTAACAAGTATAAAAACAGGAAATGCCATTTCAACAGCACTTGTTATTGCAATGTTTATATATTTATTTGTAAAACTAAATATTAAATTTATAGTTAGACAATTTACAATAATAATATTTACTATTTTTACACCTATTGCTTGTGGCTTATGGATAATAAACAAAAATGTAACTGCTGCTAGCATTTGGGCTGGTCAAATTATTATGAATATTTTTATGCAATTTATATATTGCTTTTTATTCTTAATATATCTTGGTATTTGGTCCATTGGTCCAGGTCTGTATAAAGAAACTCCAGCTATAATATCTTCCAAACAGTCTGGCTTTAATTCTTTCATAAAGTTTGTCATACCTTGACTTTCAAATTGGAATATTCCAACACTGTTTCCATCTTGCCATAATTTATATACTTTAGAATCATTCATATCTTTGTCAAATTCTACATCTATGCCTCTATTTGCTTTAACTAGCTCTATTGTGTCTTGAATAACAGTAAGAGTTCTAAGTCCTAAAAAGTCCATTTTCAAAAGCCCTAGCTCTTCCAATGTTGTCATTATATATTGTGTTGAAATTATATCATCTCTTCTGTAAAGTGGAACATAATCTACAACCGGGTCTTTTGTAATAACAATTCCACATGCATGTGTTGACGCCTGTCTTGGCATTCCTTCTAAAGCCATAGCAATATCTAGCATTTTTTTCATGTCTGAGTTTTGTTCGTATAAATCTCTTAATTCTCTATTTTGTTCCATTGCTTTTTTTATTGTTATATGCAATTCGTTTGGAACCATTTTTGCTATTTTATCTGTTTCTGCATATGGTACATCTAAAACTCTTCCCACATCGCGTATTACCATCCTTGCAGACATAGTTCCAAATGTAATAATTTGAGACACATGGTCATGACCATATTTTCTACAAACATAGTCTATAACTTGGTCTCTTTTTTCATAGCAAAAGTCAACATCAAAATCGGGCATACTTATTCTTTCTGGATTTAAAAATCTTTCAAAAATCAATCCATACTTTATTGGGTCAATGTCTGTTATTTCTATTGCATATGCTACAATGGAACCTGCTCCAGAACCACGTCCAGGTCCAACTGGAATATTATGAGTTTTTGCATAATGTATATAATCCCAAACAATTAAAAAGTAATCTACATATCCCATTTGGTTTATAACATTCATTTCAAATTCTGCTCTTTCTAATATTTCTTTAGTTGGATTTTCGCCATACCTATTTTTTATTCCATCATCACATAACTTTTTTAAATAATCATAGTGTGTCTCAAATTCTTCTGGAACATCGTAGTTAGGTAAAATTGTATGTCCAAATTCAAACTCTACATTACACTTTTCTGCAATTTTAACAGTATTTTCTATTGCTTCTGGAACATTTTTAAAATAATCACTCATTTCTTCTGGAGATTTTACATATAATTCGTCTGTTTCAAATTTCATTCTGTCTTCATCAGACATTTTCTTTCCTGTTTGTATGCATAATAGTACTTCATGATTGTATGCATCTTCTCTTTTCAAGTAATGAGCATCATTTGTTGCAACAAGTGGTATATCTAGCTCTCTAGATAATTCTATTAGCTTTTGATTTACTAATACCTGTTCTTTTATTCCATTATTTTGTATTTCTAAGTAATAATCTTCTCCAAATAATTTTTTAAACCATAAAGCAACTTTTTTTGCTTCTTCCATATTATTCTTTAATATTGCTTGATTTACTTCACCCGCTAGGCACGCACTACAGCATATTAAATTTTCGTGATATTGTTCTAATGTTTCCTTATCTATTCGCGGCTTATAATAAAATCCCTCTGTATACCCTAATGATACAAGCTTAGCTAAGTTTTTATATCCATCATTATTTTTAGCAAGTAAAATTAAATGATTGTATCTAGCATCTAAATTAGGATCTTTATCTTTCCTACTTCTTGGTGCCACGTACACTTCACATCCAATTATTGGTTTTATTCCATTTGCTTTACATGCTTTGTAAAAATCTATTGTTCCAAACATTGAACCATGGTCAGTAAGAGCTATGGCATCCATTCCTAACTCTTTTGCTCTAATTGGTAAATCTTTTATTCTATTTGCTCCATCTAATAAACTAAACTCACTATGTATGTGTAAGTGTACAAAATCAGGCATTTTTCTCTCCTTTTGAACTCGAGGGACGGGGCTTAAAGTTCAAATTTTATGTTGAGCAAATGAACTTTTAACCCCGTCCCTAAAGTTCAAAGTTCAAATAAAAAAAGAGTAAGCCTGCCTTTAAGGGCAAGATTACTCTTACGGTACCACCTTAATATTCTAATAATACTCATTATAGCTTTTAACGGAGCCAACCCGGATATACTTACTATTAGTTCACTATATCTACCAAAAAAGCTACCTTCATTATATCTTAATATAAAAGGCTTTCAGCTACTAACCTTTATTCTCTAAATAC
>ENA-ORPF01002306-ORPF01002306.1-human-gut-metagenome-genome-assembly--contig:-NODE-2306-length-13152-cov-4.726197_pt1 | contig 13152 bp, 9 predicted proteins | sample MGYA00242140_ERZ509070 | MGnify/ENA primary metagenome ERZ509070 (study PRJEB26280, sample SAMEA2338713) | human gut metagenome | biome: human gut; feature: human-associated habitat; material: faeces... | reverse complement strand
GAAATAACCCCTTCACTCATTTGGACAAAGGGGGTCAAAATGCACACCCAAAATCGCCCTTTTTCCAAAAAAAATTTCAAAAAAATTTTTTTACCCTTGAAAATTGCCCTAAAAACGCAAAAAAAGCCGCCTGCTTCTCCGTAGAGAAACAAGCGGCTTGGCTATTTTTTATTTAGATGTATTGAACGGCAATCTTTTTCTTTCGTGCTTTCGTAAATTTGATAAGGACTTCATCTACTGCGTCCGTGTATCTACCTTGCTCTATGAGAGCATTTTTGAGAGAAATCAAACATTGTACGACTTGTCTGTACTCATCATCATCAAGATATATATGGAACTTATCATTTTTCATTGGACTGCCTCCTTTATTTTTGCTGTGCCTTTCTCCATTCAAAAAACCTCTGCCGGATAAATGCTATATCTTCATCTTCATTCGAGGTTATGAAAATATGTATGCTGCGAAACGCTTTTTTGATTTTCTCGGCGAAGTCGGCTTCGCTGCTTCCTACTGTATAAGGAATTTTTATGAGTTTGATTTCCCGCTTTCTACATAGGTATGCCTTTAAGGTTTCAATTTCTTCCGTCCCGCCGACTGTCTCAATCGCCGCATTTTCTTCAGGTACATACATTTCAAGCGGTATGCCGATAACTTTGTCTGTATCAAACTGTACCTTTATATGTTTCATTGCCGCATAAAACATAACCGCAAGCTTCGGGAAAACAGTCAGATAATCTTTCTCACATACCGTACAGCCTTTTTCCTCAATCGCTCTTTCTGAGATTTTAGCTTTCCAAGAATGTCCGAGTGAGCATTTCCACCACACACTCCGCATTGAGTTCCTTGATACTTTATTTGGGGAAATGCCTTTGTTCTTTTCATAATCCCATTCTGAAAGAAGATGTGCGTCCGTTGTTGCTAAATCATTATATCCTGCCATAACTGCCCGATCTGCACAAACAGGGCATATTGTTCCTCTTATCCGAGCATATACAACCGACTGCCACTCGTTCCCGCACTCTCTGCATTTCCACCAAACATTTTTACGGGATTTCTCATTTATCATATCAGGAGTAAGCGGAAGATTTCGGTCTGACCATTCCTGTGCAAGCTGTGGGTGCGTTGTAGCAAAATCATTAAATCCTTTTAGTAGGATTTGCCCACTGCAATAAGGGCATTGGCTACCACCTGAACGAGTGGAAATAAGAGTATTCCATTCGTGACCTTTGCTGCACTTCCACCATACCTTTCGATTCGCAAAAACTGTAACCATATTAGGCTTTAATGGGTAATTTCTCTCAGACCACTCAGAAGCGATTAGAGGGCGTTGTGAAGCAAGGTCGTTAAATCCCTCCAAGACCTTGTTATGAGAGCAATACGGGCAGCCTGTGCCGCTTATCGCCCTACTCTTAACCGTAGCTGTCCACTCGTGACCGCATTTGCCTTTCCAAATTACTTTTTTGTGTGAGCCTACCGTTACCATTGTCGGCTTTAGAGGATTATTCTTACTCGACCATTCAGCAGCCAGTTCCGGCTTCAGCGTTACTAAATCATTGATACCTTCCACGGCTCTTGCTCCTGAACAGATCGGGCATTTCTCACCGCTTGAACGAGCCTTTACGCTGGTCTGCCATTCGTGACCGCAAGTTCCTATCCACCAAACTATTTTGTTTGATCCGTATGTAATCTTGTCCGGTGTCAGCGGCAAATTCCTCTCCGACCATTCCAGAACAAGTTCAGGGTGTACCTCTGATAAAAGATTACTCATATCGAATCCCCTCCTTCCTCTGCGATTATCTTCATTATATTGAGAAAGCGAGGATTGGTATAGTTTGCGATGACGGAGAGTAAAACTATGAGAAAATACAGAAGCCCCTGAGAAGCTATAACTTCTCAGGGGCAGTGTGAAACTAAAAATTATGCGATTTTTTTGTTGCTGCACCGATTTTAGCACCGATTGGTGTAAAATTGGTGTATTTGTGTAAAATCCGAGGTTTTCGGAAAATGAAGTACATCTCGTTTTAGTAGAGCTTTGCGCCTGCCGGAATATGGTCATCTACCATCAAAAGATGGAGTTTTTCTTCGCCTTCCTCGTGGTGTACTGCACTAATCAGCATACCGCAGGAGTCAATGCCCATCATCGGTCTCGGCGGAAGATTTGTAATAGCGATACAGGTCTTGCCGACCAGTTCTTCCGGCTCGTAATATGCGTGAATACCGCTTAAAATCGTCCTGTTTTCGCCTGAGCCATCGTCTAAGGTAAACTTCAGAAGCTTCTTAGACTTCGGTACTGCTTCACAAGCAAGCACTTTGACTGCTCTGAAATCAGACTTGGAGAAAGTCTCAAAATCCACGAAATCCTTGAACAACGGCTCGATCTCCACTTTGGAGAAATCTATCTTTTCCGGCTCTATTTTCGGTGCTTCTGACTCGGCTTTATTTACACCAATTTCTTCTTTTACACCATTCAAGGGTTTCATTGTCGGGAACAGAAGAACATCTCTGATCGCCTGTGAATCTGTAAGGAGCATAACCAGTCTGTCTATACCATAACCGATACCGCCTGTTGGAGGCATACCGATCTCAAGCGCATTGAGGAAATCCTCATCTGTGTGCTCAGCCTCGTCATCTCCGGCTGCGGCATTCGCATCCTGAGCGGCAAATCTCTCACGCTGATCGATAGGATCGTTCAGCTCTGAGTATGCGTTACACATCTCCCATGTGTTGATGAAGAGCTCGAAACGCTCAACCTTTGTAGGGTCTGAAGGCTTCTTCTTCGTAAGTGGTGAGATCTCGATCGGATGATCCATGATGAATGTAGGCTGGATCAGCTTCTCCTCACAGAACTCCTCGAAGAACAGGTTCACGATGTCGCCCTTCTTGTGGCGCTCCTCGTACTCTACGTGATGCTCGTCAGCGATCTTCTTCGCCTCAGCGTCATCAGCAACCTGGTCAAAATCAACACCTGTATATTTCTTGATAGCGTCAACCATAGTCAGACGCTCAAATGGCTTGCCAAAGTCGATCTCGATTCCGTTGTATGAGATCTTGGTGCTTCCACATACCTTCTCTGCGAGGTAACGGAACATGGACTCTGTGAGCTCCATCATACCATAGTAATCTGTGTATGCCTGGTACAGCTCCATCAGAGTGAACTCAGGGTTGTGACGTGTGTCAACACCCTCGTTACGGAATACTCGTCCGATCTCGTATACTCTCTCAAGACCGCCGACGATAAGTCTCTTCAGGTAGAGCTCAAGTGATATACGGAGCTTTACATCCTCATTGAGTGCATTGTAATGTGTCTCAAATGGTCTGGCTGCGGCACCACCGGCATTGCTGACCAGCATAGGTGTCTCAACCTCCATGAAGTCACGTCCTGCCAGGAAGTTACGGATCTCCTTTAATATCTGTGATCTCTTGATAAATACTTCCTTGCTGTCCTGGTTCATGATGAGATCCACATATCTCTGACGATATCTCATATCTGTATCTGTCAGTCCGTGGAACTTCTCAGGAAGGATCTGGAGTGACTTAGAGAGAAGTGTGATCTCCTCTGCATGTATGGATATCTCACCAGTCTTTGTTCTGAATGCATATCCCTTAACTCCATATATATCACCGATATCTGACTTCTTGAAGTCAGCGTATGACTCCTCACCGATCTGATCTCTTGCAACATACACCTGAATGTTGCCCTTAAGATCCTGAATGTTACAGAAAGAAGCCTTACCCATGACACGCTTGAACATCATACGTCCTGCGATGCTCACATTGATAGGTGAAGCATCCATGATGGCTCTTCTCTCATTGTAATCGTTGTTTAAAACTTCTCTCTTCTCTGCCTCTTCAAGGTCCTCAACTGAAGGTGTCTGTCTACCAGCCAGAAGCTCTGCCTCATGTGCTGTGTACATCTCCTTCACATCTGCACTGTGCTGCTGCACATCATACTTTGTTATGACAAATGGATCCTTGCCTGCCGCCTGAAGGTCTGCCAGCTTCTCGCGGCGCACCATCTGCAGCTTATTAAGATCCTGATCTTTTCCCTTGTTATTCTGCTCTGCCATCTTCTCTTACAGCTCCTGTCTCTTAATATCAAGTACCCTGTACTTAAACTCTCCGTCCGGTGCCTCCACCAGAACCTCTTCGCCAACCTTTGCACCCTTGAGTGCCATTCCAACAGGTGACTCATCTGAGATCTTGTTGTTCATGATATCCGCCTGTGATGAACCAACGATATCGTACTCGATCTTCTCATCGAACTCGTAGTCATATACAACTACCTTACATCCGATACCTACAACTCCTGTATCGACCTCATCTTCGTCGACTACTTCTATATTCTTGAGCATGGCCTCGAGCTGCTCGATTCTTGCCTCGATGTCTCTCTGCTCGTCCTTGGCTGCATCGTACTCTGCATTCTCTGACAGATCTCCCTGCTCTCTGGCCTCTTTGATCTTAGCTGCGATCTCTCTACGTTTATTAACCTTCAGATTCTGAAGCTCTTCCTCTATCTTCTTGAGACCTGAATAAGTAACCACATTCTTCTTCTCTGCCATTGCCGCACATACCTCCTAAATATCATAAATTATTGACTCCACAGCTCAGCATTTCCGCATACTATGGTATAAAAAAATGCGGAAGATGGGACTTGAACCCACACGGTATTGCTACCACAGGCACCTGAAGCCTGCGCGTCTGCCAATTCCGCCACTTCCGCATGTTCACAACGAACGTTAATATAATATACTGTTTGCCTTGGTATGTCAACCACTTTTTTTGCATTTCCGCAAGCATTTTCCCATAAAAAAGGAAAAACATATATACCACATTTCCATGCATGTATATATGTTTTCCCGCAAATATATCTACTGCTTGTTATTACCTAACATATGCCATTACTTTTTGCTCTTGGCACTGGCGGTCTTGGAGTATGCTGACTGAGCAGCACATCCACCGTCGTTAACTGCCACTGCAGCGACCTTGTAATAGTATGTCTTGCCCTTTGCAGCCTTCTTGTCTGTAAAGCTGCATGATGATGTTGTACCGATCTTAGTGTACTTACCATTCTTCTTGGTTGCGCGATATACTACGTAGTTCTTCGCTCCTGTAACGCTACTCCACTTTACTGTGATCTTCTTGGCTCCGGTGTTAGATGCACCTGACATCTTTGGTGTACCTACAGCATGTGTATACACTGCCTTATACTGCTTTGCAGCTTCATAGTCAATGCTGCAGTTAACCCCGCTGACATTTGTCGATGGCTGTATAAAATATGTATACTCAAGCTTGGTCGTGAGCTTGCGGTCACTGAAGTTTGTTGACTTTGTCTGTCCCAGCCACTGGGTTGTGCCGAGAACAGGGTTCATTCTGTATACTGTGTAAGAATCTGCACCAGGCACCGCTGACCATGTAACTCTGACCTCGGATGTGGACTTTCTCACAGCCTTTACATTCTTAGCAAGAGGGATATAGTTGACGCTGACGGATGTCATCTCGCCCTGCTTCTTACCCTTGTATGGCACTACGTATGCAGAGTAATACTTAATACCCTTACTGCTGCTTCCTGTATTCTTGAACTTGTATGTATTTCTGGCTGCAGATTTGATCACTGCAACCTGCTCAAGCTTATTTGTGTAGTTATTTCTCGCAAATATCTTGTAGCCTGAAGCTCCCCAGACTCTGTTCCACTTGAGATTGGTGTATATCGTCAGGTTTTTCTTGTCTTTGCTTGCAGATACCGTGGATGAGACAGCCCCAAGCTCTCTCACGCTCTCTGTGTATCCGGTCTGGAGCCATTTGTATGTCACGTTCTCACAAATGACCTTTCCGCCTGAAACACTCTGGCTCTTAAGCTTGAATGAATACTCAGCGCCAGATGCAAGTCCCTTGATGGTGCATGATGTTCCCTTTGTCGCAACAGCTCTCTTATATCTGTCTCCCGATATATCGGATCTCATATACCAGACTTCATACATATTTGCTCCGGCTGCCTTATCCCATGTGAGCTTTACTGAGCTCTTTGTGTTCTGAACCGCTGTGAGCTCTGTGGTACCCATGAGTATCTTTACGCCGCGGACCTCACTTGCAGTTCCCTTTGAAACCGCTCTGGTAGAGGCATCATAATACTTTGGAACTACCTTGTAGTAGTATGTCTTTCCAGCCTTAACTGTTGTATCTGTATACTCCGGTGTGTATATCGTCTTTATCTTCTTAAAGCCCTTTGTCTTTGAAGTTGAACGGTACAGATCGAACTGGTTAGCAGCGCCGTAATCGCATACCGTTATATCAGCACCCTTTGCGCCTCTATCGACTGAAAGCTCCGCTGTTCCAAGCCTGCAGTCCACCTTTGCAACGGCTGATGTCTCTACAACCCTGGATGTCTTATTGTATGAGTCAGTTCCGGTTACTATCTTCGCCATATAGTAATAGGTATTACCTACTTTTACATTATCATCATAATACCTCACTTCAGAAGCTCCATACATGTAACCGACGCCTGACAAAATCTTCGTAAAGCCTCCTGATGGCTTTGTGGATCTGTACACCTCATACCAGATATCATTCTGTACGTAGCTGTCAAATGGGAACGACACAGATACTCCACCTAATTCTCTATATCCGGTATCTCCCGTAGAATATGATACGTATTCTGAAGGCTTCCTGCTGCGGCTGAACTTAGGTGCTTCAAAATATATCTTTCCCGACTCCTGCGACACCGTCTGTCCATTGTCATCACTGACTACCAGCTTAAACTGATATGTCGCACCGGCAACTCCTCTGAATTCCGTATCCACATGCCAGCTTCCGTCATAGTCACTGCCTGTCCACGAGTCATACCATGCTCCATTTACATAGAGAACAGCCTCTGTTCCATATCCCAAAGCGCTTATATGTACAGAACCGCTGCTTACGGTATCCTGACCTCCTACACTAAAATATGTTATGGATGCTTCTTCAGCAAACGCCACCTCAGCCTGAGCGGACTGTACATCTGCACTGCCGTCTGCTGCCATTGCTGGCAATGCCTCACCAAACACCATGGTTGAAGCAAGCGCCACGCATAAAGCTTTCTTTATCAATCTATTCTTCATAGTTTACCCCTTTTCATCTATTTGCGGATCCTTATTCCCTTTGCATGTGATGCAACTGACTTGACTGTCTTTCCTCCATCATTAACTGTTGAAGCCACAACCTTGTAGTAATAGGTCGTTCCCTTCTTGAGCTTCTTGTTCATGTATGAAAGCTTTGTAGCTCCAGTCTTGCCGACCAGCTTGTATGTTCCATTCTTGCGGGTTGAACGATATACATAGTATCTGGTTGCATTTGTAACCTTCTTCCATGTTACAGTCGCTGTACCCTTGGAACCGTTTACAACCTTTGTTATGGCCGGTGATGTAAGCTTATGTGTATAGTCACTGCTATACAAATCATATCCGCTGCTGAATCCAAAGTCTGTGCCTACAACAACAGAGTATGTATACTTCATTCCGTCTGTCACGTTCACATCCGTGAAGTTAGTTGCCTTTGTCGATCCTATGTACTGGCGTACACCGAGCTCTGTAGTTCTGTATACATAGTATTCCTTTGCCCCGCTTACAGCAGACCATGTTATCTTGGTCGATGTTGTGCTCTTCTTTACAGCCTTAACACGCTTTGCACTTGGCATCTCTGAATTCCACAGAGTGTTATCCTCGCCTCTTGCCTTTCCCTTATATGGTCTCACATATATCTGAGAGTATTTGCGCTCCTTGCCCTTGGCACTTGTGTTTGTAAATGTATATGATGTCTTTTTTCCCGATGTTATCTTCTTGATGGTCTCTATCTTGCCTGTACTGCTGTTGAGGCCTGATATAACATATCCTGATGCGCCCCAGTCTCTGTACCATGTGAGAGAATATCTTACAGACAGGACATCCTTCCTGCCGTTCAGTGATGAAGATACAGCTCCCGCAGTCAGATCCTGGACTCTCTTGGTGTAACCCATGGTCCTCTCAGATGTATCTGTCGTCTCATATCTCACGGCAGCTCCTGATTTCTTGACTGTCCTTATCATCACCTTGTATGTTCCGTTCGGATCAAGCTTTGTAAGGGTGCATGAGTTTTTCTTGGTGACCACCATACGCTTGTATGCATCACCGGTTATATCGGTTCTCTTTGCCCATACCTCGTATGATACGTCTGCGGTATTGTCCGCAGCCCATGTACACTTCAGTGATCTGTTGCCTGTCTGTATAAGGCTAGGTGCACCTGCTGCATTCATGATAAACTTTACGCCGACAACACCAGATGTCTTTCCTGTTGTTATCTTTCGTGTCTGTGAGTCGTAATACTTTGGCACTACCTTGTAGTAGTATACCGTTCCACTCTTGACCGCTGTGTCCGTGAAATCAGCAGAATATATAGTCTTTATCTTTCTGTAGCCCTTGCTCTTGTTTGTTGAGCGGTACACATCGTACTGATTTGCAAAATTGCTTGTCATCCACAGGAATACTCCCGGCTTACTTATCTTTTCTGATACATTCATGCTTGAAGCATAGAGCTGATCCACCTCTGGAATGCCCACCTTTACTGAAGCTGTCTTACTTGTAGCTATGACCTTGCTCGTCTTCACATACTGATCTGAACCGCTCACGATCCTGAATCTGTAATAATATGTAGTTCCGGTCTTCGCAGTGCTGTCAAGATATGCAAGTCTTGACGTGTAAGATTCACTTCCCGTTGCGATCGTGGTAAATGGCCCACCTGACTTGGTCGCTCTCTGAACCTCATACTTGACCTCATCTGAATGCCTGCTATCAAGATATACGCTGACAGACACATAGCCTGGTTTTGCATAGCCAGTGCTTCCGACTGTATATCCTACACTAACACTAGGATCACCGTCAAAGCTCACCTTGTCAGTTTTGACCGGTGAAACCTTCTGTACAGTCACCTCTCCATTTGAATCGTAGGCTCTGACCTCTGCGTTGTAGGTGGAATCAAGCAGCGCCGGGATCTCACAGTTAATACTAAAGGACTGCTTGTCCTCTCCGTTGTACTGTTCCCCGCACTTTACTCCATTGACCCAGACCTCAACTCTGTAAGCCTGGCCGCTTGCATTGATCGTTATGGTCCTTGAGTTCTTATAAGCTCCCGCATACCATATGCTGACATTGGCTGCCGCCACATCAGCCTGTTCCTCCGCCACTGTGGCAGCAGTTCTTCCGTCTGCCGCATTTTCCACACTGGCTGCCATAGCCGTGCCCGCCTCACCGAGCATCATGGCTGAAGCCAGAGCAATGCACAGACATTTTCTCGCAATGTTCTTTCTCATAATATCCCCTTTCCTTTTCTATCTTTAAAATAAAGACATGTTCTCTTTTATTTTAAATTCCCGGAGCCCCTTAGTCAATGTGGATAAACCACAGATTCATTTGTCTATAGACGACAATAGAGACCGGGCATAAAACCTCGGTCTCTATCAGCTTATCCATATTCAAATATATCGCGTGCAGCTTACTCCTCTGTGGCTGCCTCAGATGCATCTGTTGCAGTTGCCTCCACCTGAACTGATCTGTTCATGAGATAGTCAAGCACGTTCTCCTCTGTGGCATAGAACACCAGGTCTGACTCTGAGTAATACTTGTCCACGTCTGAGTCATTCTCCAGATTGTTCTTGTCCATAACCTTCTGTCTGTACGCCTTTATGTCTGCGTTATCGGCGATGAGGTCATTGTCCATTGCTATGCATGACACAACGATCTTCTCCTTCATGACGTTCTCAACTGTGGTGTGAAGGTACTCAAGGAATGATGCCTCGTCCTCATATCCATAGAAATACTTCATATATGCCTCGAAGTCGATTCCGTAGTTGTCTGCGGCACTTCTCACATTTGACACCATGGACTGAATGTAGGAAGCTACCTCATCCTCAGGATACTTGTCAAATGTAACCTTCTCCTCAACAGCCTTGAGAACAGAAGCTCTGTCTGTCTCGTCCGCGGAATCGTCCTTGTTCTTCTGAACATCTTCCTTCAGATGTGCTGTGTAATCATCGGTTGTTGTGTACTCACCATCAGTAGCCTTCTTGACCAGTGCGTCTGTGTACTCAGGCACCGTGGTAACTGATATATAATTGATCGTAACCTTGTACTCTGCTGTAAGTCCGGCAACTGTTGTGTCGCTGTAATCATCAGGATATGTCACTGTGATCGTCTTGACATCCCCCGGCTTGCTTCCTATGAGCTGATCGTCACTGCCATCACCAAGAGTGTTATTTCCCATGGTCAGTGTGTAATCTGTCTTGCTGTCCTTCTCTGTTCCTGAGACAGTCTCAACATAGTCCACATTGATCTTGTCGCCATCTGCCACTGTGCTGGTCTTATCCTCTGTAGTCTCAGAATTGTCACTGCAAAAACTGCTTATCGCACTGTTTACATCGTCCTCGGACACCTCTCTCGATGCCGGAACATATTCGATATCAGTGTATGCCGCCTTGTCTATGGTCGCACACTTTGAAAACTTCTTAAACTGGCTCTTTGTGTCATTGCTGCCACAGCCTGTCATCAGGCCTGCGCACATGACTGCCACCATTCCTGCTGCAAATATCTTCTTTGCTCTCATATCTTTCTCCGTACCCCTTTACTTACTCTTCAGCCTGCTCTGCGTCAGCCGCCTCTGTTGACTCTGTGGTCTCTGCAGCCTCAGTTGTTGCTCCAGTTGTCGCCTTTGCATTGTCCATAAGGAAGTTCATGACCTTCTCAGCCAGAGCGTTGTACTTTATCTCAACGTCTGTAAGATTCTGTCTGAGCGTAGACTCATCAACACTGTTCTTCGTTGCATAATCAGCTATATACTTATCAGCCTCGTCATCTGTGACACTGATATTCTCCTTCTTGGCAATGGCACATACGACCATTCTCTCCTTCTGTGATTCCTCACAAACCTGCTGTACATACTGTTCAAATGCAGCGCTGTCATCATATCCATAGTAATAGTAGATATATGTGTCATACTCTATTCCGTTTGTCTCTGCCTGAGTCTTTATGGATGTTATGATCTTGTCAGCATTCGCCTGAACATCATCTGCTGATATGTTCTCTATTGTACTGTTGTTTATAACGGCAACCATGACCTCATTCTGAGCACTTGCAAGAGCTGAATCCTCCTTGCTCTGCTTGAGCTGCTCACGTACAGATGCCTCATACTCAGCAGTTGTCTTATATGAAGTATTGTTTGCAACCAGCTCATCATTGTATGTAGCCGGTTTATCTATCTTTATATAGTTAAGTGTCGTCTCGAACTTGGCCGCCTTGCCATTTAACTCATCCTTGCCATAATTCTCAGGAAAGGTTACATTCACGGTAAATGTCTCTCCCGGCTTATGTCCAACTATCTGATCCTCAAAGTTATCTATGAATGAACCAGAACCAAGGACGAGATCATATCCGCTGCCATTGGTATTGCCTCCATCGAACTCCTCACCATCTACAGTTCCGACAAAGTCAATATTTACTGTATCTCCGTTCTTCGCCTCGCTGGTTGTGTCCTTATCAAATGTAGCAAGTCCGTTCACAAATGAATCAACCTTGGCCTGAACCTCATCATCCGTGACATCAGTGCCCTTCTCCTCATACTCCATGCCCTTGTATTCACCGAGTGTGACATCTGCCGCATACTGATCCACCATATCCTCTATAGAAGCAAATTCTTCTGATGAATTGTCAGCACTCTCTGTAGCATCAGAAGATGTTGCCTTACTCGCTGTATTATCCAGCTTTCCACTCGTACCATTACTGTCGCCACAGCCTGTCATAAATGACATGGACAGAGCGAGTGCAAGAACAACTGCACATCCCTTATTAAATTTTCGCATAATCATACCTCTTTTACTTTTTATTAGAAGTGTAACCATCTTCATGATAAACTTCAACGAGTAAACTTATACCATATTTTCCTGTAAAAATAAAGCAATTTGAAATAATTCATAGAATTCTCACAAATGATTTCACATTCCTATAACAGGCAGTTTTACATCTGTTTTTGTGATGTATTTTATCTGTCCCACATTAATCAAAGGCAAATCCACAATATGTTGTGTCCACATATTTTTTATTTTTCTATATTTTGTATTTTTTGCAAATCTCCTGTAGACAAACAAAATGGGGAATGATATAATCGACCATGTTGAGACATCAGTGTGAGATTTGCGACGAGGCACTTTATTTGTCGCTAATTTTTTTGCGGCTTTTTCAGTCGGCATACCATATATTGATGTCTCCTGTATGGTAGTATACAATATTTAGGGGGCGTACTTTTTTTAACGCCCATTCACATCACACACAGGGAGAATGGGAAATGCAAGTTATCAAGAGAGACGGTCGTGCTGTTACTTACGACCGAAGCAAGATCATATTGGCTATCCAGAAGGCTAACTCGGAGGTGGAGCCTTGTGAGAAGATCTCTGACGAGAAGATCGAGGAGATCGTCGGAAGCATCGAAGCCAAGAACAGAAAGAGAATGCTCGTTGAAGATATCCAGGATATCATCGAGCAGGGGCTTATGGCCGACGGCAAGTTTGTCCTTGCCAAGACCTACATTATATACAGATACAGCCGTGAGCTCATCAGAAAGGCAAATACGACTGATGATTCTATCCTCAGTCTTATCCAGAACAGGAATAAGGATGTCATGGAGGAGAATTCCAACAAGAATGCCACCGTCGCATCCACACAGCGTGATCTTATCGCAGGAGAGGTATCAAAGGATCTTACCAAGAGAATGCTCCTCCCTGAGAAGATCTCCAAGGCTCATGAGGAGGGCGCCATCCACTTCCACGACGCAGATTATTTCCTCCAGCCTATATTCAACTGCTGCCTTATCAACATTGGGGATATGCTTGACAACGGCACAGTCATGAACGGCAAGCTCATAGAGAGCCCGAAGAGCTTCCAGGTGGCATGTACCATCGTGACTCAGATCATCGCATCTGTCGCATCCAGCCAGTACGGCGGCCAGTCAGTCGATGTCCGTCACCTTGGAAAGTACCTCAGAAAGAGCTACAACAAATATAAAAAGAGATACACCGAAGAGTTCGGCGACAAGATAGACCCTGACACACTTGAGAAGCTCATCACCGAGAGACTCAAGGACGAGCTGAAGTCAGGAGTTCA
>ENA-ORPF01002298-ORPF01002298.1-human-gut-metagenome-genome-assembly--contig:-NODE-2298-length-13187-cov-11.052010_pt1 | contig 13187 bp, 12 predicted proteins | sample MGYA00242140_ERZ509070 | MGnify/ENA primary metagenome ERZ509070 (study PRJEB26280, sample SAMEA2338713) | human gut metagenome | biome: human gut; feature: human-associated habitat; material: faeces... | reverse complement strand
TGAATTCCTTCTTGCGCACAATCTCAAACGCACCCTCCTCCGGCTCTTCGGGCGCGAACGAGGTAACATCCGGCGTGCGGACAAAGGCGTCCTGCCGCAGACGGCGGGCAAGTCTTGTCTTATTCTTGCGGATCTGCCGCTCCATGGTGGCGACCGCCGCGTCAATCGACGCGAACATATCCGACGTGCTTTCCCGTGCGCGGAAGTACATATTCGACGCATGTACAGTAATCTCTGCAATATTCCAGTCCTTGTCGACGCTGAACGTTACCAGCGCCTCGGCATCATCGCCAAAGAACCGCTCCAGCTTCATGACCTTCTTTTCGGCATACTTGTGAACATTCTCCGGGAGGTTGACTTTCTTCTCGGTGTACTGAAATCTCATATAAGCCGCTCCTTTCGTTTTTTGCCTCTTCCAGAGGATTTGCGCTTTCTTTTCCTCTGTGACTACAGCATACCATATTTTGCACAATTTTTCAATCCCGTATGCGCCGTTTCTGGTGAATATTCTGTAAACAGTCTTTTACGAGAGTTTGTCCATCAGCTCGCGCAGCGACACACCGAAGAATTTTGCCAGCGCCACCATGTTTCTCGTGCTGATTGCGCTCTGCTGTCCGGACAATATCCGCCGGATGGTTCCGGGGTCGATGCCGGTCTGCCGGGAAAGCTGCACCGTCCCCACCGCGCGCTCGCGCAGCCAGACACGCAGCGTCCCTGCCGCTCTTTCATACCGCCGCATATGGCTTACTCCGGCTGACGCAGCAGCTGCTTCATAATGCCGTTGTAGATTGCCTCCGCCTGCTGCTCAAACGCGCGCTGCAGGCTTCTGCCCTGCGTCTTGCTCGGCGCCGTCAGCTCCAGCTTCATGAGATTGCCGATGTCGTCGTCCAGGAGCATCCGCACCGTGCAGGTGCCGTTTTCCTGCTCCACAAGCTCGCTTCTGACAAACTCGCCGCGCCGCGTCTGGGCATTGAACCGCTCCACTGCCGCCAGCGCCCGCTGCATCACCGGATAGGCGATCGCGTCGCTCGTGACCTCCTCCTGCTCGCGGCCCTTGTCCGTGATGACGTATTCGTCCGCGCCATCCGGCGTGCAGTCCTGACGGACGAGCACCAGCCCGTCGTCCGAAAAATCGTCCGTTTCATCTTCCTGCACAGCGCCTAAAATATGATAGAGCTTTCCGCTGTATTCCACGGTAGCCAGACGGCGCATCTCGGCGCGATTTCCTTCCGCGTCGCTGATTTCCACCAGCTCAATTTCTTTATCCGTTTCGTCGTTTAACAGATCCATCATATACATGCCTCAAATGCTTTGCCCGATATGGAGATTAGCGTTCTTCGCTCTGCTCGAGATAGGCTTCATAAATGCGTTCAATCAGCTTTTCATCGTCAAGGGATTGGAAACAGGGGTTTCCGTCTTCGTCCGTCGCCTTGCGCATGATAAAGCTCTCATCCTGCTCGATGTCGCCGCAGGCCTCCTCGGCGCAGTCCACCACGTACTCCACGTCCTCCTTCACCGGGTTGGTGTCGTCGAAACGCAGGTTGCACTTGCCGCCGTATTTCTTGGCCAGGCCGAAGTTGATGCAGATGCTCTTGGCGTGGCCGATATGCAGGTAGCCGTTGGGTTCGGGCGGGAAACGGGTCTGTACGCGCGTGTCGCCCTTGGCGATAGACTCCTGAATGATCTCTTCGAGAAAGTTCGCGGCTTTCTCCTTGGTATTGGTGTCGTTGGTTGCGATTGCCATAGCAGGTATATTTTTTACAAAATTACAACTTTTTTCCGCCTTTGCGCCTATTTCTTGGGACGGTAAACGGTTTTTTGCAGATTGACCGATACTTTCAGGATCTGCTGCAGGCCCAGGCCCACGCCGTCGTAATGGAAATAGAATCCGGCCGAAACGCCCACCGTGTTGTTGAAGAAGCGGCGGTTGTAGGTGACGGCCGTCTGGTTGTAGATCTTCTTGGGGGTGCCGTAGAAAGGCGTGCCGGCATACAGTCCGTAGCCGTAGATGTCCCAGAAGGGGAGCATGTTCTCGCCGACGTAGAGTTCGTTGAGCAGACAGACACCCCAGCGGCTTACCGACAGGGCGAGGCGCCCGCCTTTGGGCGCTTTCCAGCCCTCTTCGGTGCGGCGGTCGCGCTGCAGGCTTTGCAGGTAGCCCAGCCGGGCATCGAAGGTGTAGGCTCCTTCGTAGCGGTAGCCGACGTAGGGATTGAGCAGGATATGATCCACGACCCCTTCGTCCAACTCCGTATTGTCGGTTTTGGCGTAGTGGAGCAGGGTCATGACATAGCCGCCGTACCAGTGGCGTCCCTTGTATTCGCCGCCCGAGAGGATGCGGAACTTCTCGCGCGTCTGGTACGAGCGCATTCCCTCCCAGTCGAGGGCGAACTCGATGAAGGAGCCCGTTTGGGATTTATAGTGGGCGGCCAGGCCCTGGATGCGATTATTATAGAACGAGTAGGCACTGCCCAGGAAGAACGGATCGTATCGGGCCAGCAGCAGGGAGCGCGGGAAAATACCGGCTACGGCCTGTGCCGTCTTCGAGTTGAACTGGTAGTAGATCTGGGGGTCCACTTTACTCAAGAACTTGTGTTCCTTGTCGCCGAAGTCTTGCAACAGATCGACGGCTACCACCAGCTGGTTTTTTTCGGACCAGATAACACCCGCTTTCGGGGTCAGGCGCATACTGAAGAACGTGTGCGAATCGTCGATGTTGCAGTCCGAGTGTTCGCGGTTGTCGAACCGGGTGTCGAAGTCGGCTCCGATGAAAACCTCCTGGGCCGAGGCGCCGGCGGCAGCCAGCAGAAGTGTCAGGATAAGTGCGATTTGCTTCATAGGCGATCGTAGTCGTTTGTCGCACGTTCCGTCCGGTTGCCGGTCCGCCGGGCGGAGCCGTCTGCGGAACGGGACGCTTTTGCGTGTATTCAGGTCGCCAAAGTTAGCTAAAATATTCGGATTTGCTTACTTTTGCCGTGAAAACAGGGAAGTTGTAACGATGAGAAAGATTACCAACGAAGAGCTGGGGCGTCCCTCTGCCGGGGAGTTCGCCCGTATGGAGAAAATGCCGGTGGCGGTCGTGCTGGACAACGTGCGCTCGATGCAGAACGTCGGGGCCTTTTTCCGCACGGCGGACGCCTTTGCCGTCGAACGCATCGCCTTGTGCGGCATCACCGCCACCCCGCCCAACCGGGAGATCCACAAGACGGCGCTCGGAGCCGAGCTGACCGTTGCGTGGGACTATTTCGCCGCGACGACCGACTGCATCGCTGCGCTGCGTGCGCAGGGGTATCTCATTTACGTCGTGGAGCAGGTCGAAGGAGCCGTCATGCTGGATGAATTCCGGCCTCGACCGGGGCAGAAATACGCCCTGGTGTTCGGTAACGAGGTGGACGGCGTGGCGCAGGAGGTCGTGGATGCGGCAGACGGGGCAATCGAGATTCCGCAGGCCGGAACCAAACATTCGGTGAACGTTTCGGTGGCTGGAGGAGTCGTTTTGTGGAACTTTTTTTGGCAAATCCGGCCAAAGCGCTAAATTTGCCCCGGTTTACCGGAGGGAAAAGGAGGAATATCCGGAGGTTTCCCGATTCGAAAATTGAAAATATATAATGCTATGTCAGTAGAGAGTACAGTGAGGGCGGTCACGACGTATCGTCTGTGGGAGATGAAGCAGCGCCGGGAGAAGATCGCCATGCTGACTTCGTACGATTATTCGATGGCCCGCATCGTGGATGCGGCGGGGGTCGATGTGATCCTGGTGGGCGACTCGGCGGCCAACGTGATGGCGGGTTACGAAACGACTGTGCCGATCACGCTCGATATGATGATTTATCATGCCCGCTCGGTCGCACGCGCCGTGCGCCGTGCGCTGGTGGTGGTCGATCTGCCGTTCGGTACGTACCAGGGAAATTCGAAAGTGGCGCTCGAGTCGGCCGTCCGCATCATGAAGGAGACCGAGGCCGATGCGGTGAAGATCGAAGGCGGCGAGGAGATCCTCGAATCGGTGAACCGTATCCTTTCGGCGGGAATCCCCGTGATGGGGCATCTGGGCCTGACGCCACAGTCGATTCATAAGTTCGGCACCTATAACGTGCGGGCCAAAGACGAGGAGGAGGCCGAGAAGCTGGTGCGGGACGCCCATCTGCTCGAAGACGCGGGATGTTTCGCCATCGTGCTCGAGAAGATTCCTGCGGCGCTGGGTACCCGGGTCGCCTCCGAACTGCGGATTCCGATCATCGGTATCGGGGCCGGGGGCGGCGTGGACGGACAGGTGCTCGTGATTCACGATATGCTGGGGATCAACAAGGGTTTCTCGCCGCGTTTCCTGCGCCGTTATGCCGATTTGCACGAGGTGATGACCGGTGCGGTCACGTCTTATGTTGAGGACGTTAAATCGGGCGATTTCCCGAATGAGTCGGAGCAATATTAGAAATACGGGTTTTTATATCCTCTTTATGTGTATCGGAAGTTCCCGGCGGAGCTTCCGATATTTTTTCGTTATGTCCTGTTTCCTGCGAACCGATGCTTGAGGGGAATAGGCTTTCGTGCCGGATGGACGGCGCGAGACCGTATTGTGGCTTTCACCGCTGTATGTACGGCGATATGTCGGCGGCGGGGTGAGAGTGCCGGATCCATTACGGGGATTGCCGATCTCGAAAGTTCGGGAAAGGGACGGGAACGGATTTGTCCCGATCTTCGAAAATAGCGCACGTTTCGTTTGGAATGCAATAATTTATTTGCTATCTTTATAAAAGAATGAGGCCGAAATCCCGGCAGACAGGCCGATTCGGGTTTTGACCGCAGGTGAAGATCGATTGAGAATGAATGGCGGGAGGGTATCTTCTGGCGAAGATTCCCGCTGCTGACCCAAGTAAATAAATAATTAAACCGCTATTGCTTATGAAAAAGAAGATCGATGCGACGGAAAATCCGTCCAGACTGGAGAACGCAAGTGCAAGGGCGTTGTCCGCCGACCGTTCCGAACAGGCATCCCGTCCCGGAACATTCAGTACTATGATGAGCGACCGCGTGATTTTTTCTTCGGCATCCGCCCGGATCGTCGCTGCGGAACAGGTAAAGGGAAACAAAATCGCAGCGATGAAGCCGGGTGCGGACACTTCGCTGGCATCGGCTGCCAACTGGAAAACGACGAACGGCAGCAACCTTTCGTTCGGAAATTTTCACGGTAAATCGTGTATGAAAACCGTAGGTGCCGGATCATCGGCAGGGGTCTGGCTCGACTATTTCGAAGATGCCCCGCTTTGTTCCCAGGGACGGCCGATGGCGACTTCGGTCGATGTCTTCGCCGAGGCTCCGGCGCAGATTCGTTTGGGAGCTGCGGATGAAACGAAAAGTATCGTCGAGCTTGCGGAATATCAAGTGGGGCGATGGATTCGGATATCGACGGTTTTGACACCGACCGGTATGCGGAATTTTCAGATATATAATAATACCGCTGGAGCCATTGTATATTTCCGGAATGCGAAGGTCGAGTTTTCCTCTTCACCGACACTCTATACGCCGCAAACCCAGGATAATATTTGGCATGCCGATTTGGAATTTCTTTACGGTTGCAACAACTTTGTGAAAAACGATCAAGTCTATTTCCTTCAGAAAAATTCGGCATCCGGTGCTGCAACTCGTCAATATTGGAAACTGGTAACAGCTGCGGGAGAAGACTGGATCGAGTTTTCGAGTACCGATTCCGAAGGAACCGGCGAGCCTCAACCGGGCGATTGGATCGCTCAGCTCGGTAATCGCAGTGATGCTAAACGCCAGTCAGCTTTAGTACAGGAATTTACTTCAGAAGGTAAAATCCTTGTCGTATGGTATGAAGGAATTGATTCGTTTAGTATGACCGACCGGGATCGTATGCATATAGGCAACGGAGCTATGGATGCTGAAGTTATGAACGTGGGTACAATTAATTCTTCAACGATCAATAATAAAGGCGAAGTGGAAACTAATACGTTGAATGTCAAGAGTCGGATCGATGCGGGGACCATCGTCGCCACAGGCAATATCACGACGAAGGGAACCCTGACCGCTTCAAAGATCGAGGGCGATTTCCCCATGGATATACCGGATGACTTGGAGGTTAATACCGTTACGGCTTCGGGGACTGTGAAAGCTCTCAATGGAGAGTTCGATACCGTTACAGTGAAAGATAAAAACATTATATTAAATCAAGAAGGAATCACCTGTAAAGGACCCGCATTAGCAGGTAATTTGTCTGCGAATGGAATTGTATTGAAAAAGGATAATACTACATATATTGAATTATCAACTTTAGGTAATCTATACACGGTTATCCGTCTCCATAATCTTCCACAAGGCGGCCCTAAAGATTCTCGGATTCAAACCTTACCCACTAATCATATTTTTATCAATACAGATGAACCTTTTGCAGAAAATCAATTTGGTAAATTTTACCCTTTAGGTATCAAACTATAACGATATTCACTGAAAAGAGAGGAAAATTATTTTCCTCTCTTTTTATAGTTTCTTGATAGTTAAACATGCAAATTCTGTATCGTCCGTATTTTCTGAAGCACCTAACTGTTGCCAGGTCGTATTTTCGAGTGTGCAGAGCAAACCGTTGATTTCCCACTGTTGGGGATTCAGAACGCGATACACATTCTCCGATCCGCTTTGTAATTCAAATTCCGGTTCTTCAGGAGATAAACATATCTTGCACGCATATTGTAAATCATGTAGAGGATTCGGATCTGCAATTGTGGCCGTGCAGTATAATTTTTCTAATCTTTGTCCCGGTAAATTCGTAAATCCGAGAAAATTGACCGGACGAGTTCTTGCATAATAGGTCGCCTTTAATATATCAGAGTTGAGTGTATTTTCATTGTCTATATTATTTTCTAATTGCATGAGTGGTGTCCCGAAGGTGTAATAAAATGCATCGCATCGAATCTCATTTGTCACAATTGGGATAGTTTGGAATCGACGTATGGATAGATTCCCAATGGAAACAATTGCTTCGACGGTAAAATTGTCCGTTACATCTGTTAAGTCAATCGTAATTTGCGATGAATTCATATTGTAATCGGGATTGATTATATATGAGGATGAATGATCTGTTTTCCCCATAATAGGAGCCGAACAGTTCCAACGGACATTACACTTTTCTTTGGCAGGAGAAAGCCACCAGATTGATTGGATTTTTGCTGTTTTTTCTTGAATGATTTCTTCAATTAAGGAATAATAGTTTGTAAGAATTACTGATGTTTCTTCCCAAACTTCCACGCCATAGACATCGTGACCATCTTTATAAAGAATCCCCAATTCGTCGCTGGTCGGATTGCAACCGGTATTGTCGTCCGAGCAGGAGGTTCCGGGGACGAGCAAAAGCGTTGCCGTAATAAAAAGCAGAATTCTTTTCATGGCAGGAGAGTGTCTAACGTATCATGTATCTTGTCGGTGATTCGGCTTGCAAAACGATCGTTTGCCGATGCGCCGCCCCTATATTTTTGTGAAGTGAAAGTGCCAAAACGTGGATTACGGTGGTCGATACGCGGAGCGGGATTCGTGAAGACAAATTGATACTCGATATTGCGGCTCTGGAGGAAGGATCCCGTTATGCGAGATTGCAGTTCCTGAATCCGGACGGTAAGGTATTGAAATCTATTGATATCTGGCAAAGTACGGATTTTACGATCAAATTTGAATTGATTTCTTTGGACGAACGGGAGATCCGGGTAAAATCGATTCCTACTGATCCGGATGTTTGGTACCATATGGGGATTGCCTCCGCTGAGGATTTCGATCGGTATGCGGATTGGCATAAATTCGTCGAGAATCTGATTTCTTCCGATGGAGGGGGACTCCTTGCCGTATATGTCGGTGATGAAGAATTTTCGACGACATGTACTCCGGGTACGGAATACGTGATTTATGGATTTGCGTATGATGATTCGGAGGTACGATCGGATATATCGATTTTCCGCGTGTCGTCCGTGTCATTGCCTCGTAATTACGATGTGGATGTATCCGCTACTTGGGCGATTTATAACGGGAAGGCTTTGGCGGAGCTTTATCCTTCCGTTTATGGAGAGTATGGAGATGCTACGTGTGTGTTTGTATTTACATTGACCCCGAGTAACGCGGAGTCGGTTCATTATTGGGGGCTTCTGCACGCAGCACGCAGTGAGACTATGAGTCTTCCGGATATGTTGATTTTCGATTACCTTGAATCTTATCCGTCGTTAGGTTGGCTGGATTCCAAGCGCGGTGTGTATCGTATTCCGGAACAAAACATCGCGGGTCCCTGGGGATTTTTTTATGTGGCTCAGGACGAGAGCGGCGCATGGGGAGAATTGCATTATGAAGAAGTTCTGTTGACCGAAGATAAATACGAAGATCCGCGGACAGCTCCAATGGATGGTTTTGACAACAAGAAGACGTGGGCCGTAAAGTCGGCTGCTTCCGTAGCGTTCCCTGCTCCGATCAGGTTCAGTAAAGCGTCATTCATGCAGGTTACTGAATCATTCGGCGGCTTTTAGGTGTTCGTTCCAAAATATATTCGACCGAGTATCGGAATTTTTCTTGCGGCAGCCTTTCGGGGCTGCCGTTTTGCATCTTTTAGTAGGACTATTTTTTTTGGAAATTCGGGGAGTGTACGAAAAATAATCCAAAAATTATGATTACTTTTGCAGGCAACAAAATCTCACTCCTATGTCTTTTATCAATGAGAAGGTGCAACCCGAAGGACTTACGTTCGACGATGTGCTTCTGGTGCCCGCATACTCCGAAGTGTTGCCGCGTGAGGTCAGCGTAGTGACCCGTTTTTCCCGAAACATCCAACTCAACATCCCGATCGTATCGGCCGCCATGGATACGGTGACCGAGGCGCCTCTGGCTATCGCCCTGGCCCGCGAAGGCGGTATCGGCGTAATTCACAAGAATATGTCGATTGCCGAGCAAGCGGCTCACGTGCGGAAGGTGAAGCGTGCCGAAAACGGTATGATCTACGACCCGATCACTATTTCCAAGGACGATACCGTAGGCGATGCGCTGGCATTGATGAAGGAGAACAAGATCGGCGGTATTCCCGTCGTGGCTCCGGATCAGCATTTGATCGGCATCGTGACCAACCGCGATTTGCGGTTCCAGCGCGATATGAACCGCAAGATCGACGAGGTGATGACCAAGGAGGGGCTGGTGACCACTCACAACTCCGACTTGCAGCGTGCGGCCGACATTCTGCTGCGCAACAAAATCGAGAAGTTGCCCGTAGTCGATGCCGACGGCAAGCTCGTCGGATTGATTACCTATAAGGATATTACGAAAGTGCAGGACCATCCCAACGCCTGCAAGGATGCGAAAGGCCGTCTGCGCGTTGCGGCGGGGGTCGGCATCACGCCCGACGTGATGGATCGCGTGAAGGCGCTCGTCGATGAGGATGTCGATGCCGTCGTGCTCGATACGGCCCACGGCCATTCGGTCAATGTGAAGAATACGCTGCACAAGATCAAGGCGGTTTATCCGGATCTGGAGGTGGTCGTAGGCAATATCGCCACGGCCGAAGCCGCCGAGTTCCTGATTTCCAACGGTGCCGACGGCGTGAAGGTGGGTATCGGCCCCGGTTCGATCTGTACGACCCGCGTCATTGCGGGCGTGGGCGTACCGCAGTTGTCGGCTATTTACGGGGCTGCGTCCGTAGCCCGCAAGTACGGCATTCCGGTTATTGCCGACGGCGGTTTGCGTTATTCGGGCGATATCGTCAAGGCGCTTGCCGCAGGCGGCGACTGCGTGATGATCGGTTCGATGTTCGCCGGTACGGAGGAGGCTCCGGGCGAAACGATCATTTACAACGGCCGCAAGTTCAAGAGCTATCGCGGCATGGGGTCGTTGGACGCTATGAAAGCCGGTTCAGCCGACCGCTATTTCCAGAAGGGCGACGTGAATATCAATAAACTGGTGCCGGAAGGTATCGTGGCCCGTGTTCCTTTCAAGGGAATGCTTTCGGAAACGGTCTTCCAACTGGTCGGCGGTATTCGCGCCGGTATGGGTTACTGCGGTGCGCGGGACATCGAGGCGCTCAAGCAGGCTCAATTCATCCGCATCACCTCGTCGGGTATGCAGGAGAGCCATCCCCACGATGTTGCCATCACGAGCGAGGCGCCGAATTACAGCAGCGAGCACTAAACTCCTGACGCACTGATGCCGAATATCCGAAGAAATCGGTTGCGAACGACCCGATACGATTGGGCGGCGGTGTTCGTTGTTCTGACGCTTTTGGCGATCTGGTGGTTTACGGGCTGTCGGCACGCATGGATGCGCCATCTGGTGTTGGCATCGGCGCTTTTCTATTTTTTCGTCGTCCGTATCGCCGTGAACCTGTACCGTATGAAAAAGGATAATTCGGAAAATGCGAGTGAAGAAAATAAAAACCAAATAGAATAGATGCAGGAAAAAATAGTCATTCTGGATTTTGGATCGCAGTACACGCAGTTGATCGCACGCCGCGTGCGTGAACTCAACGTCTATTGCGAGATCCACCCTTTCAACAAGATCCCTGAACTGGATGCTTCGGTGCGGGGCGTCATTCTTTCGGGAAGTCCCTTTTCCGTACGGGACGAAAATGCCCCGAAGCCCGATCTGACGGCGATCAAAGGTCGTCTGCCGTTGCTGGGCGTCTGCTACGGCGCACAATACCTGGCTCATTTCTACGGCGGCGAAGTGCAGTCGGCTCCCAGCCGGGAGTACGGACGTGCGATGCTTACGGTCGTCGAGCCGTCCGATCCGCTGATGCAGGGAGTTCCGTCGCCTACGCAGGTGTGGATGTCGCACGGAGATACGATTACCTCGGTTCCCGACACCTACCGGGTGATCGCCAGCACGGAGGACGTGCGCTATGCCGCCTTCCGTATCGAGGGAGAGCGGAGTTGGGGTATTCAGTTCCATCCGGAGGTGTACCATTCGACCGACGGCATTACGCTGCTTCGGAATTTCGTGGTCGGCATTTGCGGCTGCAAGCAGAACTGGACGCCGGAGAGTTTCGTCGAAACGACCGTCCGGGAGTTGCGTGAGAAGCTGGGTGACGACCGTGTCGTGCTCGGTCTTTCCGGTGGCGTCGATTCGTCGGTGGCTGCCGTGCTGCTGCATCGTGCGATCGGTAAGAACCTTTACTGTATCTTCGTGGATTCAGGGCTTCTGCGCAAGAACGAGTTCGACAGCGTGCTCGAATCGTACAAGGGGATGGGTTTGAATGTCAAGGGTGTCAAGGCCCACGACCGGTTTTTGGGCGACCTGGCCGGAGTGACCGATCCCGAGAAGAAGCGCAAGATCATCGGCCGCGATTTCGTGGAGGTGTTCAATGCCGAGGCCAAGCAGATCGAGAACGTAAAGTGGCTGGCGCAGGGTACGATCTATCCCGACGTGGTGGAGTCCGCTTCGGCATCGGTCAAGGGACCTGCCGCGATGATCAAGTCGCACCACAACGTCGGCGGCCTGCCCGAAGAGATGCACCTGAAAATCGTCGAGCCGCTGCGCCTGCTCTTTAAGGACGAGGTGCGCCGCGTGGGCCGCTCGCTGGGTATCGGCGAGGAGCTGATCGGCCGCCACCCCTTCCCGGGGCCGGGGCTGGCGATCCGCATTCTGGGCGAGATCACACCCGAGCGCGTCGAGATCCTGCAAAACGTGGACAAGATCTACATCGACGCCCTGCGCGAGCACGGGCTCTACGACCAGGTCTGGCAGGCGGGAGTCATCCTGCTGCCGGTCAAGTCGGTGGGCGTCATGGGCGACGAACGCACCTACGAAAGTTGCGTGGCGCTGCGCGCCGTCGCATCGACCGACGGCATGACGGCCGACTGGGTGCACCTGCCCTACGAATTCCTGGCCCGCGTGTCGAACGACATCATCAACAAGGTTCGCGGCGTCAACCGCGTCGTCTACGACATCTCCTCCAAACCGCCCGCAACGATCGAGTGGGAGTAATCGAAAAACAGCGGCCCGAACGATGACGTTCGGGCCGCTGTTTTTGCATGGCACCGCGATCAGTTCCCGCCGGCCACGATGATGAGCCCCAGCCCCGCGATGAAGAGGGCGAACATCAGCGCCAGCAGGCCGTTGACCGTCCGTCCGCCGCCGCGGAACTCCTTCCACACGAAGACGCCCCACACGGCCGCCACCATCGGCGCGCCCTGTCCCAGCGCATACGACACCGCAGCACCGGCCTTACCGGCCGCAATGTAGCTGAACGTCGTACCCAGACACCAGATCGCACCGCCCAGCATTCCGACCAGATGGGTCGAAAAGCTGCCCTTGAAGTAGTCGCGGTAGGCGACGGGCTCCCCGTCGAAGGGGCGTTTCATCACCCACGTATTGAAGACGAAGTTGCTCGCCAGCACGCCCAGCGAGAAGATGAAGACCGCCGAATAGGGCGTCAACATGCCCGGCGTCGGATTCTCGAAATGATCCAGATCCATCGCAGCCGCGACGAAGCGGTAGAAGAACGCCATGATGATTCCGGCCGCGATGGAGATGCCGATCCCCTTGGCCGGTACTTTCTGCGTACCTTTCAGCATTTTCCGGTACGCCATGCCGTTGAGCACGATCGCCACGACGATCAGCACGACGCCGAGGAGGATAAACAGAGGCTGGCCTTTCGCCTCGCCGAAGTAGTTGACCAGCACGCCCGCAATCGTCATCAGCACCGTGCCGACCGCCATCGAGAGCACCGCGCTCTTTCTGTCCTTGCGGCGGCGGTAAATCAGGCTGGCCGGGATGATGAAACAGCTGGACATGATGATATCCGCCATTTCGCCCACGCAGGCCGTGCTCGTGCCGAGCATGTGCACCAGATTCTTGATGACGACCACCGCCACGCCCGGCAGCGGTCCCATCGCAAAGCCCGCCAGAATCGCCGGCAGGGTGGACAAATCCAGCTTGTAGAACGCGACGACCGGAATCTCGATGTAATACAGAATGACGGCCATCGCCGCGAGGATTCCGCAGCGGGTCATGACAAATACCGCGCTGCCGCTTGACTTTTTCTGAGACATACACAAAACCTCTTTTTTTAGATTCTGACAAACAAGCCCCTGAAAGCAGAGCGATCAGGGGCTGATTCTTTCTTCACCATGAAAAAAAGGAGATATCGCTTCTTCCATCCAGACTATACTGTCGGCTTCGGAGTTTCACCGAATCGGCCAAAACGGCTCGCGGGC
>ENA-ORPF01002296-ORPF01002296.1-human-gut-metagenome-genome-assembly--contig:-NODE-2296-length-13195-cov-42.447793_pt1 | contig 13195 bp, 6 predicted proteins | sample MGYA00242140_ERZ509070 | MGnify/ENA primary metagenome ERZ509070 (study PRJEB26280, sample SAMEA2338713) | human gut metagenome | biome: human gut; feature: human-associated habitat; material: faeces... | reverse complement strand
ATCAAAAATGAATAGAACATGATTGAACAAGTGTTAACAATGAAACGGACAGCAGCCTTATGCTTGGTGGGAGCTTTCTGCAGCCTGAATGCTCAGGCACAGAATATCCAGGTCAAGGGTAATCTTGTTGACGGTACAGGTGAGCCTCTGATAGGTGCCACTGTAAAAGTGAAAGGTAATGCCAGCGTCGGTGCGGTCACCGACTTAGATGGTAATTTCAGCATCAGTGTTCCTTCTGAGAATTCTATCCTCGTATTTACATACGTAGGTATGAAGACCAAGGAAGTAAAGATTGGTAAGAAGAGAGAGTTCAAACTTACTCTTGAAGATGACAACGCCATCGGCGAAGTTGTAGTCGTTGGTTATGGTCAGCAGAAGAAGGCTTCTGTCGTGGGTGCCATCACCCAGACCACAGGAAAAACGCTGGAGCGTGCTGCGGGTATCAGTGATATCGGAGCAGCTCTGACAGGTAACCTTCCTGGCGTTGTTACCACTGCATCCAGTGGTATGCCGGGTGAAGAGGAACCTCAGATTCAGATTCGTGGTGCTTCTTCCTGGAACAACTCTTCTCCTCTCGTGTTGGTGGATGGTATTGAGCGACCAATGTCAAGCGTTGATATGCAGTCTGTGGCTACCATCTCTGTATTGAAGGATGCTTCTGCCACCGCCGTTTATGGTGTGAAGGGTGCGAATGGTGTCATTCTGATTACCACCAAACGTGGTTCTGAAGGCAAGGCTCAGATTAGCGTTACTGCTAATGCAGTAATGAAGATTCCTTCAAAGTTGCCTGATAAATATGATTCTTACGATGCGCTTATTGCCCGCAACAAGGCTATCGAACATGAGTTGAACATCTCTCCAGGCAGTTTCGACAAGATGGAACCGATGAGTTTCATCGAGAACTATCGCAACCAGACTACACTGGAGCAGCGTGAGCGTTATCCGAACGTAGATTGGCAGGATGTACTCTTCAAGGATTACACCATGTCATACAATGCCAATGTGAATGTATCGGGTGGTACCAAGTTTGTGAAGTACTTTGCAGGTGTGGATTTCGTGAACGAGGGTGACCTTTATAAGGATTTCGGCAATGGTCGTAACTATAGTTCAGGTTATGACTACAATCGTGTGAATGTTCGTTCTAATCTCGACTTCAACATCACAAAGACTACCGTGTTCAAGATGAACCTTGCTGGCTCTAATGGTCAGCGCAAGGCTCCTTGGGTAAATAGTTCTGATGGCTTTAGCGATTGGCAGGTCAGCCAGCAATGGGCTGGTGCATATAATATTTCTCCAGATGCTTTCTTGCCTAAGTATAGCGATGGCTCTTGGGGATATTTGCCAGGATCTACTAATGTAACCAACTCTGCCCAGCAGGTTTCTTTGGGTGGTACCATGACTTCTACCACTACTCGCATCACTACTGATTTCGTGTTGGAACAGAAACTTGATTTCATTACCAAGGGACTTTCTGCACGAGGTATGATTTCGTGGGACAATACTTTTGTAGAGAAGAATCGTGGTATTAATGATATGAACCATGATCCTCAGCTGAAGTGGATAGATCCTCATACAGGAGCCGTTTCTTACAAGAAGCCATACGAAGCATACGATAAGTTCGATTATGCTATGGGAAACCAGTGGACCGTGAATGGTGGTGAGGTTGACAATAAACTTACACAGCGCAACCTGAATTATCAGGCTCAGCTCAACTGGGCTCGCAGTTTTGGCAAGCACAGCGTAAGCGCCATGGGACTTTTCGGTCGCCAGGAATATGCAACAGGTTACATGATTCCTTCTTATCGTGAAGACTGGGTGTTCCGTACCACTTATGATTGGAATTCCCGTTACTTCTTCGAGTATAATGGTGCTTACAACGGTTCAGAGAAGTTCTCTCCAGATAACCGTTTTGCCTTCTTTAGCTCTGGAGCTCTAGGATGGATGATATCGGAGGAGCCTTTCATGAAATATTTGCGAGAGCATAAAATAGTGGATATGATGAAACTCCGTGCATCTTATGGTGAAATCGGTGATGATAACGTAGGAGACCGCTTCCTCTATATGACTCAGTGGGCATATGGCGGCAAGACTCAGTTGGGTACGACTTCCAGTGATAAGGAGTCTATTTATACATGGTATCGTGAGTCAGCAGTAGGTAACCCTAACGTACATTGGGAGAAAGTGAAGAAGGTAAACTTCGGTATTGACTATGGATTTTTGGGTGGTTTGATTACTGGTGCTGTGGATTTCTTCCATGATACTCGTTCAGACATTCTGGTTAGTGGTTCAGATCGTTCCGTTCCTTCTTACTTCGGTCAGACTGCTCCTACAGCCAACTTGGGTAAAGTAACTACCAGCGGTTATGAGTTGGAAGTGAAGTTCAACAAGGTTTTTGCCAACAAGATGCGTCTCTGGGCAAATTTCAATATGACCCATGCTGTAAATGAGGTAAAAATCAAGGATGATGCGGCGTTGCTCCCATCTTACCGCAAGGCTGCAGGTCATGCTATCAACCAGACTTACACCTTCCTTGATAAGGGTATTCTCCAGAACTATGATGATATATATGGTTCTCCGAAGATGGATTCCAACGATGGCCAGCGTCTTCCTGGTGACTACTACATCGTAGATTTCAATGGCGACGGTAAGGTGGATAATGTGAACGATAGAGTTCCTTACGGTTATACCGGTACTCCACAGAACTCCTACAATGCAACAATCGGTTATGAGTACAAGGGCTTCAGCTGTTTCGCTCAGTTCTATGGTGTAACCAACGTAACCCGTGACGTAACCATGATTAGTTTGGTTGACCCAATGCTTGCCAATGTTTATGACCAGGGAACCTGGTGGAGCGACAATCACAACAACTGCGATGTCATCACTCCACGTTTCAACTCTAAGCCAATGTCGAATGCGGCTTACTATGGCACTCAATATCTTTGCGATGGTTCTTACATTCGCTTGAAGAACGTAGAGATAGCCTATACCTGGAACGGCGGTTGGATCAAGAAACTTGGTTTGAACAACCTCAAGGTTTACGTAAGTGGTAACAACCTCTGGCTCTGGACCCGAATGCCAGACGACCGAGAGTCAAACTTCTCTAGTAACGGTGGAGCCGTAGGTGCTTACCCTACAATGAAGCGTGTGAACTTCGGTGTCAAGTTTAATCTTTAAACATGCATAACAAATGAAAAATAATTTAGTAAAAATATTTTGTGCGCTGAGCCTCACTTGCGGATTTGCTTCTTGTACAGATTACTTAGATAAGAGCCCTGATACAGATGTGAGTGCAGAACAAGCGTTCAAGAACTTCACCAATTTCCAGGGATATGTGGAGCAAATTTACAACTGTATTCCAAGTAAGGAGTCGAATATGTTTTGTACATCATTCAACTGGGGTGAAGATGAAATCATGAATACTGGCTTGGGAGATGATCATGTGACTGCTCATTTTGATTTAGGCGACTACCGTAACTGGTATGACAATAATCAAAGTTTCTTGCACAGACCATCTTCTGGAAATCCTGGTGAGTACCTTGATCCGACTTCAACCAGTAAAATGGCTCATTCTTTGGAGCATGCCTGGTATTGCATCCGTAAGTGCAACATAGGTCTTGCTAATCTTGACCTGATGACCGACTGTACTCAGGAAGAGAAGAACTTCATCAAGGGACAGTTGTTGTTCTTCCGTGCATGGTGGCACGAGGAGTTGATAGCTTTCTTTGGCGGTATGCCATACGTAGACACCGTATTGGATGGTGCATCAGCTTTGACTTTGCCTCGTCTTTCTTATCAGGAGTGCGCATTGAAATGTGCCGAAGATTTTAAGGCTGCTGCAGAGTTACTTCCTAATGATTGGGACAAGACAACTATAGGTAAGAAAACTTTGGGCAAGAATGAACTTCGTATTACAAAAGTTTGCGCTTTGGGCTACTTAGGTAAAGTGTTGCTTTGGGCTTCTTCTCCATTGAATAATATCGGTGCAGAGATGGGTGCTTCCAAGAATGGCGATACCTATAAGTATAATACAGAGCTTGCCACAAAGGCTGCTGATGCTTTGGCAGAGGCTATTGCTCAGGTAAATTCAGGCAAAACTCCATATGCATTGTGTACCTATGACTACTCTGATATTTATAATCATGTAGCAAAGTCTGGTTCTACAAACAACTTTTCTGATATCTTCCGTACTACAGGTAAGAATTGGAAACAACCAGGTTCTACAGAGGCAATCATGCGCGGTCCATATATTGGCGAGAATTCATCAAACTGGAACTTCACCAAACTTTGGGGACCTAAGATGGAAGATATCGTACAACACGATGCTGTGATTCACCAGCCGACAGCCAACTATGTAAACTATTATGGTATGGCTAATGGTCTGCCTTTGAATGATCCTGATTCCGGATTCGATCCAAAGCATCCATTCAAGGATCGTGATCCACGTTTCTATCATGACATCGTCTTCGATGGTTTTAAGTATATCAATACAACCATTGATGCAGTAAAGGAACCAAAGGTTGCAGCATTGCAGTATATGCCAATGTATTCTGGTAGTGAATTGCGAAATTCTTCAAGTCAGGGATGCCGCACTGGTTACTATACTCAGAAGCTGGTTCCTCACCAGGCAAATAAGTATGATGGCATGTACGAATGGGGTGGTGCCTTGCAGTGCGACCTTCCTTACATGCGTCTTGCCGACCTCTATCTGATGTATGCTGAGGCTGGTGCTGCCGTTCAGGGAGCCAACTACAAGAGCTCAAAGCTCAACCTTACCGCTGCTGAAGCAATCAATGTGCTTCGCGATAGAGTAGGAGCTGGTCATGTGGCAGATAAGTTTATGAACGACCAGAAGAAGTTTATGGACGAGGTTCGCCGCGAGCGTGCCGTAGAGCTTGCCTTTGAGGGCTTCCGCTGGAACGACCTGCAGCGCTGGTTGCTTCTCACCGAATATCCATACAACATCAAGACTTCACAGGAATTCAAGCGTGTAGGTAATTTCGATTATACCAAGAACGATCCACGTGATGCCGAGGTGACAGGATGGAGCGAGGAGACCATCGTGACCCGCAACTTCTCAGAGAAACACTATCTCTTGCCACTCAAGGAAAGCGATGTTTATCTGTATCCTGAGTTCGGTCAGAATCCAGGATGGTAATCACCCGGAGATGTGATATATAAAAAGCATAAACTTAGAAATAATCATATTATATATGAAAAATAATAAGAAAACAATATACTCTGCTCTGACAGTGGTTACGGCACTTCTGGCACAGTTGCCTGCTTCGGCTCAGGAATCTGCTGATAGCGCAATGGTTAACGTGGCGTTCAAGAAGGCGTACCAGAGCGATGTGCTCGGTGGCGTGAGTACCGTCAACGTCAGAGAATTGACAGAGAAAAACTATAATACCTACAGCCTTGACAACATGCAGGGTTATGTATCCGGTTATAATGGCAGTGGTATGTGGGGTTATTCCAATGCACTCGTTCTCATCGACGGTGTGCCACGTGAAGCCAGTAATGTTCGCCCCGACGAGATTGAGGATATCTCTTTTCTGAAGGGAGCCCAGGCCACAGTACTCTATGGCAGCAAGGCTGCCAATGGCGTGGTTCTCATTACCACCAAGCGTGGTAAGGTTAACGATGGCTTGTCGGTAAAGGTGAATGCCAATACAGGCTGGAACGTAGCCAAGGCTTTCCCTGAGTATCTCGGTTCGGCTGAGTACATGACTCTCTACAACGAGGCTTTCCTCAATGATGGCGGTGATGTAAACAACCTGCCATATTCTGCAGAGACCATCTACAACTATGCATCCGGAAAGAATCCATATCGCTATCCTAGCGTAGACTTCTATTCTTCTGATTACATCAAGAAGGCGTTCAACCGCTCGGAGGTTTCTGCCGAAATAGAAGGTGGCAACCAGAAGGCGCGCTTCTATGCCAACGTGAGTTACTATCGCAACGGTGACAACTTGAACTTCGGCGAGGCTAAGAAGAACTATACCGACCGATTCAATGTAAGAGGTAATGTGGATTTCGCCTTGAGCAGCACCATCAATGCCTACGTAAATGCGAATGCTACCTTCTACGGGGCTAAGTCGGCTAACACTAACAATAGCAGCTACTGGGAGCAGGCTCGCACCTTCCGCCCTAACCGTGTGGCTCCGCTGATTCCTGTGGAAATGATTGACCCTAATGCCAAGTCGGCGCTGACTATGATTGGGGCTACCAGCAACATCATTGATGGCAAGTACTTCCTGGGTGGTTCTTCTGCCGACCTCACCAACGTGTTCGGCGATATTTATGCTTCGGGTACCAATGTCTATCACAGCCGTCAGTTCCAGTTTGATGCAGGTTTGAACTTCGACCTCTCTTCTGTACTCAAGGGCTTGAGTTTCCACACGATGGTAGCCATCGACTATGCTACGGCATACACAACATCGTTCAACAATTCCTACGCCACCTTCCAGCCTACATGGGCTAACTACAACGGCAAGGATGTTATCGTAGGTTTGAACAACAATGGTACGGTGGACAAGAAATCGGGTGCTCAGAATATCTCTGGTTCTACCGATAACCAGACCATCGCATTCAATGCGCACTTCGATTACAACCGCACCTTCAACGATGTGCACAACGTAAGCGCCATGCTGGTGGCCAACGGTTATCAGCAGAGTAAGTCTGGAGAGTATCATAAGGTGAGCAACGCCAACCTGGGCTTGCAGCTCTCTTATAACTATGATCATAAGTATTATGCCGATTTCGCTCTGGCTACACCTTGGTCTGCCAAGTTGCCATCAGCCAAGCGATTGGGTGTATCTCCATCTGTCACTCTGGGCTGGCGCCTCTCTAAGGAGAAGTTTATGGAGAATTCATTCTTCGATGATCTGACCCTCAGCGCAAGCTACACCGATATGAAGACCGATTTGGGTATCGACGATTACTACATGTATCTCGGAACCTATCAGAGCGGTGGCTGGTGGGATTGGAATGGTGGTTCCGGTCACTCAGCTATCCAGTCTAAGCGTGGTAGCAATGACGAACTCAGCTACCTGCATCGCAAGGAAATTTCTGCCACGGTTCATGCAGAGGTGCTCAACAAGGCTTTGAGTTTCGATGCATCTTACTTCCTCTCTAAGTGGACCAACGGAATTCTGGAGGCTCGCAATCAGGTGCCTAGCTATCTGTTCAGCTACTATCCTGAGTCTTCTTTCGTTCCTTACATTAATTTTAATGAGGACAAGCGCAGCGGTTTCGACTTTGCTGTGAACTACAAGAAGCAGTTTGGTGATTTCGGTTTCGGCGTAGGAGCCAACGTAACTTACTACACCACCGAGGCAACCAAGCGAGATGATTCGCAGTATGCTGATACCTATCAGTATCGCCAGGGTCAGCCACTCGATGCTATCTGGGGTTATGAGTGCCTGGGCTTCTTCCAGGATGAGAATGATATCAAGAACTCTCCAACCCAGATTATCGGCGGAACCATCCGTCCGGGTGACCTGAAGTACAAGGATCAGAACGGCGACAACGTCATCGACAGCAAGGACCAGGTTTATCTGGGCAAGGGCGGCTGGTATGGAACTCCTACCACTATCGGTATGAACCTCACTCTGAAATATAAGGGCTTCACCCTCTTCATGCTCGGCACAGGAAACTTCGGTGCTCATGCCGTGAAGAACTCCACCTACTTCTGGGTAGGCGGTGATGCCAAATATACAGCAGAGATGCGTGGCAGATGGACCAAGGAGACTGCAGCCACAGCCACCTTCCCACGTCTGACCACTGAGGCAGGTACGAACAACTATCAGACATCAGACTTCTGGATGTACTCTACCGACCGCATCGACCTTCAGAAGGTGCAGTTGAGCTACGACTTCCCTAAGGCGATGTTCATGAAGAGTTTCGTACGCGGACTTCAGCTCTTTGTCAACGGCAACAGTCTGCTCACCATAGCCAAGGAGCGCAAACTCATGGAGATGGATGTTAACAATTCAGGCTCGGCACCATTGAACCGCTTCTATAGCATCGGTGCTAAGGTTTCATTCTAGAATTAATTAAAGAATTAAAATTATGAAATTATCAAGATTATTATTGATAAGTGCAGTCTTAGTATCGCTCACTTCTTGTGACGACCTGTTTGAGCCTGCCTTGGAAAATAACCAAGATATCAGCGAGATGTATAAGGATCCTACGTTTGCCCGTGGTATTCTTGACAATGCTTACCTGGCTCTGCCATATAGCACCTCTCCATATACTGATGTGGCTACAGATGATGCTGTCACCAACGAAAACTCAGGCGACTATTTCAACCATAAGAAGATGGCTACAGGTTCTTGGGCTGCAAATATGAATCCGGTTTCACAGTGGGATGGTCGTTATCACGCCATCCAGTACTGTAACCTGATGTTGGAAAACTGCGATAAGGTAGAGTGGTCTTACTCCAGTGAGATTCTCAATCAGATGTATTGCGACAACTACAAGGGTAATGCCTATGCTTTGCGTGGCTTACACATGATGTACTTGCTCCGTGCTCATGCCGGAATGGTAGATGGTCAGTTGATGGGTGTGCCTATCCATCTTTCTTCAGAAGATTCAAAGTCTGATTTCAATCTTCCACGTAACTCCTTCAAGGAGTGCTACGATCAGATTATGTCTGATTTTGATGAGGCTCTGAAGTATTTGCCTGAGCAGTATGCCGATGTGGATGAGGATAAGGTTCCTGCCAAGTATGCCCAGAAGGGTGCTACCAATGCAGAGTACAATCGTGCCTTCGGTACCAACCATCGTGGCAAGATTGACGGTCGCATCATCTCGGCTTTCAAGGCTCAGCTCGCCATACTCGCCGCTTCTCCTGCTTATAAATCTGCCGGTGTAGCCTCTTATGAGGATGCTGCCAAATATGCTGCCAACTGCCTGAGCGAGTTTGGTGGTTTGGATGCAGTGGATCCTGACGGATGGAAGTGGTTCTGCAATAAGTCGCTCATAGACGGTTTGGGTGCTACATCCGAGAATCCTAAGGAGATTATCTGGCGTGGAAATGTTGAAGAAAGTAACACTCTGGAGACAGATAACTATCCTCCTTCGCTCTATGGTAGCGGTAAGCTCAATCCAACCCAGAACCTGGTGGATGCGTTCCCTATGTCAAACGGTTATCCTATTACTGATGCTAATGCAGAATACGATGCCAAGAATCCTTATCAGAACCGTGATCCACGTCTCGCTGCCTACATTCTTGTAAATGGCGATAAAATCGGTTCTACTGATGGAGTGGTAAATACAGCTGCCGATTCCAAAACTCTGGATGGCTTGAACAAGGAGAACGGAAAATCAACCAAGACTGGTTATTATCTCCGCAAGTTGCTCCGTCCTGATGTGAACCTCAACCCAAGCTCTGCAACCAAGCAGAAGCATCTGTCAGCACGTATCCGTACTACGGAAATTTTGCTCGACTATGCTGAGGCTGCCAATGAGGCTCAGGGTCCTAAGGCAAATGTGGGCGGTGCCAACTATTCTGCCTACGATGTAATCAAGGCAATCCGTGAGCGTGCCGGACTTGGTGAGTTTGGTAAAGACCCATACTTGGAAGAGTGCGCACAGAACAAGGACAAGATGCGTGAGTTGATTCGCAATGAGCGTCGCTTGGAACTCTGCTTCGAGAATCATCGTTTCTGGGACTTGCGCCGCTGGAATGTTGAGTTCCCTAAACTCAATGAGGCTGCCAAGGGTATCAACATCACGACAGATGCCACAACAGGCAAATACATCTATAAGACCTTCGATGCAGAGGAGCGTAAGTATGATAAGTATATGTACTATGGTCCTATCCCATACTCTGAGATTCTGAAATACAGCAACCTCAAGCAGAACGAGGGTTGGAAATAATAAACGGCTAATATTATAAATAAAGACTAATGATTATGAAACGATATATCAAAATGGTGGCAGCCCTTCTGACACTGATGGCTTCTTTCACTGCATGTGAGAATGGAGACCAGGCTTTTGATGATTACGAGGGTGGAACCACTGCCATGTTCGTTTATCAGAGTCCGGTTCGTACCATCGTCTTGGGCGATGAAGAATACGATACCTCTCTCGATAAGGAGCATAAATGCAAGATCAAGGCAACTTTTGCCGGCTCTTACAATGGAAGAAAAGGTTATGTGAACGTAGCTGTGGATAACAGTCTGTGCGATCATCTTACTTTTGCAGATGGCACCCCTGTCAAGGCGATGCCTGCAGAATATTACTCTCTTTCTACCAACAAACTCGATTTCAAGGGTGGAATGACGGGTGAGACAGTAGTTCAGCTGACTGATGCTTTCTTCAACGACCCTGATGCCGTGAAGAATACCTACGTGATTCCTCTAGTGATGACCGATCAGCAGGGCTTCGACAGAATCTCTGCCGGTACTCTGAAAGAAGGTGCTACAGGCTCCCGTACCAATGCATCCATCTGGGAAATAGCTCCTAAGGATTACGTGATGTACTGCGTGAAGTATCTGAACAAGTATAGTGGCTGGTGGTTGACAAATCACAATACAAGCACCGACAACATCGAGAAGGCTTCACAGGTTCAGATTACTACCCGCACCCTGAACAGCTCTGTTTATTCAGTAGAGTTCCAGGAGGGCAGTACCATCTACAAGGCAGACCTCCTGCTCACCTTCGATGACAAAGAAAAGTGTACCATCACTTCGCTCACCGATGGTGTTACGGCTACAGGCTCAGGCTCTTGGGCTGACGATGGTATCCATTCGTGGAATAACAAGGATCGTGACCTGATGGAACTCAACGCCGAAATCACCTTCGCTGATGGTGTAAAGAAGAGTTTGAACGAGAAACTCGTCTGGTGGCGTAGTGGAGTAACTTCAGAGGAGTTCTCTTATACCTATAATAATTAATGATAGCATAAGTTATGAATAAACAAATATTAGTATCTGCACTCGGGGCCATGCTTTTGGCCTCTTGTGCAGACCACTTCGACCAGAATTTCGAGACCGTACGTCCTGATAAGGAAGCGCAGTATGGTTATCTGGAGCAATATGATGCCTTGAAGGAATACATCAAGGACCGTCCAAACTTCCACCTCGGAATCGGAACTGCTGTAGATGAATATAACAAGAAGGAACTGGTGTATGCTTTGACCAACAGCAACTTTAACGAGACTGTAGCCGGCAACGCCATGAAGATGGCTTCTTGTGTTGCTGATGATGGTAGCATGGATTTTGAGAAAGTAAAGGAATATGTTAAGAATGCCACAGATGCAGGTCTTTCTGTTTATGGTCATACCTTGGCTTGGCATGCTCAGCAGCCTAACAAGTATCTGAAGCGACTGATTGCAGATAAGGAGTTACCTCCTGCTGGGGATAATCCTGGTCTTATTATTACAAGTGGTGATCCTAAGGCCGAGACCTATAATTATGAAATCGACTATGATTTGGACGAGCCTCTTAAAGCTGGTACAACTTACGAGATTTCACTTAATGTAAGGGGAACTAATCCTGGAACGATTGATTTCTGGCCTGAAAAGAAAGGTGGTTCTGCAACACAGTATGGAGCAGGTTCATTTACTGTAGCTGAAAGTGCTGTTGACAATAAAGTCACTTTCACGCCAAATGCAGATGTTGACCATTTGCGTTTCTGCTTCGGAAAGATAGGTGGTACTCTCTATTTTGATAATTTTGTATTGAAGGAAAAGGGCTCTGACCATAATCTTGTAGTCAACTCTACCTTTGATGAAAATGATATTTCTCACTGGACCAAACCTTCTTGGATGACAGACATCTCCTATAAGATTGGTAATGTTGCTGGTGCAGCTGCTATAGATATAGAAAATGAAGTTCATAAGCAAACCTATACTGATGGACCTTTCCCATTCTTTGCTATGGGATGTGAACCACCTGTTGTGAATGGTGCTATCCATTTTGTTCCAACAGGAACTTGGTCTCAGTTCTTTGTTATGCCAGGTGGCGATAATCTGCTTTCTGAGGGTAATTATGTGGTTTATTTGGATATGACTTCTTCCAAGGATGCTAGTGGAGTAGAATTGACTATGCAGAATGGTTGGGATGCAAATAGTAACCAGCAAATTACTGTAAAAGTACCTGTTTCTGCTGGTCGTCATACCGTAAAACTTCCGATGCCTAATATTGCTGGAGGTAATTATGATATTATCTTGAAACCACAGACAGCAGATGCTACTTTGGATGTACATTCTGTTAAGGTTTGTCAGGTCAAAAAATCCAATACTAAACCTTTGACTGATGAGGAAAAGAAGGAAATACTTACTCCTGTTTTGCAGAATTGGATTTACGGCATGATGGAAGCTACCGAGGGTAAGGTGAAGGCTTGGGATGTTGTAAACGAGTCTATCTCTGGTAAAGATATTGATGGCGATGGTTACTACGAGCCATGGTCTGTCACACGTGGTACAGTTGAATCTGCCGATGAGGCCAAGAACAATTTCTACTGGCAGGATTACCTGGGTGACCTTGATTATGTTCGCACTGCTGTAGCTGCAGCTCGCAAGGGCTTTGCTGATGCTGGTGGAAATCCTGAGGAGTTGAAGCTCTTCATCAATGATTATAACCTTGAAACTGCTTACGACCAGAACAAGAAGCTCGAGAGTCTGATTCATTGGATTGAGGAGTGGGAGAAGGACGGCATTACCAAGATTGATGGTATTGGCAGTCAGATGCACGTTACTTGCAGCATGGATCCTGCTAAGCAGAAGGAAAATGAGGAAGCTTACGTGAACATGCTCAACCTGATGGTTGGTTCACAAAAGTTGGTTCGTATCTCTGAATTGGATATGGGCTTGGAGGTTAAGAAAGACGGCAAAGATATCCTGGTAAATACTACTGATATGACCGAGGAACAGCACAAGGCAATGCGTGCTTACTACGAGTTTATCGTAAAGAAGTATCTTGAGATTGTTCCTAAGGAGCAGCAGTGGGGTATCTGCCAGTGGTGTGCTACTGACAGTCCAGCCAATAGTGGTTGGCGTGCTGGTTTGCCAGTAGGCCTCTGGGATTTGGATTATTATCGCAAGCACACCTATGGTGGCTTTGCAGCAGGTCTTGGTGCTCCAGAATATTGGAACAACGCCAAGTAATTACTCTAAAAGACATTAGTTTTAGGTTTATCATACAAAGATTAACCGAAAAAAGATGTTAGTCGTTAAGGTTGGCTGTGT
>ENA-ORPF01002294-ORPF01002294.1-human-gut-metagenome-genome-assembly--contig:-NODE-2294-length-13208-cov-2.750323_pt1 | contig 13208 bp, 10 predicted proteins | sample MGYA00242140_ERZ509070 | MGnify/ENA primary metagenome ERZ509070 (study PRJEB26280, sample SAMEA2338713) | human gut metagenome | biome: human gut; feature: human-associated habitat; material: faeces... | reverse complement strand
CCTACCGCCAATAATATCATCATTATAATAACCGGTTTCAACAATACCAGTGTGATATACCGTACCTGTTGAAGCTTTGATGCCCCATCCAGTTGAGCCGCTTCATAGTAAGACTTATCAATAGAAATAACATTGGCATAATAAATAGTTGCCTGAAATCCAAATGACTTCCATGTATTTACGATCGGTAATATTATAGGCCAGTACTTTGACTCATTGTACCAGGATATCGTGCTTTTTCCCAAGGGCTCCAGGATCCCTTTATTAATAAAGCCTACATCCGTACTTAAGAAAGCAAATACCAGATAACTGATAATGACGATAGAAAACAAATATGGCAAAAGAATCACTGTCTGATATACTTTTAAAGCCTTTTTGCTTGTCACTTCGCTCAAAAGAATTGCTACTAAAATACCTAAAAATGTATTAATTATAATAAATGCCACATTGTACAATATTGTGTTTCTGGTAATAATAAAAGCAACTGAGTTTTTAAATAAAAACAAAAAATTTCTAAAGCCTGCCCAATCACTTCCATAAATTCCTTTGCTGTAGTCGAAATCTTTAAAAGCTACCACCATACCCGTTAGTGGTAAATAATTGTTAATAAACAAATAAACCAATGCCGGCAAAGCCATAATGTATAGTGGCAAAAGCTTTTTTATTTTTTTTAATCTTTTATACATACCAGGCTCCTTTGAATAGAAAGGTCAGTTGTGTTATACCTCTGACCTTTCCGAGAAACTTTACTTATTTTGTTGCCGCCCACTCGTCTAACTGCCGCTGCTTTTCTGCAATAACAGTATCAATCCCTGCATCCTTCAGTGCCTGTCGGAATTTCGGTAAATTTTCATCAGGATCGATTACTCCATTCTCCAGAGGCAGACGATACTCATCCATTACTGCCTGTACAGCCGCCGCTTCTGCCTTCACAGGAGTGGTGTCAAACACAAATCCCAGCGCTTTAGATTTGATTGCATTATCATTAAATTCCTCATATTTTTCATTTAAATCTTCGGGATCCGTATTCCAAATATAACTCAGATAACGATTTCCAAAAGCGTAAGTTGCACTCAGAGTATAGCCGGATGTTTCTCCAGTTACACCGTCCGGATAAGTAATCCACTTTTCGCTTCCTTTTACATGCTGATAGTGTGTACCTTCAATACCCCATACCAACGCATTATATACTTCTGCATCACTATAAAGCAGATTGACAAACTCCAACACTTTTTCAGGATTCTTACAGCTGACAGGGATCGACTGAATAACAGCTCCAACCGTTTGTGTATTTCCAAAAGCCGGATTTACAATTGCTGTACTGCATGGAATACCTGTCATATTGGTGCTGTCTGTAGGCACACCCGGATGAATCAGGGACATTGTGGATGCCACTTTTCCTGTTTTGAAATAAGCTACTCCTGTATCAGGATTCGTTGAAGCATCTGGAAGAATATAGCCCTTCTCATTCCACTCTCTGGCTTTCCTCACACACTCCTCGTAATATTCTGTATCAAAGAGATTTTGCACGGTCAGATCGCCCTGTCCCCAATCCATCAGGACTCCCATGGTATCACCCAGCCCATCATATGTTTTAAAAAGGCTTTCCAGAATGCTGGTTCCCTGGCTTTGCGGCTGCGTTACATACTTGTCCGGTTCTCCCTCTTTAATTCTGGCAAAAAGGTCATCTAATTGTTCTACTGTTAATCCTGCATCAGCATCAATTCCATATTTCTCGATAATATCATTGCGAAGAATCAGTCCGTATGCACTTGCCATATCACGTATGGTCGGAAATCCATATATTTTTCCGTCAACTGTGGTAGCTTCCATATAGTCGCCGATTACTTCCATTGCATCCGGTGCATATTTACGAACCGTTTCTTCATCCAGCCCAAGCAGTTTATTGGAAGTGACATCACTACTGAATGTAGTTCTGGCTGATGCATTTACCAGATCCAGCTTTTCGCCACTGGTAATCATCAGATTAACCTCCTGCTGATAGTTTGCTCCTGTCATAGGCAAAAGCTTAACCTTGGCACCAATCTTGTCATAAACAATGTTGCTTAGATTCTCCTCTACCAAATCCCAATCTGCCTGCTGTACCCATACATCAAATGCATAAACAATGGTATATGGTTCCTCTCCTTCCTGCACAGTGTCATTCGTTTCACTTTTGTCTGTCTGACCTACGCTCTGATTACCGCTTTCATTTCCACATGCGGAAAGCACTGTACATGCTGCCAACAATAAGGCAAATACTTTACTTACAATTTTCTTTTTCATATCATTTTCTCCTTCCTTTTATGTATGTTTTGTATCTTTTGTAATTAAACTATATCTCTTATAATTATTTCTTTCTCCCTGAATTTCGACCTTCACTTATGAATTTTATACGCTTTTTGTTTTATCGAAATCCAGCTCATGAAATGGATCTTTGTCCTCTCCATCATAATCCGTCAGCTTACTCGCGATCCTTTTCAGATAACTATTTGTGTTTGCAAGAGATCCGCTAATAATATCCTCTTCTGTTATTTTGGCAATTAAAATTTCTCTGGCGGAAGCCATCACCTCTTTCATATTGGATAGATAACTTCCACGTTCCCGATCATATGTTACATAGATAAATCCGTCATCTGCTTCCTTTGCATCCGGATAAGAAACTTCTCTCTCGTCTAATAGTAATTTATAAGGGAACGTTTTTCCTTCATCCTCTGACAGCATTGCCGTAAGATTATTTCTTCCACTAAACTTAAAATGATTGATCAGCAGGATTCTACCTGAACGCAATCTTGTAATATGGAATCTCGAACAGGGACCACCATAGCCAGTGTCAAAATCTTTACTCCAGCTTCTTCCTCCATCATAGGAATTCGATGCGCCAATCCCATACTTTGTCCTAACAAACATTCTTAGGCTTCCATCCTTCATCTCCAAGATCATATGTTCATCATAATGCCGGTCTTTCACGTCTGCAAAGCCAAGCTTCTGAAAGGTTTTCCCGCAATCATTGGTAGCATAAACAAAGGAGCCTTTTTCCGTAATTTTAGTATCATATTCTTCTGATAATACTCTTATACCATCATTCCATACAGCAATCGGGAACAACCATTCACCAGATTTCACCACTATAGGTTTATTCATCATTACATTATGGCCTACCAGAAATTCTTCTCCCCAAACCAGCTCCTCTGCATCAGGATCTCGGCAAACAGATGCATATAAACCATCGTCCGGACACTTTGCCCATGTCAGCCAAAGTTCTCCCAATGGATCTATCCAAAGGCATGGGTCAAAGCATCTTCCATTATCTTCTTTTACAATAACAATCGGTTCCGAGAAATGATTCCCTCCGTCATCCGACTTAATTACGATCACATAATTTCCTATTTCTTCCTTGACTCCACCTGAATAGAAAGTAAGGAAAATCCTTCCTCGTTTTGTCACCTCAATGCTTGGGATTCCTTGCCATAGGCGTTTTGAAGCCCTGTATTTTTGTAATTCCTTTGTTTCCGTATACAACATAATCGTTTCCTCCAACAGACTTATATCCATGTTTTCTGCATCCTTTTCAAAAATACAGGAGCTGTTATATCAACGGAACAACGGACAATGCAGCCCCTCTTTTTTCATTTTCTAAATATACCGTATATATAATATATAATTTATGATCTGCTTCATAGGCGCATGGGTAACACCACGCTTTTCCATAACCTAATCTGTCGGAAAAGCCATTTTGTAGTATAATGCCGGTCTCAAAGGTATTTTCTTTGGGTTTTGAGAATACAAGTACAAGTTTTTCTCTTCCCGGATACCAATTTCCTATTATATAGTTTCTACCATCAGAAAGCGTGCCCGCATATATTTTTGAATCGGAAAAAGGAATATCATAGGAAAAGGCATCTGACCATGTCTCGCCATAATCCTGTGATAAATATACAAGCGGAACTTTTCGCTCGTCATCTCTTGAAAACATGGCAATTTTATTATCTTCTATGATTGCGGTAATTTCCGGATGTACCAACTTAGAACCATCAGGTAAGTCTCCATTTTCCTGAATATACACTAATCTCCAATCATCATCTATTTTCCCAGAATCCGAAATAAGTACCGCCGGAGTATTCGGGAAGCCATCTAGTTCAGCAATACGTCCCGGCAAAAGCAATTTCCCATTTGCCATCTTATACACATTCGTATTTAGCTTAAAAGGAATCGGTTTGGACCATAAAAATTCAAAACAGTCCTTTTCCTCTTGAAATACATAAAGATCAAGAGCATGAATATGATCTGCTGATACCATTTCATTAATTAGCATATATAGTTTATCTTCACAAATACCGTACACCGGTGGGCAGAACAAAATTTTGCCGGTTTGATCCTCCGCTATCGTTTCAATATCACTCCATGTCTTTCCACCGTCTTTTGACCTTTTTTGTCTGATTGGAGTAGGTCCGATCAGTTCTTTTTCCTCGCAATTATACCAAGCAGCAAATAGCGTTCCATGATATTCTATAATAGCTGCTTCATGCAAAAAAGCATATTTATCATCCGGGCCGGCGACTTCATATATCTCTGTTTCACTGTTATCCTTTAAGCTTATTTCTTTTTCAGCCATATTCAGATGTCCTAACATATTATATAGTTGTTTATCTTCCTTTGAAAAAAAATCAAACATTTTGTTCCTCCCTTTCCATATCATTCTTTTCATTTAGGATCAACTATAGTATAATCTGCTATTATGTTCTGACTCTACTTGAAACTCGACCTTCACTTATGATTTTTATACAAAAAGACCTGATCCTCAAAGATCAGGTCTTTCCATCCCACCGTTTTTTCGATATTCATTTGGTGAAATTCCTACTTCTCTTTTAAACATTGCAGAAAAATTAGACATATTTTCATAGCCGCACCGGGATGCAATCTCACATATGGAAATCTTTTGGTTTAACAGCAATCCTTTTGCCATATTCACCTGTTCCCTTAAAATATAGCGATTTACTGAACACCCCATTTCCTTTTTAAATCGTCTATCCAGGTAATCCGGATTTAAATACAATGCTGAAGCAACTTTTATCCTATTCAGTTCTTCATCAAGATGTGTCTGTATATAATAAATCGTTTGTTCCCTGATCCCACTTAAGTTCGATACGTCCTGCATGATCCTGGAAACAGCTCCCATAGTTTCCTCAATCCATGCATCCATTTCCTCCAGTGAACCAATTGCCGTAACTCTGTTACATCCATTTTCTCTATCATATAAAAATTGATGTGCCTGAATTCCATTTTCCTGAAGTGTCGAATAGAACAACTGTTCCAAATCATACTGAAGCATTTGAAGTGCTCTCCTATTTAACTTGGCCTCATTGTCTTTTCCCCAAAGCCATTTTCGGATTTTATCTTGAAGTTCCACAGTCTTGCCATTATCAAGATATGCTTTCCATAGCGTCATATCAGGCATACCAATTGCTTCACTGTTTTTAGGCATATTTATAATATCCAAAATCTGTCTTCTACTGCAAACATTATTCCATGCAAACTGTCGAAGCTTATCTACCATGGACTGTACTTCTCTCCCTGTACACACTTCTCCTATGCATATTCCAATTTTTTCGTATAATCTTTCTGTCTTAAATTGCTGTAATATCGCATCTTTTAATATTATGCCATTTCTTTCAGTGCCAGAACTCAGCCACTCGTCTGAAATAAAAACCAGGCCTGCAAATTCTTTTTGAGACAATACCGGAAGCAGAAAGTCACCAGCCACTGTTCCCAAGTCCTCTTTTACCTTCTTCCTGGTCTGCTTTATGTCTTCTTCTGCTTTGTCATTTGCATATTGATAAAATAAAATTGGGATCAGCCTTCTATCTTGCTCCTCTTTCCATTGCTTCTCCTCATATTCTTCACACTCCCTGTTCGGATCATCACGTAGTCCTCTGAGCATTTCCTCCCAATATTTTTCTTTCCATACTGGTTTTAACTGGTTCCATACAATTCCTTCTTCCTGTAACTGCGCCTGATGACGCTCTCTTTCAATCTTAGTGACAAGATTTTTCATCACCTTAATAATATCATCTTCCATGACCGGTTTAAGCAGATAATCATAACATCCGTATCGCAAGGCAGTTCTGACATAAATAAACTCCGCATGGCTTGTCAACATGACGATTTCTAAATCCGGAAAATTTTCCTTTGCCTTTTTTGATAATTCCAATCCATCTGTCTGAGGCATTTCAATATCGCAGATCATAATATCAATTTTTTTCTCATTTAAAATTCGAACAGCGCTAACTGCATTTGTAGCAGAATAAATCTCCGTAATACCCAGCATCCCCCAGTCCGTTACTGTAACTACTTCTTCTACCACCAGATATTCATCATCTACAATAAGTAAGTTCATAGCTGATCTCCATTCCAACATCTTTTTCTAGTTATCTTATAGTTTCCCTTTTGTTCATTTTGGTACATTTATGACAACGCTAACTCCTCCACTGTCCCGATTTGTAACCTTGACACTGGCAGCCTCTCCATAATGCATGTGCATTCTATCTACTATATTTTTTATTCCAATATGCTCCCTATCGTTTTTCACAATTTTCTCATTTTGGTTTATTTTTTTAAGAATGTTCTCCTCAATTCCTTCTCCATTATCCTGAATTTCAATTTTTATATTGTCTCCCTCTACTTTGGCTGAAACGACAATCATCAAATCATTCGAGAAATCCGTGGAATATTTGATTGCATTTTCCACAAAAGTTAATACACACATAGCCGGCACCATGCTGATTTCTGCTTCCGGCTCTATTTCACACTGAAGATGCATAGCACCCGCAAAACGAAACTTTTGAATCGCCATATAGTTTAACATAAAATTGATTTCCTCCTTCAGAGGAACCATTTCTCCTTGACGAGCAAACACACTTTTAAAATAATTTATCAGATATGTTAGAAGAATATTTACCTGATTGTTATCTTTTCTTTTATTCAACATATAAATAGTATTTAAAGCATTTAAAAAGAAATGAGGGTTAATCTGAAGCATTAAATATTGTTTATACAGCTCAGACTGCTTTTTTTCTTTCTCATAAACATCAATTTTCAGAATTTTAATTTTTTCCATCATATTGTTAAAGTTTTTACTGACAATATGATACTCTTCCCAGTTGTCAAACTCCGGCATTTTAAGATCTATTCCTTCTTCATCCACCTTTTGCATTACTGATACAATCCTTTTTACCGGATTTGTAAACCAGTGATACATGGAAATATAAAGAGCAAAAAGCAGTATGATCAAAATCACAGCAAAAACCATACTGAAGTTTAATAACGTTCTGATTTCTTCAAATAGCTTTTCTGAAGGAATTACAATTCTTACACCCACATCTGTTTCTTGAATTGGCAGTTCTATTTTTAGATCTTTCCCTGACTCGTTGTCTAAAATCATTGTGCCTATTTTATTGTAAGAAACATAATAATCACTTAGTTGTACAGCTTGCATTGTTTCAATCAGTCGATTAAGGCTCACTGCACAGCCAATCCCCACACCATCCTTTGATACAACTCTGATTAAATATTGATAACCTTCTGCATCAAACAGCTCCCATTTTTCTGTAGGTTCTCTACTCTCCAATAACCTTTTCAACTGTTCTCTGATATTCTGACTTTGTATTTTTGCTTTCTTTTTTGCAGATTCCACCATCATGATATCTGCATATTTGTCTTGAAATATAAAAAAGTAATCCGCAGAACTATAAACAAGAATATCCTCATTCAATTGATTATACAGCCGCTGTCTTGACAAATTGTTCATAGATTCTTTATCCTCTTCGCAATTAGTCATACCATAATAATCCGCTGTTTCGCTTATTCGAAGAAGATAGTCCGAAATATTTCTCAAATTATTTTCTACATCGCGCGTATAGTACTCCACCATAGAATGATAAGTCTTTTTTGCCTGTTTCCAAGTCGTACGAGCTGCACTGACGCAACTACATAAAAGCATTATTATCATGCAAAAAATAATTACAGATATAAGACTATTCATGCAAATTACAACAGATTTTTTCATTTTGCTTAACATGATTTCGCCTTTCTTAAGGGCACCAACCGTTGTGACACCAGCACCGTATATATATTTCTATCTAATATAGTATCATATTCTTGTGTAACTTCCGCTTGAATATCGACTTTTGATACCTAATTTTCGACTTCTTTTACCTGATTATCGACTTCTTTACAATATTGTCTTCTTTTTCATTTATTATTTCGAGTTCATGATACCACGACGCAAAAGAAGCCGCCAGTCTCTGTTTTCACATAACTGGCGGCTTCCTCTTGATATCTTATATTCTCTTACAGAAATTCTTTGACAGACTTGTAAACGCCCTTGGCATCCAGACCGTACTTCTCTACCAGAGCAGCAGCGGAACCGGACTCACCGAAGACATCCTGCATGCCGACCTTCTTCACAGGCACGGGATGATTTGCGCACAAACAGTCGCAGACAGCGCTTCCCAGTCCACCAATCACGGAATGCTCTTCCACGGTCACTACCTTGCCGGTCTTCTTGGCGCTGTTAATGATGATCTCCTCGTCCAGAGGCTTGATGGTACAGATATTTACAACCTCTGCACTGATGCCTTCCTCTTCCAGCATCTTTGCTGCACCCAGAGCGGAATCTACGCAGATACCAGTGGCTACGATGGTGACATCCTTACCTTCACGGACTACGGTTCCCTTACCGATCTCAAAATGATAACCGGGATGATCGTTGATCACGGGTACTGCAGCACGTCCGAAACGAATATATACAGGTCCTTCATATTCCAGCGCGGCACGAACAGCGGCTCTTGCTTCCACATCATCGGAAGGGCACATTACTACCATGCCGGGAATGGTACGCATCAGAGCAATATCCTCGTTACACTGGTGGGTAGCGCCGTCCTCACCTACGGTGATACCTGCATGGGTCGCACCGATCTTGACATTCAGATGAGGGTAACCGATAGAGTTACGTACCTGTTCAAAAGCACGTCCTGCTGCGAACATTGCAAAAGAGCTTACGAAGGGAATCTTACCTACCAGAGACAGTCCTGCAGCCACACCCATCATGTTGGACTCTGCGATACCGCAGTCGATGTGGCGGTCGGGATATGCCTTACGGAAGATTCCGGTCTTGGTAGCTGCTGCCAGGTCGGCATCCAATACGACCAGATTGGGGAATTCTTCTGCCAGCTCCTTCAGGGAGTTACCATAGCTTTCTCTGGTTGCGATTTTTTTCACGGTATTCTCTGCCATTACTGCTCACCTGCTTTCTCTAATTCTTTTTCGATCTTATCAAGGTCTGCCATTGCCACTGCATACTCCTCATCGTTGGGAGCCTTGCCGTGCCAGTCCACACTGTTCTCCATGAAGGAAACGCCCTTACCCTTCAGGCTATGGAATACGATACAGGTGGGCATGCCCTTGGTCTCTCTTGCTTCCTTGAATGCTGCACGGATCGCATCAAAATCATGAGCATCTGCATTGATCACATGGAAATTGAATGCCTCGAACTTCTTATCGATAGGATAAGGAGAGCATACCTGGTCGATAGGTCCATCGATCTGCAGATTATTGTTATCTACCATAACACAGAGGTTGTCCAGCTTACGGAAGCCTGCGAACATGGCTGCCTCCCATACCTGGCCTTCCTGAATCTCGCCGTCGCCGAGAATGGTATAAACTCTGAAGCTCTTGCCCGAAAGCTTTGCACCGAGAGCCATACCGACAGCTACGGAGATTCCCTGGCCGAGCGAACCGGTGCTGGCATCGACGCCGGGAACGGTTCTCATGTTCGGGTGACCCTGAAGTCTCGAATCGCTCTTTCTGAGTGTTTTGAGCTCCTCGACGGGGAAATATCCTCTGTGCGCAAGTACGGAATAATAGGCGGGCGCGGCATGACCTTTCGACATGACGAGCCTGTCCCTGTCTTCCCACTGCGGATTCTTCGGGTCGATGTTGAGCCGATGGAAGTAGAGGTAAGTCAGGATATCGGCGATTGAAAGCGAGCCGCCCGGATGACCGGACTTTGCATTATAAACGCCTTCAATTGCACCCATTCTCACCTTACAAGCTTTGATCTTCAACTGTTTGCTGACAATTGTGTCCACAACAGCCACCTCCTGTAATAATGTATTTATTGGCAATTATTTTCAATATATTCAAGAAAATCGGCAACGGCACCGTGATTGCAGTGACATGCAACAAATGTTGCAGCATCTTTCATCGCCTGCGGAGCCTGCCCGCAGACTGCCGGAACGCCGACGCTCTTTATCATATCATAGTCGTTGAAATAGTCTCCGATAGCACCCGTATGTTCATGCGGAATACCAAGCATATCTGCTATTTCAAGCACCGTGGTGCCCTTATTTGTGCCTTCAAGGAGCATCTCATAGCTTGCTACTGAGGACGACATATATGTAACGCCCGAATGGTCTATAGAATTGAGATACTTAACCATCCGCGAAACCATCGGCGGAAGACCCATAAATATGACCTTGCCCCAATTGCTCTTCGGGACATCTTCGAATTTTCTGAAGCTCTGGTGCGGTATTCCGTCCGCCAGCGACATTGCGCCGCTGAAAACTCCGGGATTCAGAATAAATATCTCTCTATCTGTGCATATCTCAATCTGAATCAGCGGAAAGCGCTCATTCACTCGTCTTACTATATCTATGCCGCGTTCGTCAATTGAATGAAACGAAAGCATTTTTTCGTGCTCGTAGTCATAGATTCCAGCGCCGTTTAAGATAACTGCAGGCGTGGATTTTATCGGCAAGCGCTCATAATGCTTTCTGAGCGAAGATATATTTCTTCCGGAAGCAAGAGTAAAATTGCCTCCGAGATCTTCAACAAAATGTGTAATGGCTTTGAGATTCCGTTCGGGCAGCATTCTGAGTTTTGTATTCAGAGTGCCGTCAACATCGGAAACTATCAGCCAATCGGAAAAATCTGTTTTCATATCTCTCACTTTCTGATTTTTCTTAAAAAGTTCTCGAAATATTCAGGCAGCTCAGACGAAAGTTCGATTCTCTCCCCTGTCACAGGATGATCAAAGCCGAGAAGCCTTGCGTGCAGACATTGACCGCCGAGCTCCGTTATGACATTTTTCGGACCATAGACGGCATCTCCTGCCACCGGGTGACCTATATATGCCATGTGGACTCTTATCTGATGAGTTCTACCCGTTTCAAGGCGCAGCCTTACAAATGTAAACTTTTCAAATTCTTCTACTGTGTAATAATGTGTGACTGCAGGACGGGAATTTTTATCCGTCACTGCCATTTTCTTTCTGTCGTTAGGGTTTCTGCCTATCGGCGCGTCTATTATGCCCTCGGGCTCCCGCAGTTTTCCGTAGACAACCGCCGCATATTCGCGCGTCAGGCTGTGTTCCTTTATCTGATGGGCAAGCGATGCATGAGCCATATCATTTTTGGCAACAAGCAAAAGACCGCTTGTATCCTTGTCGATGCGGTGAACAATGCCGGGACGAAGTACGCCGTTAATTCCCGAAAGGCTGTCACCGCAATGATAAAGCAAAGCATTTACAAGAGTACCGTCATAATTTCCTGCGGCAGGATGCACCACCATTCCCTTTGGCTTATTCACAACAAGCAAGCATTCATCTTCATAAACTATATCAAGAGGAATATTTTCCGCTTTAGCCTCATAAGGCGTCGGATCGGGAACATTTACAACAACAATATCACCTTGCGAAAGCTTGTACTTTTTTGAAACAACAGAGTCGTTTACAAGCACAGCTCCGTTCTCAATAAGATTAACAGCGGCAGAGCGTGATAAATCAATATTTGCATCCGAAATAAATTTATCAAGTCTTATACCGCTTGTTTCACAATTCAGTTTAAATTCATTCATTGCTTTTGTTGACCTTTTTTTCGGATTTCATAACATTAGAGAAAAACAGAACATAAGCTATAAGAAGTAGTGTTCCGACTGTAATGCAGTAGTCGGCAAAGTTACAAACAGGGGGAAAGAATGAAACGCTGATGTAATCGACTACAAAACCGTAAAAAATCCTGTCAATCAAATTACCTATTCCGCCGCCGATTATAAGTGCCGCAGAAATATAGAACATCTTTCCTGACGGTTTCTTCTTGAACATAATATATATTATTATTGCAATAAGAACAGCAGTAACCGCTACGAAAAACCAACGCATATCCGAAAACATTCCGAAAGCAACGCCTCTATTCTCAACATAAGTAAAATCAAGTAATCCGTCAATGGCAGTTACCGAACCTACAGGCTGAAGATAGGTAAGCACAAAATATTTTATTATCTGATCAGTGACAGCTAAAAGCACACCGATTATAAGAGCAATAACAGGCATTTTATCCTCCATAAACATAAATCGGTGTGTTTTATCACACCGATTTATTGTAATAGCAGTTATTATTTAAGATTCTGAACACAGCGGAAACAGATTGTAGGATGCTCTGCACACTGACCCACCGTCTTGCTGATAGCCCAGCAACGCTCGCACTTTTCACCCTCAGCTTTTTCAGGTTTGATTTCAAGCTCACCGCCGTTATCAACAATTTCAACTTCGGAAACTATGAATGCGGCACAAAGCTCAGGCTCAGCCTTTTTAAGGAATTCAAGTGTTTCGCCGCCTGCACAAAGTGTTACCTTTGCTTCAAGCGAACCCTTAATTGTCTTATCCTTTATAAGGGATTCGAGTGACTTTTTAACATTATCACGAAGTTCGTGGATTCTGTCCCAGAAAGCCATAAATTTATCGTCAACATCAATAGCGATGTTTTCGGGAATCTCATTAAAGATAACATGTTCTGCATTCTCATTTGAGGAATGAGGCATGTATTTCCAAATTTCATCTGATGTATACGCAAGGAGCGGAGCAATCATTCTTGTCATTGCGTCAAGGATAACATAGATTACGGTCTGAGCGGCTCTTCTTGAGAGGCTGTCAGCCTTTTCTGTATAAAGTCTGTCCTTGAGAACATCAAGATAGAAGTTAGACATATCAACAACACAGAAGTTGTGAATGCTGTGATATACAATATGGAACTCATAATTATCGTATGAAGTTCTAACCTTTGTGATAAGGTCATTAAGCTTTGCAAGTGCCCATTTATCAATCGGCAACACCTTGTCAAAGTCAACCATATCTGTATCGGGATTAAAGTCAG
>ENA-ORPF01002289-ORPF01002289.1-human-gut-metagenome-genome-assembly--contig:-NODE-2289-length-13226-cov-4.193455_pt1 | contig 13226 bp, 12 predicted proteins | sample MGYA00242140_ERZ509070 | MGnify/ENA primary metagenome ERZ509070 (study PRJEB26280, sample SAMEA2338713) | human gut metagenome | biome: human gut; feature: human-associated habitat; material: faeces... | reverse complement strand
GCCGAACGCCTCAAAGATGGTCACCTCGCGGGTGGTGTGGCGGCCGCGGCCCAGCTTCTGGCTGATGGCGCTGGTCTCCCGCTCGGCTTCCGGCAGCAGATGGTTCAGCAGGGTGGACTTTCCCACGCCGGAGTTGCCGCAGAAGGCGCACAGCCGGCCATTGATCCACTGCTTCACCTCGTCCAGTCCTGCACCGGTCTCATAGTCGATGCGGATGAACGGCAGGGTGGATCTTTCGTAAGCAGAGCGCAGGAACTCTGCCTCTGCCAGATCGCCCTTGGTGCACACGATCACCGGCTGCACGCCCTTGTCCACCGCAATGGCAGAAAGCTTATCCAGCACCAGCGTGCTGGGCGTGGGCTGGGTGGTGCTTGCCACCAGAAACAGCAGATCGAGGTTTGCCATCGGGGGGCGCACAAAAACGTTCTTTCGCGGTGCGATCTCCGCAATGACCGAAACACCGTTCTCGGTTTCCAGCGTCACTTCGTCGCCTGCAACCGGCGTGATCTTCTGTTTGCGGAAGATGCCGCGGGGCTTGCACTCCACAATGCCTTCCGGCGTTTTTACGTAGTAAAAGCCGCCGATGCCCTTTGTGATATATCCTTTCATGTGCGCCTCCGTCAGCTCAGCAGCGAGGACCACCAGTCGGTCAGCGGAGTCTGGGAAGGCTCCCCGCTGCCCGCTGTGCCCTGCTCACCACTCGCTGTTGTGCTGGAGGAAGAGGAGGACGAACCACCGCCGAACAGGCCGCTCCACCAGTCGCCGCCTGTCGTGCTGTCGCTGGGTGCTTCCGGTTCCGGTGCAGGCTCCGGCCCGGCACTGACCACGATGTTCACCCGGCCATTCAGCTTTGCGGTAGCGCCTGCCGCCGGGTCCTGACTGATGACTGTGCCCACTGGCTGGTCACTGTACTGCTCAGACTGGCTGCCCAGACCCAGATGATTCTGCACCAGCAGAGTACGGGCATCCTCGGCGCTCATGCCAATGAGCGAGGGCACCTTGGTGGTGGTTGCCACCTGCGGGCGGCTGATATAGACCACTACCGTGCTGCCTGCTGCCACCTGACTGCCTGCTGCCGGGTCGGTGCGGATGACCGCACCGGATGCCACTGTGGTATCCACAGCCTGCGTCACCAGCACCGAGACTCCCAGATCTTTAAGCTGCTGCTCTGCATCTGCCTGCACATAGTTGGTCAGATCGGGCACTGTGATATACTGGGTGCCCAGACTGACAGTAAGGGTCACATTCTGGCCCTCACGCACCGTGCGGCCGGAGACCGGCGACTGCTTGTAGATATAGCCCGCCGCATAGTCGCTGTTGTACTCCTGCTCCCAGGTAACACTGATCTGGCCGGAGACCACCTGCTCGGTGGCGGCAGCCTCGTCCTGCGTCATGCCGATATAATCGCCCAGCGTGATATCTGCCTTGTTGTTCATCAGGTTGGAGGAATCGTTCAGGATCATCCAGCACAGTGCAAGGCAGGCAAGGGCAAATGCAATGGTGATGCCCAGCAGCGCCGGAAGATAAATGGTACGGCGCTTCTTTTTGCGGGATGCAGTCTTTTTGCTGCGGGGCGCAGGTTTTTCGGCAGGTCGATTTGTGCGGTTCTGGCTCATGGTACGTTTCACCACCTTTTCGGGTGCATCTTCTGTAATATATTTGTACTCGAACATCACGGAGGGATTCTGCACGTAGGCGTCCAGTGCATCCAGCATCTCGCGGGCAGAAGCATAGCGGTTCTGCGGCAGCTTTGCCATGGCTTTTTCAGTGATCTCCACCAGTGCGTTCGGTACCTCCGGCGCGATCTCGTGCAGAGACTTCGGCTTATCCGAGATCTGCTTGATGGCAACCTCCACCATGTCGTCTGCATCAAAGGGCAGATGACCGCTGAGCATCTCGTACATCATCACGCCCACCGAGTAGATATCGCTGGTGCAGTCAGTCTCATCACCTTTGGCCTGCTCCGGGCTGATATAATGCACGCTGCCCATGGTCTTGCCGCTGAGCAGCTGATTCTCGGCCCGGGAGATGCGTGCGATACCAAAATCCATCATGCGCAGCTGACCATTGTCCAGAAGCATGATGTTCTGGGGTTTGATGTCCCGGTGCACCACACCGTTGGCATGGGCGTGTTCCAGAGCCTTTAAGATCTGAGAAATGAAATGCACAGTCTCCCGGTTGGTCAGCCTGCCGCCGCGCTGGTTGAGGTACTCGCGCAGGGTCATGCCGTCCACATATTCCATCACGATATACTGCAGATCATCGTTCACCGAAACATCATATACCTTGACGATGTTCGGGTGATTCAGCAGCGAGATGGCCTTGGATTCATTTTTAAAACGGCGCACAAGATCCGGGTCATGCATATACTCCTGCCGCAGCACCTTGACCGCCACCACTGTCCCGGCGGGAACAGGGCCGTTCTGGCCAAGCATGACCGCCTTGTAGACGTTCGCCATGCCGCCGGAGCCGATCAGCTCCTTCACCTCATACAGACCATCCAGCTTTTTGCCGATCAGGTTGTCCATCAGCGCACCTCCTCCACACACAGAAGCAGCGCGGTGATGTTATCCGGGCCGCCGTTTTCGTTGGCAGTGCGGATCAGCAGATCCGGCAGATCATAGAACTTTCCCGTGCGCAGCAGCTGTTCCAGCTGTTCTTTGGGCACCGCATTGGTCAGGCCGTCCGAGCACAGCAGCAGGATATCTCCGCTGTGCAGCTGTGCGGTGGCAAACTCCGGTTCCAGCCGGTAGTCCACACCCAGAGCACGGGTGATGATGTTCTTCTGGGGGTGATGCTCGGCTTCCTCCACGGTAATGGTGCCGCAGTCCACCAGCTCCTGCACGTAGGAGTGGTCGTGGGTGAGCTGGGCAAGCTGCCCATCCCGGTACAGGTACGCCCGCGAGTCACCTGCATGGCACAGATACACCCTGCCGGAGCGCACCAGTGCGCACACCGCCGTAGTGCCCATGCCTGCCAGTGCTTCCTCCCGCAGAGCCTTCTGGAACACAAAGCGGTTGGCGCTGAGCAGGCTCTTTTTCAAAAAGGTCTCTTCCTCGCCGGGCAGGCACTTGGAAGCATACTGCTCCTGAAAGCAGCGCTCAATGACATCACATGCGCTCTGACTGGCTTCCCTGCCGCCGCGTGCACCGCCCATGCCGTCACACACCAGCAGCCATGCGGCATCGCCGGGCAGTTCTCCTGCGCGATAATCGTCCTGATTATCCTGCCGGACCCGGCCGACATCCGTTTTTCCTGCAAGTTTCATAGGATACTCCCTCTATTTTACGCTTTCCCGTTCATTTCGTCCCGGCGCAGCTGGCCACAGGCGGCGCTGATCTCGCTGCCAAGACGTCGGCGCACCGTAGCATTGACGCCAAGGCTTTCCAGCTTTTGCTGGAAGCGGCGCACATTGGCGGCATCGGTAGCCGAATACGGACTGCCGTCCACAGGGTTGATGGGGATCAGGTTCACATGAGCTCCCATGCCCCGGATGAGGTTTGCCAGCTGCTTTGCACAGGCATCCGAATCGTTGACGCCGCGCACCATGGAATACTCAAAGCTCACCCGGCGGCCGGTGGTATCCTGATAGCGGCGCACGGCCTGCATCAGCACTTCCACGGGGTAGGCGTCGTTCACCGGCATCATGCCGCTGCGGATCTCGTTGTTGGGGGCGTGCAGGGAGACCGAAAGAGTCAGCTGCAGCTTTTTCTCCGCCAGTTGGTCGATTTTGGGCACCAGACCGCAGGTGGAAAGGCTGATGTTGCGCATTCCGATGTTCACACCCTCCGGGGAGGAGATGTTCTCAAGGAAGCGCATGACCTCGTCAAAATTATCCAGCGGTTCCCCGATGCCCATGAGGACGATGTGGGAGATGCGCTCCCCGATGTCCTTCTGGGCGGTATAGATCTCAGAGCAGATCTCACCGGCTTCCAGGTTGCGCACCCGGCCTGCCTGGGTGGAGGCGCAGAAGCGGCAGCCCATCCGGCAGCCCACCTGCGTGGAGACGCAGACCGTGTTGCCGTAGTGGTAGCGCATGACAACGGTCTCGATGCAGTTGCCGTCTGCCATGCGCAGCAGATATTTTACGGTGCCGTCCTTTGCTTCCTGCCGGCGCTCGATCTGGGGTGCTGCGATATAGAAGCTTTCTTCCAGCTTTGCCAGCAGGGTCTTGGGCTGGTCGGTCATGGCAGAAAACTCGGTGACCAGCTTCTGGTGCACCCAGTGGAAGATCTGCTTTGCCCGGAAGCCCGGCTGGCCCATCGCTTTCAGTTCAGCGGTCAGCTCTGCCAGCGTCAGGGAAGAGATACAGCGTTTTTGTTCCATTGTGTTCTCCTATTGGTTTTTACGAATAAGCTGCCTGTTTCATTGCAGCTCTCACCCGTTTTTCTGCATGGCGCACAGGAAAAAGCCGTCCATGCCGGTACGGGTGGGCACCGAAAGCGCGCCGTGCTCCCCTGCCGTCATCCCGGCGGGCAGCGCCACGGCGGGCTTTACCACCGTAAACTCCGGGTGACGGACCAGAAATGCCGCGATCTGCTGCTGGTTCTCTGCCGGGTCGATGGTGCAGGTGGAGTACACCAGCCTGCCGCCCGGTTTGAGCAGCTGTGCCGCCGTATCGAGGATGGCCGACTGCGTGGCCAATAATTCAGCTTCGCGGGCCGGTTCCAGCTTTTTGTAGCGCAGATCCGGCTTTTTAGCCAGAATGCCCAGACCGCTGCAGGGCACATCTGCAAGGATGCGGTCGGCCTGCGGCAGGGCCGGGTTCACCTTTGTGGCATCGTTGCACAGGGCTTCCACATTGGTCAGTCCCATGCGCTGCACTGCCGTGCGGATCAGGCCCACGCGGTTCTCGGCGGCATCGCAGCTGTAAAGCCTGCCGGTATTCTGCATCTGTTCGGCCAGCAGGACGGTCTTGCCGCCGGGGGCCGCGCACAGGTCGATGACCGTTTCACCGGGCTTTGCTTCCACGCAGAGCGCTGCCAGCTGGCTGGCCTGCCCTTCCACATGGAAATATCCCTGCCGGAACAGCTCGTTTTCCGCCGGGCTTCCCTCGAACCGGGCCAGCACACTGCCGGGCACAACGCCGGGCTTTGCTTCCTTTGCTCCGGAAGTCAGCAGCTTTGTGCAGAGTTCTTCTGCGCTTGTCTTCAGCGGGTTTGCCCGCAGACTGGTCATGCCGCCATCGGCTTTGTAGGTGAGGATATCCAGTGCTTCATCCGGGTAGTTTTTGTGCAGAAATTCCGCCACATCCCGCCCGGCAGAGCCCAGCACCATGAGCCGCTCCACTTCGTTTTTGAAGCTTGCGGTGCTTAGGTCGTAGCTGCACGCCTTGCGCAGCACAGCGTTGACCAGACCGGATGCGCTGGATTTTTTGAAGGTGCGGGTCAGCTTGACCGCTTCGTTCACCGCTGCGGATACCGGCACCTGCATATAGCGGGCCTGTGCCAGCGCGGCACGCAGGATCTCGCGCACCGGTGCATCCAGCTTTACAAGGCCCTTGGGCAGGAACTGGCACAGGATGTGGTCCAGCGTGCCCTGATGTTCCAGCACGGTATAGAAAATGGCACTGGCAAAAGCTTTATCGCGGCCTTCCAGCTGCTGGCGTTTAAGCTCGGCATCCAGAACAAGATTGGAAAAACCGGCCTGCTCCTGCCGTACCAGCGCCGCCACAGCTGCCGCGCGCGGATTTGCCGCCATCAGAGGATATCCCCCGTCTTGAGGCGCTGACCGGCAGCAAACGCGGTGCCGTCCATGGGCTTTTTGCCTTCAGGCACCACCTGCAGCAACTGGACGGCCCCCTCACCGCAGGCCACGGTCAGCGGCTTTGTCGCCAGCACCGTGCCGGGCGCTTTGCCGGAAGCTTCCACCGCACGGCACTCCATCACCTTGAGCTTCTTTCCGCCGGAGGTGACGAACCATGCGCCGGGCCACGGGTTCATGCCGCGCACCCAGTTGTGGATGTGGGCGGCAGATTCGGTAAGGCGGAACTCCGCCATCTCTTTATTGAGCATGGGGGCAAGGCAGGCGTTTGCATGGTCCTGCGGCTGTGCAATCAGCGTGCCGGCAGCGATGGCGGGCACCACCTCGCACAGTACCCGGGCACCCACGGCGGTCACGCGGTCAAACAGCTCGCCGCTGGTCTCCTCCGGATCAATGGCGATTTTTTCACAGCAGAGCACATCGCCGGTATCCAGCCCCTCGTCCATCTGCATGATGGAAACGCCGGTCTCGGCGTCGCCGTTCAGCACGGCCCACTGCACCGGAGCGCTGCCGCGATACTTGGGCAGCAGGGAGACATGCAGGTTGATACAGCCGTGCTTTGGCGTTTCCAGCACCGACTTCGGCAGGATGCAGCCATAGGCCACCACCACGATCAGCTCCGGGGCGAGGGCACGGATGTTTTCATCCTCGCTGCCGTCCCGCAGGGTGCGGGGCTGGAACACGGGGGTCCCATGCTCCAGAGCAACTTCTTTGACCGGGGGCGCGGTGAGCACCTGCTTGCGGCCCACCGGCTTATCCCGCCGGGTGTACACGCCGCAGATCTCGTGACCGGCGGCATACAAGGCCTTCAGGCACTCCGCGGCGATATCCGGGGTCCCCATAAACAGAATGCGCATCAGTTGTTTCCTTTCGCTTCACGGGCAGCCTTTTTGCCCTCCTCGGTGTCCTCGTAGAAATACTCGCTGGACTCCATGATGGTAATGCCGTCCAGATGGTCATTCTCGTGCTGGATGCAGCGGGCCAGCAGGTCCTCAGCCTCCAGCTCGAACCAGTTGCCGTTGCGGTCCTGTGCACGCACCTTGACGGCAACGGGACGGGTCACGGCACCGTTGTGACCGGGGAAGGACAGGCAGCCCTCGTAGGCGGTCTCCTCATCCTCAGAAACAGCCAGGATCTCGGGGTTGACGAAGTCGATGAACTTGTACTCATAATCCTCGGGGATCTCCTCGGGGGCATCGGTGGTGTCCCACACCACGAAGACGCGGCGCAGCATGCCCACCTGAGGGCCTGCCAGACCCACGCCGTCGGCGGCGATCATCGTCTCCCGCATGTCATCCAGCAGGGTGGCAAGGCGGTCGTCAAAGTTGGTCACGGGGCGGCAGACCTTGTTCAGGATGGGGTCGCCCTCTTTTACGATGTTACGGATAGCCATAATGGTACCTCCAAAATTTGTTGTGTTGTATCAGATATCCCCGTCCGAGTGCAGATCGACCACAACGGTGGCCTTGCCGGGCAGCTTTTCCTGCTCGTAGAGGGTCAGCGTTTCCCGGATAAGGTTCCGGAAACGGCGGTCGTTGCGGCACTTGACGGTGAGTTTATAGCGGTAGGAATCGTTGATCTTTTCAATGCTGCCGGGGGTGGGCCCCAGCACCCGCAGGGGCAGGTCGGGCTGTTTGGCCGCCTGTCGGCCCAGCAGGGCCGCAAAGCGGGCGGAAGCCCGGGCCACCTCGCTCTCCTTTGGCCCGGCAAAGCCCACAACGCAGAGCCCGCAGAAGGGCGGATAAAGCCCCAGCTTCCGGTAGGCGATCTCCTGCTCGAAGAACGCGTCGTAGTCCTGCGCGGCGGCAAGGTTGAGCACCGGGTTGTCCGGGTCGGTGGTCTGGATGATGGCAAAGCCGGGGTCTTTTGCCCGGCCGCTCCGGCCCACCACCTGCGTGACGAGGCTGAACACGGTCTCATAAGCCCGGAAGCCCTGGGCGAACAGGAGCGAGTCAATGCCCAGCACGCCCACCAGCGTCACATCCTCGAAATCCAGCCCCTTGGCCACCATCTGGGTGCCCACCATGATGTCATATTCATGCCGGGCAAACTTTGCCAGCAGCTTTTCGTGGGCATCCTTGGCGGCGGTGGTATCCTGATCCATCCGCAGGATGCGGGCCTCCGGAAAGAGCTTTGCCAGCTCCTCCTCGGCCTTCTGGGTGCCAAAGCCCCGGTACTGCAGTTTTCCGCCGCAGGCGGGGCATCTGGCAGGGGGCGGGTCCAGCTGGCTGCCGCAGTAATGGCAGAGCAGCTTGTGGGCCGATTTGTGGTAGACCATGGGCACGCTGCACTTCTGGCATTTGAGCACCTCGCGGCAGTCCTCGCACTGAGCCACGGTCTGGTAACCCCGGCGGTTGAGCAGCAGAATGGTCTGCTTGCCTGCCTCAAGGTTGTGCCGGATGGCATCCTCCATGGCAAGGCTGATCTCCCGGGGGTTGCCGGAGGCAAGCTCGGCCCGCATATCCACGATCTGCACGCTGGGCAGCGGGTTGCCGCCGTAGCGCTGGGTGAGCCGCACCAGCTTGGTGCGGCCCTGCTGGGCAGCATAAAAGCTCTCGGTGCTGGGGGTGGCGCTGGCCAGCAGGAGCAGGGCCCCGTTCTCCGCCGCGCGCTGCCGGGCCACCTCGTGGGCCGAGTAGCGGGGCGCAGATTCGGAGCGGTAGGTATGCTCCTGCTCCTCATCAATGATGACAAGGCCGATGTTTTCCAGCGGGGAGAAGATCGCGCTGCGGGTGCCCACCACGATATCCGCGCCGCCGTCCTGGATCATCTGCCATTGGAGCAGGCGCTCGGTGTGGTTGAGGGCGGAATGCTGCACGGCCACCCGTTTGCCAAATTGGCTTTTCAGCCGCAGGATCATCTGAGGGGTCAGGCTGATCTCAGGCACCAGCACCAGCGCCCGGCGGCCCATCTGCAGGCAGTGCTCAATGAGCTTCAGGAACACCAGCGTTTTGCCGCTGCCGGTCACGCCGTAGAGCAAGGCCGAGTGCGGGGCTGCATCCTCCAGCCCGGGCAGCAGCGTGTCATAGGCGGCCTGTTGCTCCTCCGTGAGAAGGATGGGCTCGTTCTTCAGCGGGATGGAAGAATACAGGTCGATGGATTTGTTCACCTTGCTGCATTCCAGCACGCCCTTGGCGCAGAGGTTGTCCAGCACTGCCCGGCTGATGCCCTTTTCCTCCAATGCCGACAGGGTGCGCTCACCCCCGGCCAGCAGGGCTACTGCGGCCAGCTGTTTGGCGGTCGGCCTGGGCTTTGGGGGCAGCGTGCCCACCAGCTTATAGGCATTTTCCGTGTGGCGGACGAGCTGCTTTTGTAGCACCGGGGTCACGCCGTCCTCCGCCACGGTGGGCTTGTACTGTGCGCCGTAAGGGATGACCGCCTTGACGGCCTCGTAATAAGTGCAGAAGGTGCGCTCCTTCAAAAAATGCACCAGCCGCAGCAGCTCCGGGGTGAGGCAGGCAGAGGCCGGGGCCACATCGAACAGGAACTTGAGCTTTGCGCTCTCCGGTTCGGCATCGCAGGCCAGAACCACGCCCATCCGGGCACGGCTCCCCCGCCCGAAGGGCACCAGCACCATGCTGCCCAGCCGGACGGTATCCTGCTGGTCGGGCATGACGGCATAGGTATAGAGTTTGTCGAAATGAAAGGTCGCGTTGCTCACTGCAACGCCTACCGTTTTGGGCATTCAGGCAGCTCCTTCAAAGCGATTTAGCGGGTCAGGCCCGCACGCTGGCAGATGACATCATAGAGTCTGGCGGCGCAGGCATCCACCTCGTCGTTGACCAGCTTGAGGGTGAATTTATCCTGCTGGGCCAGCTCATTGCGGGCGATCTCCAGGCGCTCCCGGATGCTCTCCTCGGTCTCAGTGCCGCGGCCGCGCAGGCGGCGCTCCAGCTCCTGAGTGGAGGGGGGCAGCAGGAAGATGGTGGTGGCACCGGGATACATGCGGCGGATATTGGCCGCGCCATGCACATCGATGACCATGACCACCAGCTTGCCCGCGTTCAGCCGCTTGTTGACCTCTTCCTTCAGGGTGCCGTAGTAGTTGCCGTTGAAGAAGTTGTGTTCCACGACCTCATCCTGATCGATGAGCTGCTGGAACTGCTCCTTGGTGCGGTAGTAGTAGTCTACCCCTTCCTGCTCCCCGGGGCGGGGGGAACGGGTGGTGGCAGAAACCGTTTTTTCGATCTCGGGGTGGGCCTTGCGCAAAGCGCTGACCACACTGTCCTTTCCGGTGCCGGCGGCACCGGAAACGACAAACAGATATTTTTCATTTTCCATGGTCTTACTGCTCCTCTTCTGTCACTGTTTTGCCCTCGGCCTGACCGGCGGCACGGCTGGCTACCGTTTCGGGCTGAAGGGCTGAAAGGACAACGTGGTCGGAGTCCATGATGAGGACGGCGCGGGTGCTGCGGCCATAGGACGCATCAATGAGCATCCCCCGCTCCCGCGCTTCCTTGACCAGACGCTTGACCGGGGCAGAATCGGGGCTGACCACAGCCACCACCCGGCCCGCGCTGACCAGATTGCCAAAGCCGATGTTGATCAGTTTCATCTTTTCCTCCGAACCATCTGAATCTCAGGGTTTACTCCAGATTCTGGATCTGCTCACGGATCTTCTCGATCTCCGCCTTCATATCCACCACGATGCGGGTGATATCCAGATCCTGACACTTGGAACCAATGGTATTGGTCTCACGGTTCAGCTCCTGGGTCAGGAAATCCAGCTTGCGGCCCACGGGCTCGTCCAGCTCCAGAATGGAGCGGTACTGGGCGATGTGGCTGCGCAGGCGGACGGTCTCCTCATCCACGGCGGTCTTGTCGCCAAAGATGGCGGCCTCGGTCAGGACACGGGCATCATCGATGTTCCGGTCCTCCAGAATGACCTTGAGCTTTTCGTACAGGCGGTTGGTGTAGTTCTCCACCCGGCCGGCGCTCAAGGTCTCCACCCGGCCCACGCATTCTTCCAGAAAACGCAGGCGGTTCTCCACGTCAGCCTTCATCTTGGCACCCTCAGCGGCGCGCATCTCCACAAAACGATCCAGTGCCTGGGCAGTGACAGCGGAGACATCCTCCCACAGCTGCTCCTCATCCACATCGGCGTGGCGGGTGGTCAGCACATCGGGGAAGCGGGCGATCATCCCGGCGGTCACATCGTTCTTGACCTCCAGCGTCTCAGACAGGTCCCGCAGGGCCTGCTGGTAGCTCTTGGCCAGCTCCTGATTCACAGCCACCACGGTATCGGCGGCATCCACGGTCTGCACCGTCAGGCTCAGTTCTACCTTGCCGCGGGTCACCCGCTCGTTCAGCTGCTTTTTCAGGCGGCTGTCCAGATAGCTGCAGGTGCGGGGCATCCGGGAAGAATACTCAAAGTACCGGGAATTGACGCTGCGCAGCTCCACCGTGATCTCACGGCCATTGCGCACAGCAGTTCCCCGGCCAAAACCGGTCATGCTCAAAATCATGCTTTTTTCCTCGTATTCCAAAGGGTTTTCTGCGGACATTCTTCGTATATGTATCCGCTTTGGGGCACACAGACCCATGTTACGATACATATACTATATATTTTACTCTGCCGCCCCTTTTTTTGCAAGCAATGCGGCGAAAAAAATCTATTTTGCCCCCTTGACAAGGGGCAGGAACAGCGCTATACTACGCATCGTGAACAGCGTTCATGTTGAGGAGGTGGTCATACGAATCCGATGGCAACATCCAAGGAGGAGATCCTGAAAACGAGCCGGGTCCTCATCCAGCAGAATGGATGGGAAGCGGTCAACATCCGTGCAGTGGCAGCAGCCTGCGGGGTATCCGTGGGGTGCATCTACAACTACTTCGGTTCCAAGACCGAACTGGTGAGTGCGGCGGTGGAAAGCATCTGGAGCGATATCTTCCGCCACCCGGACGACCCGGCGGTGTTTGAGGATACTCTCTCCTGCATCCGCTGGATGTACCGGCAGATGGAGTACGGCTCTGAGCAGTACCCCGGCTTCTTCACCCACCACGCGCTTGGCTTTGTGCGGCAGGATACCGCCGATGGCAAGCAGCAGATGCGGCAGACCTGGCAGCACATTCTGGATGCGCTGACCATGGTGCTGACCAGGGACAAAAAGATCCGCGCAGACGCATTTACTGAGGAGTTCAGCCGCCAGAAATTTGCGGGCATCCTGTTCTCCCTCATGCTTTCTGCCGTGGTGCAGCAGGATTTTGACCCCACAGCGGTATTGGAGATTATCCGCAGGACCATTTATGAAGCGTAAAAAACATCCCACAGTCTTGTGGGAGTTTTTTACGGCCAAAAATGAACAATGTTCATATTGAGTGATGCGGGACATCTCCCCCAGCATTTCACCCACGGCAGCCTGTACATCACAACGATGCAGTCCGGCCGGCAACCGCTGACCGGATCGCGATAGAGCAGCAAAACAAACCAACCGTAAAGGAGCAACATTTTTATGAGAGCAATCATTGAGACCGTTTTCGACATCTTCTATCTGGTCACCGTGCTGACCTTGGGCATCCGCATGATCCGCGGCAGCAAAGACAACACCCAGTTCCGCCTGTTCGGCCTGATGGCCGTGGTGCTGGGCGCAGGTGACTCCTTCCATCTGGTGCCCCGTGCCCTGGCACTGTGCACCACCGGCCTGGAGAGCTACGCTGTGCCTCTGGGCCTGGGCAAGTGGATCACCTCCGTGACCATGACTGTGTTCTATGTACTGCTGTATTACGTCTGGCGCAAGCGCTACCAGATCGAGGGCCAGAAGGATCTGACCATTGCCGTGTACGCTCTTTCCGCCGTGCGTATCGTGCTGTGCATGATGCCGCAGAACCAGTGGCTGACCAACCACACCCCGCTGACCTGGGGCATCCTGCGCAACATCCCCTTTGCACTGCTGGGCCTGCTGATCATCGTGCTGTTCTACCACAGCGCCAGGGAACACAAGGATCAGGCTTTCCGCTGGATGTGGCTGACCATCGTGCTGAGCTTCGGTTTCTATATCCCGGTGGTGCTGTGGGCAGATGTCAACCCCCTGATCGGTATGCTGATGATCCCCAAGACCTGCGCCTATGTCTGGACCGTGCTGATCGGCTACAACGCCATGAAGGCCGAGGGCGGCGCAGAGGCCTGAAAAACCGGAGCGGATGCTGCCGACCGTCCCTGCCGGTGTAGCGCTCGTGGGCGTTGAAACAGATCGATCAAGTCACCATAAAGGCAGACTCCCCTGAAAAAACAGGAGACCTGTCCCCCCTTTCGGTCAAAATACACACATTTCCGTGCATCAGCGGCAAATGTTTGTTAAACTATTATCTATCTTGCGACCTTGCAATGTGCACGGTTTTTGTTTATAATAGTATCGTAACGGGGCATGGCCCCCGAATGCGAGCGAAACTCTAGTTCAGACATTAAAACTTGAGAGGAGTTTATTACCATGGGTTTAGGTAAGAAGACGATCGACGATCAGAAC
>ENA-ORPF01002286-ORPF01002286.1-human-gut-metagenome-genome-assembly--contig:-NODE-2286-length-13242-cov-3.873967_pt1 | contig 13242 bp, 16 predicted proteins | sample MGYA00242140_ERZ509070 | MGnify/ENA primary metagenome ERZ509070 (study PRJEB26280, sample SAMEA2338713) | human gut metagenome | biome: human gut; feature: human-associated habitat; material: faeces... | reverse complement strand
AGCAGTCGGATTCATAAAAACAAAGCATAAATCTGGATTTTCTTTTTTTCCTCCAAAATAAATAGAATTTAAATTTTTATCTCCATATTTTCGTTGTAATTTATCGTATTGCTTATATAATTCTTCTAACATATATATCCTACTTTCCACATATTTCTTGGTATGTTTTTTTCATATATTTTTTGTTTAAAATATAATCTTCTCCATGAATGGATAGGTCAGTTAAAACTCGTTCAAAAAAATCTTTGGTTCGTTTATCTACTTGAATAGTTTCTAATTTTTTATGCCAATACTGTAATGGTTGAGCATTGGTGTATTTTTCTTTTTGGTAACCTTTTCCTGCAGCAATTCTATCACAGATACTTTCTACAGCATATTGGTATGGCATCATAATCGGTTTGTTGTTGTCAATCCAGTATTCTGTATGATGTGGATTTCTTCCTCGATGATGAAGACAGGCTAGACTTTTTCCTGTTTGGTTTCTGGCGTTTGTAATTGGGGATACTTTTCCATTATAAAAGATGGCTCCTTCTATAAATTCAGTTGGGGTATATTTTGATAAGTCATGGGTCAAGCCTCTCCAATATAGGCCACACTTAAAACAAAGTTTTCTAACTCGTCTTCTATGAGATGTTACAGTCATGAAATGTTTTAGGATATGCATATACATCACTTTCTTTTACCAACGCTTATTTTTAATCGGCCCACAAATTTTTTGGTAGGCATTTTGCATATATTTTTTATTTAAAATATAATTTTCACCATGAATAGCTAAATCGGTTAAGACATGTTCAAAAAAATCTGCTGTTTTGGGATGAACTCTTGTTGTGGATAGTTTCTTGTACCAGAAGGTTAATGGTTCTCTAGTATCGTAATCTTTCTTATGATAAGTTTGCCCTGCTGCTATTTTATCACAGACACTTTCTACTACATATTTATATGGCATCATAATTTCTTCTTTTCCATCTATCCAATATTCTGGATGGTGAGGATTTCTCCCTTTATGATGTAACCAAGCTTCACTTTTTCCTGTTTTCTTTCGACATTCTGATATTGGAGAACGGGTTCCTACATAATATTTAGCTCCTTCTATAAATTCAGTTGGAGAATATTTTGATAAATCGTGGGTCAACCCTCTCCAATATAGGCCACACTTAAAACAATTTTTCATTACTCTAAACCGATAAGAAGTTATTGTTATAAAATGTTTTATTACGTGCATATGTTTTCCTACTTTCTAGTTCAAATTATAACATAAAAAAGCATGATTTTCATCATGCTATCTATTATTCTTGTTCAAATATATCAAAGCGATCTGCTTTTAAATATTCATCTTTAATGGCTTTTTTCAATTCTGTATCCATTGAAGTATCATATCCAAAGAATACTTGGTCACCTACAATTAGACATGGTACTCCAGATGGAGTTTCATCTAATTTCTTTAATGTACTATCCATTAACTCACTATTATCTTGATTATACCATACTTCAAAAGTATATAAATCAAAATAAGAATCATATTTTTCTGGTAAATTATCTAAGAAATTAATTAGTTCTTCACAATGTGGACAACCATCTCCATAGAATAAATAAACATTTAATTTTTTAGCATTGTGTTTAATATCTTTTTCTGTTTGTTCTGTAAGTATTCTTTTTACTTCTTTAGGCTTGTTTCCACTTATTATTAAGGCAATTGCAGCAATCACAATGATAATACAGATTCCTATGATTAAAAATAATGTTTCTTTTTTATTTGTACTTTGTGTTTTTTCTGTAGTCTCTTTTTTATTATTCTTTGCCATACTTCACTGTCCTACCCTTCTATGTATTTTCCTGTCTTATATATTGTATCATTAATTTGTAGATAAATGGAATACTTTCCTGATAGATTTTCTTTATTTATGTATTTTGTAACAACAATTCCATTTTTATTTTCTTCTTCGGTAAAGATATCTACACACATAGCCGTATATGGTTTTTTACTGATTGGAACATTGTATTCTTTTATTTTTCCATTTTGATATAAAATAACTTTTACTTCTGTTTCTCTAGTAAATCTTCCTTTTACTGTTAATCTGTCTTCTTCGTTGGTTAAAGTGATATCATGTGATTGATATTCTTTATCTATTTTTTTAGCATTGGTAATAAAACCGAATCTTGTTTTATCTACTTTAGTTTCTCCTAAAGTTCCTTTTGCTTTTGGCGTTTCTTTTTGATATTCATCTTTTCCATATAGAGGCATTTTCTCTACTCGATAATTGTTAGTTGAAAGTTTTATTTCAAATATTACTTCATCATCTAGAATTTCTACAGTGTCATTTACTAATTTGTCTGCTCCCCCTAATCCTGCTGGTTGATTAGAATTTTTACCATCTACGTAAACAATTCCTCCTGAGTGAACAATATAGTGATCTTTTGCTAGATAATCAACATCAGAAATATATGGTGAATAAAATTCACTACCTCTTTCTTTTCCATATTCCCATACTTGTTCTATGGTCATCTTTTTGGTATCTATTTTGTACATTACACCTCTAGAATAGCTATCTTCTGCACTAACATAGTCTTTCTTTATTTTAGATTTATTATTACCATTATCAAAAATGAATACATATCCTTCTGGTGTAATCATAGCGGCATGTTGACTCCATTGCCATTCAAAATTTTTTCCTACTGGTGTAAAGAAATATTTTTGGTATTCTTCACTCCAATTTGTTGGATCTCCAATAATCCAATTTAATTGTTCTGTATCATAATCAATATTAATTACAGCGTCTTGGTGTCTTCCAGATAATGTAATGGAATTTGTTTTCTCATCATACCAAACTGAATTATTATGGAACCAGTCATATTCTACCCAATTTTCACTTTTTCCATCTTCCATGTTTAAAATATCTTTTAAGTCTATTGTTTTTACAATATCTCCTGTTTTTCTATCTAATTCTACAATATAATCCTCTACTGTTCCAGCTTCATTGTTGAAGTCATCACTTGCGACTAATAAATTACCATTAGGCATTTCAAAGTAATCGTGATGGTATCCTCCTGGCAAGCTATATTCCACATATATTTTACCTAACATATCCATTTCATATAATCCTGTCAAATAATATGGTTGGTTAACTACTCTTTCAGTACTTACTAACAAATGGCCATTTTCAAGACGATTGATTTCCCAGGTAGCAGTGTGAGATAAATACCATCTTACATCTCCATTGGTATCATAAGCACAAGTATATCCACCACTAGATGGTGTAAAGAAATATAAATCATTCGTTAATTTATCCTCTTCTTTTTCTACTGATGTTGGTAGAATAAAATCTTCTGGTAATGGGCTCGTGGTAATTGTAATTTCTTTTTTGGTATTTCCATATTCAATTGTTACTTTATTTTTCTTGTCTGGATATAGTCCATATATTGCTAAATAATGTTCTTTTGTTTTTTCAAATGTATGTGTATAAGTGGTTAATTCATCTTCTCCTTCAATGGTTACTTTTGGAGATACCTCTTCTTTTGTTTCAAACATCACTAATGCCGTTAATGGGGAATTATTGTATGGATCTACTACTATTTTAGGATCTTCTATTGTGTAGCCTTCTGCATTATAATTCTTTTCTAATTTTTCTTGTTCTGTTCTTAGACTTGGTGTTATTGCTAAAAGATTGGTTTCTGTTGATTTATGATTGAGTATTAAAAGTGATATGATTATTCCTATTACGATTATAGTTATAATTACTAATACCCATTTTTTCTTAGTATTTTTCTTTTGTATCTTCTTTTTTACCATAATTTTCTCTCCTTTTTTTCAGTATAACTCTTTTTCTTTATAAAAAAAATAAACGTACCGTTTAATTTAGTAAACGATGCGTTTAGTTACAACTACCTGTTAATTGTAATGGTATTTTATAAGTTGTTATTTTATTATTTTCATCTTTTGCATTAATGCTAATGTATAAATTACTGTTTTTAATATTACTATTGGTACAAGAGAAATTTTCTACTTTAAATTCTGTACTTTTTAATAATTCGGTTAAAGTCTGTGGAATATTCTTTTCCTTTAATGATCCACATTGAGATACTTTTTCTTCTAAATTATCGTGGCTTTCATATAAAATACACTCCATACTTACATATTTTTCTTCTTTTTCTTTTTCTAAATATTCAATGTTTGATATATAGATAGAATTTTTATCTTTGGAATATGCAGCTACTCCACTGACATTAAATTTTTTGCTAGTCGATGTTACATCTGTAAAACTATAATCTTCTTGGTTCATTGTATATAGTACAATTCCTAGTAAGATTACGATAAAAATTAAAATACTTATTATGATTAGCATTATGTTCTTTTTTTTATTTTTCTTTTCTTTTGTTCCATTGATAATATTATCAATTTCTACATGAAATTCTGTGCTTATTTTATGCATAATTTCGATATCTGGTATTCCCCTACCATTTTCCCATTTTGAAACTGCTTGAGCAGTTACGTTTAATTTATCTGCGAATTCTTTTTGTGTTAAATTATGTTGTTTTCGTAGTTCTAAAATGAATTTTCCTATTTTTTCTTGATTCATACTGCTTCAAGCTCCTTTCTTCTATTATAACATTTTTAAAAAACTTGTATATAAAAAAGAAGAGTTATCTCTTCTTACGATTGACAGTAACTGGGTCGACATGAATAATGGTTAAAAATACTTCTGGCATACTTTTTGTTACTTCTTTTTCCAAGTGATTCGCAATTTTATGACTTTCAAATGTTTTTAGGTTACCATCTACTTGAATGGTAAAAAAGATTTGATATTGGTATCCTACTGGAGCAGAATGAAAGTTTGTCATTCCTAGGACATTGTCATGGCTCATAACAATCTCATATACTTTTTTCTTAGTATTTTCATCCATAGATTTATCCATCAAAATGTCATAGCTTTCTTTAAAAATAGAAATTCCTGTTATAATAATCCAAATGGAAATAATAAATCCTACTACACCATCGATAAAATATATTCCTATATACCCAAATAAAATAGCAATTAAGTTTACTGTTGTTACAATACAGTCATTTCTGTGATCGATACAGTTTGCTTTCATTAATAAATTATTATATTTTTTAGCTATTTTTTTCGTATACATGTATAATGCAAACTTTGTTATTATTGTTATGATACAGATAATAACTAACCAAATTGAAAAAGTAAATTCTTCTTGATTAATTAAAGATTTTATGGAGTCTATAGCAACGGTTAACCCCATTACCATCATAGCAATACTAATTAATAAAGAATAAATATATTCAGCCTTTCCATGACCTAAGTTATGATCTTCGTCTGATGGACGAGAAGCAATCTTATTACCAATTAAAGTCATAAAAGAAGAAAATATATCTCCTGCACTATTGGTAGCATCAGCAATCATAGCCCTACTTCCTGTTAAAAATCCTATGAATGCTTTTAAAATAAGTAATATAATATTTCCAACTATTCCTAAAATACTTGCTCTATTTGCTTGTTTATAACGATCCATTTTTACCCTTCCTTTTGTGCCATATCATTATACTACTTTTTCTTAGTTTTTACTACTCCTTTTTCTTTAGAATTTAGTGCTTTATAAATTGATCCATTTCGATATTGTTTATCAGCTGTTACTTCTTTTTCTATATCAATAAAATCTGGTATTACAATCTCTTGATTTTGTGAAGTTATTTCTATTTCTAGCATTTTTAATCCATGTTCAAAAATATCTAGACGAAAATATTCATTTTGATATTCAAAACAATATCTTGTTTTTCTAATTGGAATTTCTTCTGTAGGATAATATCTATTATATTCTTCTTCTGTTATTTGTCTTTGGGTTGTAATTCTTTCATTATTGATATCTGTATCTATTTTAGTAATGACTGTATATTTTACGTCATCTTCTTTTCCTGTCTTTCTATAAATATATTCTACTTTTCCACTTTTCATCATGTATTGTTCAATATCTAGTTTTACTAATTTAATTTCTTCTATTTTGGTTAAATCAATATTTTCTACTAGGTATTTTCTTTGGATTTGAATTGGATATGGTTTGGAAAGACTATGATAGATTTCTCTGATTACTTTTCCTATTTTTTCTTCGAAGGATGTTTCGTTTCCTATGATAGTTAATTTTTCATGGCCTAACCAGGAGTCTAGTGTCTTTTTATCTTGCTCTCGCGCTTGTTCTTTTGTTTCTGTTCTAGCACTATTGTTGTCTAAAGTATAGAATTCTTCTTTTCCTAATGCTGCAGTTCGTAGGTGAATAACTAAATCATAACGATTCATTAATTGTAGGTCTGTAGTACCAAACTGACTTAATATTTTTTGCCATTCTTCTTTGGTTACATAGGCCTTATCATCTAATACTCCTCTATCACACAATATAATCGTTTGAGCAGCACTTTTTGAAGCAGTCTCTTCTGCTAAAGATTCTAATGTCATTTGTAATGTAATGACTTGGCTTTGAAAGTCTAATTTACTTAATGCATAATTTCCAAAGCAACGAATACCACTATTAATCAATATAGTAGCAGCCTCAGGTACAATTAATACTTGGTATCCTTTCTCAGTAAATTCCTTTTCTATTGCTTGTATAGATGTTGTTTTACCTGCACATGGACCTCCTGTTAAAACTATCTTTTTAGGTTTCATTCTTTTCTCCTTCCTTTACTATAAACTTCTTTAAAAAAGCAACTTCCACAAAGTGGTACATATTCTACCTCTTTGTGCTTTCCATCAATTTCTATTTCATCTCCTTCCATGGTAAAGGTACCATTTACTTTCCTAGCATTAAATTTTGCTGGTGCTCCACAGATACATAATGAATTACTGTCTAACTCTATTATTTCATCTGCTAAAGCAAGTAATCTATTAGAACCTGGAAATAGTTCTCCTTTAAAATTTGATTTTAACCCAAAACAAGTTACTGGTATTTTGGTCTTTTTATTTATCTCCCATAAGTCTTCTACTTGACTTGGCTCTAAAAATTGAGCTTCATCTACTAATATATGATTGCAGTACCAAATCTTTTTAATATATTTTTCAGAAAACAAACTATCTTTTTTGTCTAGTAAAATATCTACAGGTCTTTTTTCTTTTTTTCGATTGATAATCTGTTTTTCACCTTTGGTATCTGTTGCTGGTTTTATAACAATAACACTTTGTCCATTTTCTTCTAAATCATGAATCTTTTGAAATATTCTAGTCGTTTTACCACCTTTCATGGCACTATAATAAAAGATAAATTTTTCTTGCATATTACTTTTCACTTTCTTCTTTAAATTTATAAATTTTTGCTTTCTTTTTTCCTTCAAAAACTTGTTCTTCTTCAGTTGGAACAATTTGATTCATACTAAGTATTTTTTTACGGAAATTACGTCTATCTAATTTTTTGTTTAAAATACATTCATATATTTTTTGCAGTTCTGGTAATGTGAATCCTTTTGGAAAAAATACTTTTAGTATGTCTGTTGTTAAAATTGATTTTTTTAATGTCTTTATTGCATCTTCTATAATCTCATTATGGTCATATGCTAATTTTGGTATTTCTTCAAGTGAAAACCAGGCCGCATTACTGGTTTTTAAGGTGTCTTTTAAAATATTTACTTTGTTAATATCTACCATTCCAATATATCCTACAGCAATCATTCTCATGACTGGTGATCTATCTTTTTTCCCGAAGACATTGGATAATTTTACTTCTGTATTTTTTAGTCCTGTTTTTTCATAGATTTCTCTATTTAATCCATCTTCTAAGTCTTCATCATTATACAAAGCACCGCCAGTTAAGGCCCAGTAGTCTTTGAATGGTTCATTCTTTCGTTTGATTAATAATACTTTTAATATTCCTTTTTCAATGGTAAATATTGTTGCAATAACATGAATTCCTTGATTTTTATACTTTGCATTGTTTACTTCCATAACCTTATCCTTTCTACAATTTTATTATATGCGTATTAACATACGCTTGTCAATTTATTTTAAAAAAAAAGAAAGATTTTTAATCTTCCTTTTGATATTCTGGATGCTTTTTTAACCAGTGATCTACATAACTACAACTTGCTATGATTTCTTTATTTTCTTTTTGAAATTTTTGGATTACTGTCTCTACCATCTTAGAAGCAATCTGTTGTCCTTGATAATCTGGATCTACATATGTATGATAGATATCTACTTGATTATTATCTAATTCTTTAAATTCTACTTCTCCAATTTCTACTCCATCTTGTTCATATACTAATCTATTTTCTTCAAATTTCATATTATTTTCCTTTCTTTTGAGCTATTAATAATTCTCCTAAATTTCTATTCTTATGAGTGCTTGATATACTTGTTAAATAAGTATTCCAACTTGTATCATTTATTTCTGTTATCCCATCTTTTTCTAATTCCTCGAATTCTGGTATGGTTGCTGTTCTTACTTGTATATAGGAAGGATCTACTAAAATTTTTTTATCACTTGGTGTTGAATATTCTGCAATTATAATAGTATGTGTAATTCCTATTACATCATCTAAATCTATTAAAGTATTATCAATTCCATATTCATCTAGTTTAGATTTTATTTCTGTAATTAAAAAGTTAGAAAACATTCCTAGGTCTTGGGAGAGTTCCATGATATCTTCTCTTTCACCTAAAGTAATATTTTTTATGATACTTTTTATCTGTTTATCATCTTCGGGCTCTATATGTAACATTTCATTATAAAGACCTTCCATTTTCCTCCAACCTTTCCTATATTTGCCTATATTATATCATAAAAAAAATACTGAATACTCAGTATTTTATTGTTCTTTGTTTTTCCGTTGTTTCTGGTATTAAAATGGTTTCTTGATTTTGTTTTGTTCTAATATAATAATTGGCAATTTTATAGGCTTGGTGAGCATAATTTTCTTCTTGTATATTCAATTTCATTTCTCTTGCTAATCGTCTATTTATACAGTCTTTTTCTCTATGTCTATATGCCAAACTTACAAATGAATGATAGGTCTTGATTCCCATATCTAAATTATTTCTTGCAACATCTACATAAAACTGAGAGAATGGTTGGTACATCTGTTGATATATTATTTCTTTACTTTCTCTATCTGTTGCCGTTGATAATTTATTGATTGCTTCAGCAATCATTTCCTTATATAAAAAAGTCCCTGTTTCGTTTAAAGAAAAGCCTAATTCTTCTAATAAATATAAAATATCTAAATCTTGTTTTTGATAATCTGTTAAGTCATATTGATCAAAACCATAAATTCTGCCAGACCAATATATTTCGTGTAATCTATCATAAAGCCAAGGGCAATGATTTAGTCTATGAATAGAAGTATCTAATGTTAGGAGTTCTGTTTGTTTTTTCTTTTTCATGTTTTCGCCTCTTTTCTATTCTATGCTTCACCAAAGAAAAAAGCACAGAAATTGCTTTCTTATAAGCGACTCCGTGCTTTTTATCACTCGTGTAGGCTTGATTACCCGAGGTAGCTCGTATTAAATACTATACCTCCTCGCTTGCGTTCTAAATTATAACATATTATATTGTCTTTGTCAATTTTTGTGATATACTATAAGGGCTTAGGGAGGTTAATAATTATATGAATAATGAACAAAAACTAGCACGTGTTATAGAATATGAACAATTATTAAAAAGTGTTGGTTGCAAAACTGTGTTTAAAGGAGGAGAAAATCAAGGATTTCAACGTTTGATGTTTGATCCTAATTCCGGTGTTGTTTTTTCTGTAGAAGCGATCCCTAGAATAGGCAGTGTTGAAATTCGTACTTCTAACTCTCAGAAAAACGAATTCCCAACAAATTCTATTTTGTATGGTATTTCAAAAGAAGTTCCTTTATTTTCTCAATATAAAGAAGAAAACTATTGGGATTTGCCAGTTATTTCTATTGAAGAAGAATATCATTTACCAAGTTGTCCTCCAATGTATGCTAGAGTTTTAAACTTACCTGGTGCTCCTGTTGATGCAGATGAAGCATATTATCAAGTTGGGCAGATTCCAGGTGTTGATGATGAAGTTCTTAAACAAGAAGAATTAAAATATCTAGATGATGTTGAAAAATATAATCAAGTGGCTAACGAAATTATACATAATAAGATGGAATTTTTACCTAGTTCCATTCAACAATATTATGATTATCATTCAGAAAAAAGAAAAGATATTTATGGTTTGCCAAAACAAATAAGAAGATAGTTTTGCTATCTTCTTTTTATTATGTCCATAACGCCTTGCATTACTTTACCAATACTATCATAAATTGTTATTTCACATATATTATCTAGAGGTGTTTTTTCTTTATTAATTAATACTAAGTGCTTTCCTTTAAAATAGTGAATTAATCCTGCTGCTGGATATACATTTAGAGAGGTTCCTCCAATTATCAAAACCTCAGCGTTAGAAATTAAATGGATGGCTTTTTCTATATCTTTTTCATTTAAGGGTTCCTCATACAATACAACATCAGGCTTTATCATACCGCCACATTCACATCTAGGAATATCATTACTATTAAAGACTTTTTTTGCTTCGTAAAATTTATGACATTTTACACAGTGATTTCTTAATATTGAACCATGTAACTCCACTACATTTTTAGAGCCTGCCATTTGATGGAATCCATCTATATTTTGAGTAATAATTCCTTTTAATAAATTCATTTGTTCTAATTTACTTAGTACTTGGTGAGTAATATTAGGTTTATAGGCTAAACTATTTAATTTTTCTTTATAAAATTTATAAAATTCTTCTGGGTGCTCTATAAAGAAGTGATGGGATAATATTTCTTCTGGTGGATATTTATATTTTTCATAATAGAGTCCATCTTTACTTCTAAAATCTTTTAATCCACTTTCTGTTGATACTCCTGCTCCACCAAAGAAAACAGTACTTTTAGAAGTCTTTATTATGCTTGCTAGTTGTTGTATTTTATTTTCTGGCACCTTTAGTCGCTTCTCTTTCTGTAAATGCTCTATATTCATCCACTACTCTAAACCCTGCTTTACACTGTATTGCAATATTATCTGTTCCTTCTAATGTTCCATACTTTTCTTGCATTGTAGAAAAAATATGATTTATCACTTCTTCTTTTCTCTCAGATGAGGAATCCCATTCTTTTACTTCATCTACTCTTTGTAAACAAATCGCAAGTTGTAAGGTCCTAATTTGGCTTTCAAAGGTCTCATACTTACCTACTCTTTTTAATTCATTTTCTATTTCATCCGCTACAGCAAAAATATCATCAATACTATCATTATCGTGGTAGTTTCTTGCTGAGACACCACTACTTAAATCTCTTCTATAGAAGTAATTTGAAGTATTTACATCTACCACAGTCTCTGCTTCTAAAAACTTAGTCGTACAAAATGCAATATCTTCCCACATACGACCTTTTAAAAACTTATAATTTTTTATAGTATCTTTTCTAAATAACTTGTTACATGGTGATGGACTTTGATTAAAAATAGCATCTTTGTCTTGTGCTGGATGAATTACCTCTGGAATTCCTTTTGAAAAATAACTTAAATCTTTTCCTAGAAATTCTCTTCCTTTTACAAAGCTTAGTCCTGTTGTGATTAATTCTGGAAAATTATATTTTTCTGCTACCTCATATAACTCTTTATACATACCTGGATTTACATAATCATCACTATCTAGGAAAGCAATGTAATCTCCTCCGGCTACTTCAATTCCCCTATTACGTGTTTCACTTTGTCCAACATTTTCTGGATTGTGATACACTTTTATATTTGAATATTTTCTAGCATATTCCTTTAATACTTCCAAACTTTGATCAGTAGAGTTATCATCAATTGCAATTATTTCTATTTCTTTTTCTGTTTGAGCCACTAATGAATCTAAACAATCCCTTACTTCGGTTTCCATATTATAAACTGGAACAATAACACTTACTTTTGGCATTTAATTCACTTCCTTAAAATACTCTAACATAGAGTTATTCATTTTTTTACTACAATTTAAATCTGGTCTTACTACATTAAAGCAATGATATAATTTCCCTTCTTCTTTCTTTTTGCAATAATAACTACTATGTGGGTGATTTATTTTTGTTAACCAAGAATCAAACTCTTTGCAATTCATATAATTTACATCTTCTTCAGCACTCATAATATATATTGGTGGCATGTCTTTATTCCATAATTTCTTTATATCTACATAATTTTCTATTTCTTTGCAGTTGTTTAAAAGCATTCTTCGATTTTCTTTATTAAATGCTTTCATCATTGGTGGGAACATATCGATTGATGCTTGTGTTCCTGTTAATCCTAAAGCTTTTATTTTTACTTTTGGGACTTCTACTTCATAGGCTCTTTGCATTTTTTCATTTTTCCAAAGTAAACTAATTAGCAATACTAAATCAGAACCTGAAGAATCTCCTGTTAAAAAAATTTCTTGTCTATTATATTTTTTTGTTATTTCATTAATTGCAAGCATACAGTCTTGAACTTGCTTTTTTAAATTAGCTTCTGGTAAATAATGATAATTTATGGTTGTAACTGTGTATCCATTTTTAGCAAGATAAGCTGCATAATATTTATTACAACTCTTATCTCCACCAGCAAAAGCGCCTCCATGAATATTAATAATCATTGGTCTATTTTCGGTATTGTTTTCTGTAAAAATATAATCATAGGTGTCTAGAACATCTTTTGTTTTTCGATATGGTATATTTTCTTCTATTTGTACGTCTTTATCCCATATTAAGTCTTTTTGCCTTTTTTCTACACTTTTTAATTGGTTGTCATAAATTTTAAATATTATTTTATTTATTAAACTCATTCTTTCCTCCATTATATATTAAATCTTTTTGTTAACTCTTCTATTACTCTATCATGGCAAAAAATAATTAACCCTAATAATACTAATACATCTAATAATAAACAGATATAAGATAAAATATTTGTTGTTGTTAAATGAAGTATTATCAATAACCCTGGAATTAATCCTATTACACAATCTAGTAATAGTTGTCCTAGAAAACGACTGATATATGAATCTTTTAATACTAGCATTGTAATGCTATTAAATAAAAATATAATTATACATAGTATAGGTATTATATAGGTTGTAATAATTAAACTTTTCGTTAGAAAAAACCAAAGAAAAGTTAATAGTAAGATAATAATAAAATATTTATTCATCTTTTTTAATACATTTTTATATTTCTTTATAATATACAGTACCAATATGTCTACAGTTACTATTCCTAGTAC
>ENA-ORPF01002284-ORPF01002284.1-human-gut-metagenome-genome-assembly--contig:-NODE-2284-length-13247-cov-2.775394_pt1 | contig 13247 bp, 14 predicted proteins | sample MGYA00242140_ERZ509070 | MGnify/ENA primary metagenome ERZ509070 (study PRJEB26280, sample SAMEA2338713) | human gut metagenome | biome: human gut; feature: human-associated habitat; material: faeces... | reverse complement strand
AAATCTGACATTTGGCTCGCGATTCCTCCGGCACTTTGTGCCTGCGGAATGGAGAATATTATGAACGAATTTGGATTTTCAATACCACAGAATATAACAGTAGGAAGAGGAACTCTCGGTAAGCTTGGAGAGGCGGCGAAGAAGCTTGGCGGCACGCATGCATTTATAATATCAGGCCCGCATCTTGAGAAGATGGGACTTGTAGCCAGAGCAGAAGGGTATCTTGCGGATGCCGGTATTAAGGCGGATGCGTACACGGATATAGAGGCTAATCCGTCAGTGACAACAGTAGAAAAGGCAACAGAAGCTTTCAGGGCTTCAGGCGCAGACTTTATCGTGGCATTCGGGGGAGGCTCACCTATGGATGTAGCCAAGGCAGTCGGAGTTGTTGCAAAGTATGGCGGAAGCATCACTGATTATGAAGGTGCCCACAAGGTTCCGGGAAAGATTGTTCCGCTCATAGCGATTCCGACAACCGCGGGTACAGGCTCAGAGGTTACGGCATTCTCGGTAATAACCGACCACAGCAGGGATTATAAGCTTACGGTGTTCAGCTATGAACTCCTTCCGGCATATGCCATACTTGATGCACAGCTTCTTACAACGGCACCGGCAGGTGTAGCGGCTGCATGCGGAATAGATGCTTTCATACATGCGGAGGAGGCATACATATCAACTGCAGCATCGCCATTCTCAGATGCAATGGCAGAGAAGGCGATGGAGCTTATCGGCGGCAATATAAGACGTTTTGTTGCGAACAGGACTGATATAGAGGCAGCAGAGGCTATGCTTACCGGATCACTGTTTGCGGGAATTGCATTTTCATATGCGAGACTTGGCAACGTACATGCCATGAGCCATCCGGTAAGTGCTTTCTTTGATGTCCCGCACGGAGTAGCCAATGCGGTACTGCTTCCTGTGATTGCAGAGTATAATGCACTTGCAGATCACGGAAAATATATTAAAATATATAATTATATAAGTAAGATTCCGGCGTATGCGGATGAATTTGAGCCGGAGATGTTAGCAGATGCGATAAGAGAACTCTGTGCTTCGATAGGAATTCCTAAGAACCTTACGGAAGCTGTCAATAATGCATGTAAGAATGGCGAAATAAGCCGTGAGCAGATTGAGGAGAAGATTCCGGCGATGGCAGCGGATGCCATGAAAAGCGGCAATATTGCAGTCAATCCGAGAGCATCACGCCAGAGTGATATTGAGGCTTTATATATGAAAGCATTGTGATTGCATATTAAGTACCAGACAAGGAGGATTTGCGATGGATTATCTGTCACATAATGTATCAGTCAATTTGAAAAGAATACGTCAGTCCAAGGGTATGAGCCTTGATCAGGTGGCTGAGCAGACAGGCGTAAGCAAGAGTATGCTTGCACAGATTGAGAAGGGGACAGCTAATCCGTCGCTTGGTGTCCTCGGCAAGATAACGAGCGGACTCAGAATAGAATTTCAGGAGCTGATAGACCCACCGAGAATAGACAACTGCCTTGTGTCTCCTGAGGAGATAATCCCGACCAAGGAGATGCTGGGACAGTATAAGGTGTGGACATGCTTCCCGTATGAGGACTCCCAGTCTGTCGAGGTGTACAGAATAGATGTTGAGCCGGGCGGAACATATACAAGCGGAAGCCACGGTGAGAAGACAAGGGAATACATAGCCGTTACGGACGGAGTTATTACGATAGAGTGCAACGGACATACCGAGCGGGTAAGCAAGGGACAGGTATATAAGTTTGAGACAGATCAGGCGCATGTATACCGCAATGACGGAGATAAGCCGGTAAGCTGTATGTGTTTTTTCCTTGATTACAGTAATATAAGATAAAACGCACAGCCATGATGCCTGCATCGTGGCAGATAAAAAGGTCTTTCATCCGGTTATGAGTAAACTCATGTGGGTGAAAGACCTTTTTGACTCCGGCATTATTTTAAATATTCATAAAGCGAATTGGAAAGCTGTTTTATATTCTTACCGCTGGTGTTGATTAACAGGTCATAATAGCTTTTATCGCCCCACTTCTGCTGGCTGCAGAATTCACAATACTGCGCACGTGAGCGGTCAACATCCTTCATCTTCTTACGGAGTTCTTTTTCAGTGAGGTGTTCGCCGGGTTCACTTCTTTCCATACATCTCTTAAGCTTGCTTTCAGTATCGGCATATACAAATATACGGAAAGGATTCATCTCACGCAGCACATAGTCTGCACAGCGTCCGACGATGATGCAGTCTGACTTCTCGGCAAGTTCGGTAAGAAGCTTGTACTGCTCAGAAAGAACTGACATATTCTGCTGGAATACAGGGTCAGGAGTAACAAGAAGACTCTGGCCTACATGGATTGGAAATGATATAAGAGGGCGCTTCTCAGATACCTGATGCACATACTCTTCAGATAACTGTGTTCGCTTGGAAATCTCAGTTATAATCTCCTTATCATAGTAAGCAATTCCTAATTTTTCTGAAAGGCGGCGGCCAAGTTCACGTCCTCCGCTTCCAAATTCACGTCCGATAGTAATAATACGATTCATCCATGGCTCCTTTCAAGGCTGGAGGATTACGCATGCTTAAAATGCCCCGTCACATACGTCACAGCTTTTCTTACATAATACACCATAAAGACAAGACTTTCCATAATTATCATGTATTTGATTACAAACTGCATGGCAGTCTTCTTAATACAAATTTAATACCGGACACAAGACATTAATGCACATTTTATGCTGTATATGTAATAATAGATGAAGTTTATGAAAGAGAGGCACTGTTATATGCGTCATTTGACAAAGCATTTTTCATCAGCGCAGATTATAATCATAGGGTTTGCAGGAGTTATTCTTCTTGGAAGTCTGCTGCTTATGCTGCCGTTTGCAACAAGGGACGGGCAGGGAGCCGGTTTTGCGGATGCACTGTTTACGGCAACTTCGGCAGTATGTGTTACGGGACTTATAGTCAGGGATACGGCAACTTACTGGTCAGAGTTCGGACAGGCGGTAATACTTACGCTTATACAGATAGGAGGAATGGGAGTTATAACGGTAGCTGTCTCAGTTACTCTTATATCAGGAAAAAAGATAAGTCTTAAGCAGAGGAGTACAATGCAGGACGCAATATCGGCACCGCAGGTCGGAGGTATTGTGCGGCTTACCGGATTTATTGTAAAGGTTTCGGTCGCAATAGAGATTATAGCTGCATTGATTATGACACCATGTTTTGTCAGGGAATTTGGAATGGCAAAAGGCTTATGGTATGGTATATTCCATTCGGTATCAGCTTTCTGCAATGCGGGGTTTGACCTTATGGGAGTGCGGGAACAGTTCTCGTCGATAACGTATTATGTGGATAATCCGATAGTTAATATAACAGTGATACTGCTGATAATCGTCGGAGGTATAGGCTTTATTACGTGGGAAGATATAAAGAATAACAGACTGCATTTTGCATCATACAGGATGCAGAGCAAGGTCATACTTGTGGCAACGGCGTTATTGATTTTTATTCCGTCAGTATATTTCTTCTTTTGCGAATTCACGGACGGCTCAGTATGGCATCGTGTAATAAGTTCTGTTTTTCAGTCTGTGACGACAAGAACTGCAGGATTTAATACAGTAGATCTTACATCACTTAGTGATGATGGAGTGGCAGTGATGATCATACTCATGCTGACAGGGGGAGCACCGGGATCTACGGCCGGAGGCATGAAGATAACAACGCTTGCTGTTCTTGCAGGCACTATGATTTCCGTATTTGCAAGAAGAGAACACACACATTTCTTTGCCAGAAGGATTGATTCTGATATAATAAGAAATGCGGTGGCGGTATTTATGATGTACATAATATTATTTCTGCTTGGGGGACTTATAATAAGCAGAGTTGAAGCAATACCGCTTCTGACGTGCCTGTTTGAGACTGCGTCAGCGGTTGGAACGGTAGGACTTACGCTTGGCATCACGCCGGGGCTTGGGATGCTTTCAAGAACGATACTTGTGCTGCTTATGTATATCGGACGCGTCGGAGGGCTTACGCTTATCTTTGCAGCGGTTTCACCGAGAAAAGGAAATACGGCGAGACTTCCACAGGAAAAAATGACAGTAGGTTAAGGAGGCAGAATATGAAATCGGTATTATTGATAGGATTGGGAAGATTTGGAAGACACATTGCAAAAAAGCTTAATGAGATGGATCATCAGGTGATGGCAGTAGACAGTGACGAGGAGAGGGTGAATGACGTAATCTCATATGTTACTAATGCACAGATTGGCGACAGCACAAATGAGCAGTTTTTATCATCACTCGGAATACGTAATTTTGATACATGCATAGTAGCAATCGGAGATGATTTCCAGAATTCGCTGGAGACAGCATCACTTCTTAAAGAACTTGGGGCAAAAAAGGTAATTGCAAGGGCAGCAACGGATGTGCAGGAAAAGTTTCTGCTTCGTAATGGGGCAGATGAGGTTGTATATCCCGAGAAGCAGCTTGCATCATGGACTGCAATACGATGTACATCTGATATGATACTTGATTATACGGAGCTTGATGACGGATATTCTATATTTGAAATAGAAACACCTGAGAGCTGGATAAATAAGACTATAGTTGAAATTAATATCCGCAGGAAATACAATATAAATGTTCTTGCAATACGTGGAAACGGAAAACTTAATATGAATATTAATCCGGATACGCGTTTTATGGAAGGAAATTCAGTGCTTATACTGGGACAGCAGAAAGATGTTCAGAAATGTTTAAAAATATAATAAAAAGCATAGCAATACTTGCCGGGGCAACAGCTCTGGGAATGGTATTTTACAGAATCGGATTTTCAAGTGCCAATATAATCATGGTATACATACTGGGTGTGCTTATCACTTCTATAGCAACATCACACAGAGTTTACAGCCTTATATCTTCAATAGCCAGTGTATTTGTATTTAACTATCTTTTTACAGCACCGAGGTTCTCGCTGTCGGCATATGAGACAGGTTATCCGGTAACGTTTGTTGTAATGTTTATTACGGCATATGTCTCCGGAACATTCTCATTAAGGTACAAAGAGCAGGCCAGACAATCTGAGAAGCTTGCAGATACTACACGTATACTGTTTGATACTGATAAGCTGCTTACGGCTGCAAAGGGCAGGGATGCAATAATAAAAGCGGCTGCCGGGCAGATAAGCAGGCTGCTTGAAAGGAACATAGTAATTTATCTTAATGTTGACGGAAAGCTTTCAGAACCATACATGCTTAATGTATCGGACAGCAGCTGTGCCGGTAATGCCGGAGTGATGGACGAGAAAAATGTGGCCGAGTGGGTTCTTGCTAATAACCATTATGCCGGAGCTTCGACAGACAGATTTGCAGATTCTGTGTATGTATATTATGCGGTGAGGGTTAATGACAGAGTATATGGAGTTATAGGCATAGAGGCAAAGGACAAAATACTCGACAGTTCTTCACAGAGCATATTGTTATCAATCCTTGGTGAGTGCGCACTTGCACTTGAAAATGAGAAAAACCAGAGAGATAAGGAAGAAGCGGCAATCCTTGCAGAGAGCGAGCAGCTCAGGGCAAACCTGCTCAGATCGATATCACATGACCTGAGGACGCCGCTGACAACTATAGCCGGCAATGCCAGCAGCCTTTTAAGTAACGGAAAAAGCTTTGATGAACAGACAAGATATCAGATATATCAGGATATTTATAATGATTCCGTGTGGCTTAATAATCTCGTTGAGAATCTGCTTTATGCAACAAGGATAGAAGAAGGAAGAATGGTACTTAATACATCAACGGAGCTTCTCGCAGATGTTATTGATGACGCAGTAAGACATGTGAAGCAGCATTCCGGTGAGCACAGTATTTTTGTTGAGAGCGATGATGAGTACATACTTGTGACAGCCGATGCAAGACTTATTGTTCAGGTAATAATTAATATAGTTGATAATGCGGTAAGGTATACACCGCCGGGTTCTCATATAACGATACGTTCCTGCAGGGAGAATAATATGGCTGTGGTGTACATTGAGGACAATGGCAATGGTATATCTGATGAAGATAAAGAGCATGTTTTTGACAAGTTTTACAGTGGAACCAACAGGATCGCAGACAATCGCAGAAGTATAGGATTGGGATTGTATTTGTGCAAAGCGATTATTGAGGCACATGGAGGAACAATAACGGTAAGGGATAATAATCCTGCCGGTGCGGTGTTTGTATTTACATTGCCACTTGCTGACAACGCGTTTTAAAAGGCTGTTATTACATTTTAGAGGAATTCGGAGGAAACAATTATGAGCAGAGCCAACATAATGGTTGCAGAGGATGACGGACCTGTAAGAAATCTTATAACCGTGACGCTTAAAGCGCATGATTACGGCTATGTAACAGCCACTACCGGGGAAGGTGCAATAAATACTGCCGCATCTGTCAATCCTGATATTATTCTTCTTGATCTGGGGCTTCCCGATATAGATGGTGTTGAAGTTATAGAGCGTATAAGAACCTGGTCTAACGTGCCGATTATAGTTGTAAGTGCAAGAAGTGAGGATAGTGACAAGATAGACGCGCTTGATGCGGGCGCAGATGATTATCTGACAAAGCCGTTTTCTGTTGAGGAACTGCTTGCCAGACTGCGGGTTGTCGAAAGAAGGCTGGCACTTATGCAGAGCAGTTTGCTTACAGGAGCTGTATATGAGAATGGCGGGCTTGTGATTAATTATGCACAGCAGTGCGCATATCTTAACGATACAGAGCTGCATCTTACACCAATAGAGTATAAATTATTGTGTCTTCTCGCACATAATACGGGAAAAGTCCTGACCCATAAATATATACTTCAGAACGTCTGGGGGAGCAATCTTGAGAGCGACATGGGCTCTCTGCGGGTATTTATGGCAATGCTCCGTAAAAAACTGAATTCGGGTCAGAACTCTCCTCAATATATACAGACACATGTGGGTATAGGTTACAGAATGCAGAAGGTTGACTAAAGCTGCATGTCTGTAAGCCGTATCGTACTATACATCACCCGATTCCGCCAAGCAGTATTCCGAGTATAAGAACGAGTATGCATACCGGGCAGTAGATATATCTGCATACCGGAAGGAATGCCTTTGTGAATGTCTGGCTGCGGCCTGTATTTATCTGTGATTCAACATATTGCTTACTGCATACCCAGAAGAACATGATTCCGGCAAGACCTGCACCCAGAGGGCAGATATAGATTGAGAGAACATCCATCCAGTCAGATACTATGCCCTGAATACATATTGATACGATAAGAGCTATTACAGCTATGATACCACAGGAGGCCTTGCGCCCGAGGTGAAGCTTTTCCTGAATTGTCGCAATCGGTGCTTCGTATAAATTGATTAACGAAGACAGACCGGCTGAGAAGACGGCAACAAAGAAAATTACTGCTATGATATATCCGCCCGGCATTGACTTGAATAATGCGGGAAGATATATGAACATAAGTCCGGGACCGCCCTGATTAAGCTGTGCTCCGGTTGTAGCCATTGCAGGGATTATTACAAGTGCCGCAAGGAGCGCTGCGATTGTATCAAACAATGCAACTCTTCCGGCAGCGGCAGGTATATCATCATTGTCGGGAAGGTATGAGCCGTATATCAGCGTGCCGTTACCTGCGACCGACAGTGAGAAGAACGCCTGACCAAGAGCAAATATCCAGGTTGATGGGTCAGCCAGAGCCTTAGGGTCAACACGGAATATGTATCTGTAGCCGTCTATGGCACCCGGCTGGAATGCAACATATATGCCGAGAATTGCAAAAAGTATAAAGAATACCGGCATCATCACTTTGTTGGCTTTCTCGATGCCGCGCCCTATTCCGAACATAAGGATTACAATTCCGATTACAAGAGCGGCAATCTGCCATGTATTGTTGCCAAAGGCGCTTGCCATTGAACCGAAACGTGCACTGAATTCTCCGGCATCTGAAGGCGCGAGAGCGGTACCTGTGAATGCACCGACCATATATTTGAGAATCCAGCCCATGACGACAGTATATCCGATTGCCATGGCAAGAGCACCCGCTACAGGTATGTAGCCGAGCAGTTCACCAAGCTTCTTTCTGCCTTTTGTGCCGCATGCATATCCAAATGCGTCAACAGGACCCGACCTCGTGGCACGTCCGAAGCTCATCTCGCCGATTACGCCGGTGAAGCCTATAAGTGCAACAAATATAAAATACGGAATCAGATATGAGCCGCCTCCGTAAATGGATACTCTTGTCGGAAACATCCATATATTGCCCATTCCGACTGCTGAGCCGATACATGCGAGGATAAAGCCCCACCTGTTATTAAAAGAATCGCGCTTGTTCATTGTAAAATCCCCCGATATCCTGCCGGAGCATTGCATGACAGCTCCGGAACAATCTGTAGGCATCAAAGCCGGGTGGCTTTTGCCCCAACATTAATATACATGAATATTATTCTTATGTAAACGATTTAATATTGATGATATTGTAAATGTATGGCATAATTACAAAAAACAATCACAAAAAACAGGAGGACATAATAATGTCAGAGATTCACAGCATAGATGCAGAAGATGATCAGTTTGCATACCGTTACGACACACAGCTTTTGATTGACCGCCGCGATGAGGATCTTGATGAGGATGCAATAGCTGACTATATAACAGAGCATTTTGAAGGCAACAGCCTTATAGCAGCAGGAGACGAGGATCTCGTCAAGATTCATTTCCATACCAACGAGCCGTGGAAAGTGCTTGAATACTGCGCGTCTCTCGGCGAGATATACGATATCGTCGTTGAGGATATGGACAGACAGGAACGCGGTCTCAAGGGCTGAGAAAATTTGATATTTCGGGCTGCTGCATCTGAATGCGGCGGCCTCTTTTCATATTATCCGACCTGTCCGCATAGATTTAAATGATATCTATTTTGGAGGCGGATGTATGGACTCGGAAAACGGACGCATGACGCGCGAAGAATACCGCGCGCAGATGGGGCTCGATGCTGAGCCGAATGCAAAACGCGAAAAGAGCGGCGACGCCGGAGCGCGTCTTATATTGCTCCAGCTCATTATCTGCGCCGCCGCCGTCGGTCTGATTTTCGGTATACGCAAGCTGTCTCCCGCAAGCTTTGAGACAATTAAGAATACATATAAATCCGCCATGCAGTATAGCATAAACGCGCGTGAAGCATGGGGAAAAATAAAGAGCGCCGCGGGCTTTGTGTTTGAACCCGCAGGCGCGCTTGCCGACAGTGATAAAGATTCCGAAACGAGCACCGAAAGTCTCGGCAAAGGCTCGTCGGAGCTCAATGTAAAGGCGTATAGAATGAGCTTCTCGCCTTATTACACAACTATGCCGGTCAGCGGCAGGGTCAGTTCGCCGTTCGGCAGGCGTGAAGATCCGTTTACGGGCGAAGCGTCGCTCCATTCGGGGCTCGATATCGCGGCGGCGCAGGGGAGTCCGATTTCCGCCGCATTTTACGGCACCGTCACCAAGGTCGGAGAGGATGAAATTGCCGGCAAGTATATTCGCCTGACCCACGCGGACGGGCTTGAAACTTTTTATTGTCACTGTTCCGAGATATTGGCTCCCATGAATGCGGTTATTCGCCAGGGCGAGACGATAGCCCTCGTCGGTTCAACGGGCATGGCAACCGGACCGCATCTTCATTTTGAAGTGCGGATAAACGGGCTCAAATATGATCCCGCGCGTCTGCTTTTCGGCGAAAACATCTGATGCATTTTTATATAAAAACGACCCGCATTGATTTAGGCTTTCCGTTCGCCGCATCCGCCGCCGTTATTCTTATGCTCGACAAAAGCGAAACGGCGCTGCTTATTTTTCTTTGCTGTGCTCTGCATGAAGCGGGGCATATTTTGCTCTTGACCCTCTGCTCCGCGCCGCCCGATGCAATAATTCTCGGCGTGTTCGGCATGAGGATAGAGCGGGGAGAAGTGTGCCTCGATTACCGCCGTGAGGCGGTCTGCGCCCTTGCGGGACCTGCGGCGAATTTTATTGTTTCGCTTGCCGCTCTGCCGTTTGCGCGGTGGTATCCAACCGCTTTGAAGCTTGCGGCTCTGAGTGCCGGGATAGGTGTTTTCAATCTCCTGCCTGTTGAGCCGATGGATGGCGCGGCGGCACTCAAAAGCTTGCTGCTGCTCAAATATGAGGAGCGCACGGCTGATAAGATTGTTGATATCTTTGCCGCCGTGTTGCTGATTCCTTTGACCGTGTGCGGGATAATTTTGCTTATTAAAACAGGAAACAACTTCACTCTGCTCTGCGTGTGTATTTATATCTCTGTCTATCTTATAGCAAAAAAACGCACCGCCTGATTCTTTCAGACGGTGCGCCGTTAATTTTATCTGTCAGATCGTGATGATGCCGAAGGCGGAAAGAACCTGCGCGACGAGGATAACAACGAGAAGAATCGGGGCTACCCATTTTATCATCACGCGGTGCAGCTTCTCGCCAGTAAATTTGGCGGAAAGTCCGACTTCGTCCGCGATGACCTTTGTGCCGACAACATGACCGATAAGAATGCAGGTCAGGAAGGCGACGATGGGCATGAGCACGGAGTTCGAGATGAAGTCGAAGAAGTCGAGCATCTGCATGCCGAAAATCTTGAAGTTTGCAAGCGGGCCGTAGCCGAGGACGGAGAGCGAGCCGATGGCTACAGTACACAATGTAACAACGACAGTCGTGACTACGCGGTTCCAGTGGAACTTGTCTCTGACCATCGAAACGACCGTCTCCATGAGGGAGATGGAAGAAGTGATTGCCGCGAAGAAAACGAGCAGGAAGAACAGCGTGCCGACCACACCGCCTATTGATCCCATGGCGTTGAAGACCTGGGGCAGGGTGATGAACATAAGACCGGGGCCCGCGTTGATTCCGTCAGCCGAACCGCCGTTGAATGCGACGACCGAGGGAATGATGATAAGACCCGCGAGAAGAGCTATACCGGTGTCGAATATCTCGATCTGGCGCACGCTCTTTTCGATGTTGTCCTCTTTCTTCATATATGAGCCGTAGGTTATCATGATACCCATTGCCAGCGACATCGAATAGAACAGCTGACCGAGCGCACCGAGAACGGTTGCGGAGGAGAACTTTGAAAAATCGGGCAGCAGGTAATATTTGAGACCCGCGAGCGCGCCGTCAATTGTCAGCGCGAAAACTGCGATAACCACGCAGAGTATAACGAGTATCGGCATCATTACTTTGCTGACCTTTTCGATGCCCTTCTCAACGCCGAATATAACGACGGCAGAGGTGAGCGCGACGAAAATGATGAACCAGAGCATTGGGTTGTCAACTATGCCGCCCTTCATTCCGATGAAGTTCGAAAAGAAATCGGCGGAGCTTGTGGCAAGATCCTTGCCGTGACCCGAAACGAACTCGGCGAAATATCTGATGACCCAGCCGCCGATAACGCAGTAGTAGGGGGTTATAATAACAGGCACGAGTGCGGACAGCCAGCCCATGAAGCCGAAACGCTTGTCAAGCTTCTTATATGCGCTGATGCAGGAAAGCCCGGTCTTTCTGCCGATGGCAATTTCAGTCACCATCAGCGTAAAGCCAAATGTTATCGCGAGAATAATGTAGACGAGCAGGAAGATACCACCGCCGTATTTTGCCGCAAGATAGGGGAAACGCCAAAGGTTTCCGAGTCCGACTGCAGAACCTGCCGCCGCCAGAACGAAACCGACGCGCCCTGTAAAGCTGCTTCGTTTTTTTTCCATTAAAGATCCCTCATTCTGATAAAATTTTTTGCCAAAAAAGTTGCACCAGTATATTAAAGCACAAAATCGCCGGTATTGCAACAGCCTTTTTATATTTGTTTGTATTTGTGAACAAACACCGTGCTTTATTGACAACAGAGAACAGAAATGTTATATTAGCAGTGACAAATCAGAGATTACGGAGACAGAGAAAATGAAAAATATATGGCTCGTTGTTCCGTGCTATAACGAAGAAGAAGTTCTGCCGGAGACATCAAGGCAGCTGAAAGCCGTCATGCAGTCCATGATAGACAGCGGCAAAATATCGCCCGAGAGCAAAATAGCTTTCGTCAACGACGGCTCAAAGGACATTTTGGTGGATGACGGCAGCAAGGATCGGACGTGGCAGCTCATTTCCGGGCTGCATCAGAAGGACGACCGGTTCGGCGGGGTTAAGCTCTCCCGAAACCGGGGGCACCAGAACGCCCTGCTGGCTGGGCTGATGACCGCCAAGGACCGGTGCGATATGGCCATCTCCATGGACGCCGACCTCCAGGACGATGTCGACGCCATTGAAAAGATGGTGGACAACTTTATTGCGGGCGACGATATAGTTTACGGTGTGCGCTCTTCGCGTAAAAAAGATACATTCTTCAAACGCTTTACAGCAGAGGGATTCTATAAATTCATGGCGGCAATGGGCGTTGAGATAGTTTTCAACCACGCCGATTACAGGCTCATGAGCCGCCGCGCTCTCGACGCTCTGAGCGAGTTTGACGAAGTGAATTTGTTCCTGCGTGGAATAGTGCCGCAGATAGGCTTCAGGACTTCTACTGTCGAGTATGAGCGCAAGGAGCGCCTTGCGGGCGAGTCGAAATATCCGCTGAAAAAGATGCTCTCGTTCGCCTTTGAGGGAATAACTTCGTTCAGCGTCAGACCGCTCAAAATTGCCACAACTCTCGGTATATTCTCTCTGCTCGTGTGCCTTGCAATGCTTATCTACTGCATCGTCAGCAAGGCGACAGGTCATGCCGTCGCGGGTTGGGCGAGTATAGGCGCATCCGTGTGGGCGCTCGGCGGACTTCAGCTGTTCATGCTCGGCATTATCGGCGAGTATGTCGGCAAGATATACACGGAGACCAAGCATCGCCCGAAATATATAATAGAGTCAATTATTATCGACCGCGAAAAGCTTGAAAAATAATTGATATGCCGCCAAAACTGTGGTAAAATGAAAATATAAACAGGAAAGGAAGTTGTATTATGACCGAAATTACAAAAGATATGCTTATCGGAGATATACTTGACGCCGATAGAGGTACCGCAAAGTACTTCCTTGAGATGGGTATGCACTGCCTTGGTTGCCCCGCTTCCAGAGGTGAGAGCGTTGAGCAGGCGTGCATGGTCCACGGCGTTGATCCGGATGCATTCCTCGAGCAGGTCAACCGTTTCCTCGAGGCCAGTGAGGAAGCCGGACTGTAATCCAGAAAACAAACCAGAAGGGAAG
>ENA-ORPF01002282-ORPF01002282.1-human-gut-metagenome-genome-assembly--contig:-NODE-2282-length-13278-cov-6.606670_pt1 | contig 13278 bp, 8 predicted proteins | sample MGYA00242140_ERZ509070 | MGnify/ENA primary metagenome ERZ509070 (study PRJEB26280, sample SAMEA2338713) | human gut metagenome | biome: human gut; feature: human-associated habitat; material: faeces... | reverse complement strand
AAACTTATTACAATTGATATTGTAATAGTTGGGCCACTGCATTCTGATATTCTTTTTCTACATCCAAATAGTTTTGCATACTATCGTAAAGCAGAGTGATCTCTACAAAATAATCGATCATGGATATCTGCCCGGTTTCGAGAGCCTTATTGAGTAATTCGTCGGTCCGTTGGCTGGAAAGAGCCTCTGCATATTCATTCCGGGAGTTTGCCAAAGCTTCGGCTTGCAGGTATAGTTCCCGGAGGGTAGCTTTCAGGGTCTGTTGATTGGCTAAGATATTGGTAACCGTATATTCGGCTTGTGCTTTTGCTTGTTTAACCGTGTTTCTATTTTCCCAAAGCGGAATCGAAAGGCCGATTTTGAAACCGTTCATCTTTGATTCACTACCCCCGTTACGACGGTAACCCAGATCGAATTTAGGTAAAGTCAGGGCCCGGTTTACTTTGATCTCCCGTTGGGCGGATTCGGATTCGCTGCGTAGACTTTTTAATGTGGGATCAGCGGCCAGATACTCCGATTCCAGACTGGAATAGTCCGGTAGAACCTGAGTCTGTGGGTAGTCCGTTGCTTCGAAATCGAGGGGGTGGCCACCGTTCAGTGCCTGTAATTTCTCCAATTGAGCCCGCAAAGCCGAGTTATTGAGTCGGCTGGCATTATTGGCATTAATCTTTTCTAATTGAATTTTGTTGTATTCTAATCGGTTGGCATCACCATTCGCAAAACGTTGACGATACAATTCTGCTAGTTTTTCCGCATTTTTCAGCCGTTGGTCCAATAACTGTTTTTGTTTGCGTAAGTATATGATCTCCTGGCAGGTCTGTTGTGCTGTCAGTAAGATCTCCTGACGGGTGGCTGCATATTGGAGATCGGAAGTTGCAGATTTCAATTTGGCCAATTTGTTTTTATTGGCATAGACCGTAGGGAAGTCGAAACTCTGTACGACGGCTAATTCGTTGGCATTTCCGCCTACACTACGGTCGGCCCACAATTGATTTAATTCGACTGTCGGGTTGGGTAAAAAAATCCCCGTCCGTGCTTCCAGCTTTTGTGCTTGGTTTAGTTGCATGCCTGCTTGTAAGGTGGGATTGTTTACCTCGATATTTTTAAGCACTTCCTTGATTCCCGATTGGGAAAATACAGGGAGAGTGACGATCAGAGACAGGCAAAGGATGTATATGTATTTTTTCATAATGATGAATTGTAAATTTATAAATCGGCTTGTATCTCCTGAGGGGTTACTATTGATGCTTCTTTTTTCCGGTTCAACAGAAAATATACGATAGGGACTACAAATCCGTTTAGCAGAGTGGAGCTTAATAATCCTCCTAATATCACCTGTGCCATAGGGCTTTGGATTTCATTTCCCGGAAGATCCCCACCCACAGCCAGCGGAATTAAAGCCAGTGCAGAGGTTAAGGCTGTCATCAGAATCGGATTGAGCCGGTCCAAAGAACCTTGAATAATACTTTCCCTCAGATTCAGACCTTCTTCCCGTAAATGATTGTAGTGGGATACCAGTAGTATTCCGTTACGGGTAGCGATACCGAATAGGGAAATGAATCCGATGATAGAAGGGATACTGATTACCCCTGAGGTAAACCAGATACTGATCACTCCTCCGATGATGGCTAAGGGCAGATTCAACATGATGATACCGGATAAAGGTAAACTCCGGAATTCATGATACAAAATCAAGAATATCAGTAGGATGGAGATCAGGGAAGTCAGGAATAAAGCTCGGGAAGCAGCTGCTTCACTTTCGAACTGTCCGCCATACTCGATGTGATAACCTTCCGGTAGAGAGATTCGTTCGTCTACTGTTTTTTGGATATCGTTGACTACGCCTTTCAAATCCCTGCCGGCAACATTGGCAGAAACGACGATCTTACGTTGTACATTCTCCCGGCTGATGGTGTTGGGCCCGGATAGGGGAAGTACTTCCGCTACATAATGCAGGGGCACTTTACGTCCATCGGCATCCAGCATGAGTTCACCGATTTCTTCCATGCTATCCCGGTCATGGTCGGCTACTTTAATGGTCAGGTCGAAGATTTTTCCACCTTCATTCACTTGTGAAACTACTTTCCCGGCCAGAGCGACATTGATAAATTCGGAAAATTCCGGTAGAGTAATACCATACCTGGCCAACATGTCCCGTTTAGGAAGAATCTGTAACTGAGGACGTTCGATCTGTTGTTCCAGAGTCAGGTCCGCAATACCGTCGATTCCTTGTATAGAATTTTTGATTTCACTTCCCAAGCTATACAGTTTATTCAGGTCATTACCGAATAGTTTGATCGCAATGTTGGCTTTCGTTCCGGAAAGCATGGCGTCGATACGGTGGGAGATCGGTTGACCGATTTCGATATTGGCCCCTTTCAGTTCACCCAATTGTTTTCGTACATCAGCCAGAAATTCATCTCTGTCCCGGTCTTGTAACTCGAAAGGTGCTTCGATTTCGGAGGTATTTACTCCCAGTGCATGTTCATCTAGCTCGGCACGTCCTGTCTTACGTGCCACAGTTTGAATTTCCGGAATCCCCAGGAGAATCTTTTCGGCTAATCCACCCATACGGTCCGACTCTTCAAGTGAGATACCCGGCATGGTACTGATATTGATGGTCAGCGAACCTTCGTTGAAAGGAGGCAAGAAGCTACGTCCTAAACTGAATAGGATGATCAGCGATAAAACCAGTAGGGTGGCAGCTGTACCGATCACTATTTTTTTGTAATGCAGTGCCCAGTTTAACGATTTTCGGTATACCTTTTTTAAGCTGCGGGAGATAAATGGCTCCTTTTCGCTTTTTTTCAATGCTTTTTCGGTAGTCAGCATATAACTACATAATACCGGAGTCAGTGTCAAAGCGATGACGGTCGAAGCAAACAGGGCGACAACGAAAGCAATACCCAGCGGTATCAGCATTCTGCCTTCCATGCCCGAAAGGAAAAATAAAGGAAGAAAACAAGCCACGATGATCAACGTAGAGTTCAGGATAGGCATACGTACTTCTTTCGATGCGTTGAATACTACTTCCAGTATGGAAAGGCGTTCTTCCACAGGCTTCAACTTATTCTCGTGGAGTCGTTTATATACATTCTCCACGTCTACAATGGCATCATCTACCAGCGAACCGATAGCGATGGCCATACCTCCCAGACTCATGGTATTGATGCTGAGTCCCATGTAGTGTAATACCAGGATGGCTACCACCAGAGACAACGGCAGAGTTACCAGTGAAATAAGTGTGGTACGGGTATTTGCCAGGAAAAGGAAGAGTACGATTACCACAAAGATCGCACCTTCATACAAGGATTCCTGTACGTTGCTGATTGAACTTTCGATAAAACGTGACTGACGGAAAATGTCGGTCGAAATATGGACATCGGCAGGCAGGTTCTTCTGCAGGTCCTTCAGGGCTGCTTCCAGCTTTTCAGTCAGTTCAATGGTACCGGTATTGGGCTGTTTGGTCACCGTAATCAGAACGGCGGGCTTTCCTTTTTCGGAAGCCAGACCCAGTTTCGGCTGCTGGGCACCGATGCGTACGTCGGCTACATCACTCAGCGTGACCGGTGCTCCGCCGATATTCTTGATAACGGCGCGCCCCATCCGCTCGATGTCGGTTGTCGCCAGTACGCCGCGCACAATGTATTCATTGCCATATTCATAAATCACTCCACCGCTGGTGTTCTGGTTCATGCTCCGTGTCACGTCCATCACTTCAGCCAGCGTCACGCCATAATGCTTCATGCGTTCGGGATGAATCAGGATCTGATATTCCTTGATATCTCCTCCCAGCACGGCAACCTGTGCCACACCTCCGGTGGAAAGCAGACGCGGACGGATCGTCCAGTCGGCCATCGTACGGAGATCGAGCATGGACGTGCTGTCTGCCGTCAGTCCGACAATCAGCAATTCTCCCAAAATGGAAGACTGGGGACCCAGTGTCGGCTTGCCTACATTGTCAGGCAGAGCGTCGTCTACAGCCGCCAGTTTCTCGGAAACAATCTGGCGGGCCAGGTAAATATCCGTATCCCAGTCAAACTCAACCCATACGACAGAGAAGCCGGTAGTCGAAGACGAACGCACCCGGCGAACACCAGTTGCACCATTTACAGCCGTTTCAATCGGGAAAGTAACCAGTTGTTCTACTTCCTCAGCTGCCATACCATTGGCCTCGGTCATGACCACTACCGTCGGAGCATTCAGATCCGGAAAGACATCAACTTCGGTATGGAACGCCATATACGTTCCGCCGACCAGCAGCAAGATGGATGCCACCAGAACCAGCAGGCGGTTCTGAAGCGAAAAATGTATAATCTTGTTCAGCATCGTTTCAGGAATTAATGGTTATGGGTATGACCCGGAATCGCATTGGAGGCCGAAGCCAGTTTCACATGAATGGCTCCCTGAGTAACGACTTTCTCTCCGCCTTTCAGTCCGGAAAGGATTTCTACACGGTCACCATCCGTAGCACCGGTTCTGACTTCCTGTTTCTGATAGCATTCAGCATCCAGCTGAAGATAGACGAAAGTCAGTCCCTGTTCTTCTGTAAGTGCAGAAACAGGAAGACTGATCACTCCCTGACGTTCGCGTCCCAGCAACCACACTTCTACAAACGAGCCGGGAACAACATCGCCGCGATTATCGAACTCAAACGTTACCGGCACATAGAAAGAAGCCTCAGCAGAAGCCTTTCCGTAAGCCAGCAGGCGTCCCTGCAAGTCATCAAGCCGGTAAACATGATCCGAATAAGGAGTCTTGAAATTGGCAGACGACACTTGCTGCAATGCCGGATAATAACGTTCGGAAACTTCAGCCTTCAGCTGCAGCCGTCTGGTCTTGGTTACAGTCATCAACGGCTGACCGACCGTTACATAATCGCCGGCTTTCACCAGACAGGACTTCACATATCCGCTCATCGGTGACTTGACAGCCACACCTTTTCCATTGCTGCTGGGAGAGAGAGCTTCATAGGCCAGCCGTGCATTCTCGTAATTCTCACGGATGACATTGAAGTCTTTTTGAGAAACAATCTGGCTTTCCACCAGTTTTCCGGCCCGCTCATATTCTTTCCGGGCAGCCTCATACGCAATACGTGCCCGCTTCAGAGGGTCTCCGTCCTGAAGAGTTTCGGAAGACAAGGTCAGCAGACTGCTTCCCTGAGCAACCTGCATACCTTCGGTGACCGGTCCGGAAAAAGAAACGACACCGGACATATTGGCTACAACCACGGCTTCTTCTCCCTGGGCAGCCATCACCTGTCCGCTCACCGGAATCACCTGACGGAAAGTACCGGGCTCCACCGTTTCAACTTTCACACCGGCAGCTTCAGCCTTTTCCGGTGTCAGTACAATTTCATTGGAAGCTCCCTTGTGAGCTTCTTCCGCCTCGTGATCATGCTCGTCATGACCGTGGGCTGCCTCAGCCTCGTGGTCATGGCCTTCTTCCGCATGGTTGTGTTCATGAGTTCCACAGGAACCCAATAAAAAAACAGCTAATACTCCTGTAATGATAGATTTTTTCATAGATTAATTTTTCATTGTTCCGGAACCGACAGCCCCGAACGACCGCCCTCCGGAAGATTTATACTGCAAAAATAAAGGATTGTCCTTGCAAGCTGGTTGCAAAGAGTTTCCGGACATTCTTTGCCGGGAAAGATGTCAGGACAGAAAACAGGGAGGTGCACGCAGTCCCGAAGACGCCACGAAATGCCGGGCGTGCAGACGCTCTATATAAGCAGAATAGGGACAAGGCAAATCATTTTCGAACGAAGACAAACGTTCGAGGGTAAGCAAAAAAGGATAGATCAGCAGACTGTAACTGTAAGCTGGCGAAAGATCCGTTCCGTGACTGTCAGGAGCGGAAAAAGCAAAGTGAGTCACGCATGAAGAAGTGCATGCATGATTGTCTTCATCACCCGTATGATGCAGGTGATCCGGACATTCCACTGAAGCCGGACAAGTCTCCAGATCATGGGCTACACAGAAGTATAAATCGTGATGATGGTGCGGAAAAACTGAGGCCACCAGCATAAGTATGCTGACGACAAGCAAAAAATATGATTTCAGTTTCCGTTCCATTTATCTTCTTATCTTTGTGATAGCGGGGCAAAGATAAGATAAAAATATGAGAAAACTGACCGAAAATGAGGTAAATCCGAAAATAAGAAGACTTAAAACCAGTCCTTAAACTCCGAAACCTTCGCTTTGCTGACAATGATCTTCTCCGGAACCGGGACTTTCAGATTGATGACCAGCCGCCCGTTGAACCACAGGCTGACATCCGTAATGGCTTTCTTTGCGATCAGATACTGACGGTTTACTCTGAAGAAATCACGCGGATTAAGCAGTTCCACCAGCTCGTCCAGCGACTGCGAAAAGATATATGCATCTGCATGCCGGTCAACCGCCTTGACAATTCCGTCACTGATATAGAAAAACAGAATGTCGTTTACAGATATGGGAATCAGTTTGTCTCCTTTGGCCGGTACCAGGAAATGGGTCTTGTAACTCTCCTCTTTCTTCAATTCATGCATGACTTTCATAAAATCGAAAGGCGGGGCCTGTCCGCCCGCAGTACCGCACAAGGTCTCCAGTTTGTCCAGTGCATTCTGCAAATCATTCCGGTTGATCGGTTTCAGCAGATAAGCAATGCTGTTGACGTGAAAAGCCCGCAAAGCATATTCATCGTAGGCAGTGGTAAAGATGATCGGACATTTCACCTCCACATGCTCAAATACTTCAAAAGCCGAACCGTCTGCCAGATGAATATCCATAAACACGAGTTCCGGCATCGGATGGGTCTGAAACCATTCGATGGTATCCACAATGCTGTCTGTCTCCCCGATAATTTCCAGCCCGGCAGAAACTTCGTTAATAACGGCCTTCAGATTACGCAAGGCAGCCTTTTCGTCTTCTATAATCAATGTTTTCATATCAGCGGTAGCCTAACAATGAAACAACTGTTTTCCTCTTTCACCACAATTTCCTGTTTAAACAGCAGCCGGTAACGCTTGGCCAGATTGTCCAGCCCGATCCGGGTTCCCGTATTTCCCGTCAGTTTGGGCTGAATCCGGTTCTCTACCGTAATCCAGTCTCCGGAAGTTGAAATGGCAACCGTCAGCGGATGACGCCGGCTGATTTCATTGTGCTTGACGGCATTCTCCACAAGCATCTGTACGGCCATGGGAGGAAGTTTCTTCTGCAATGCATCAGAGGAAATACGAATGTCAAAATTCAAATTCTCTTCATAACGCATCTTCAGCAGATACAAATAAGCATGTACAAAGTCCATTTCCTCAGCCAGAGTAACGGAATGGGAATCATTATCCTGCAAGGTATAGCGCAGAACCCGGGAGAGTTCCTGCAAATAATCCTGCGCCTTGTCTGAAGATTCCCGGATCAGCGTGGACAGCGTATTCAGCGAATTGAACAGCATGTGCGGATTCAGCTGGTTCTTCAAAGTCTCATACTGATTGGCAATGTTCTCGGTCCGTAACTGCTGATTCTCCAGCAGTACCATGTTGCTTTTCCGGTTCTGATACATTAAATAGCAGCTTCCGGTCACCACAACAGAAATGAGAAAGTCTCTCAACGGATGCAGGTAATGATGCAACAAGGCATCAATGGCCGGAATATCAAAATGCTGATGAAGAGCCACGAAGCCTTTTCCCAGCAGGTTGCTGGCAATCCAGGTTACCAGAAAGGACAACAACAGTTTTTTCTATCCCATATTCACCCGAGTGTCACCGAAGCGGAACAAACGTTCATTCAGGAAAAACAGCAACAGCAGGGAAAGATAGGTGAAAAACACTTCATTGAAAACATCCGTCCAATGCATGCCCGGAAAGATCACCTCATCGGGCATCATATCCGACAAGGCAATCATTTCCGGCAAATGAATCAGGAATGCCACCATGACAGAGATGGCATTCACGATCAATATAGATTTATTAGGCATGAAAAGTTTCATGAAACAAAATTACTCACTTTTTTCGGATTTTCGGGCAGACACATACATTCCCGGGCGGAAATTACCGTCCGGATGATTGATGGTCGCATAAATCTTGATAGAACGATTCGTATTGTCCACCATCTGGTCGATGGAAAGCAAAGTGGCCTTGAAAGTAGTTCCTCCCATTCCATTTACATGAAAATCAAATGTATCTCCCACTTTCAGTTTGTCCAGATCTTTCTCATAGGCAGTCAGCTGAAGCATCAGGGCACTTTTGTCTATCACGTCACAGATCGGCTCACCTACATTGAAGTATTTGCCGACATTTACCTGCATGTTGGTAACATAACCACTGATCGGAGCCTTAATCTCCAGATAGGTATGCATACCCTCTTTCTGCAAGCCGGAAGGAGATATCCCTAAAATTTCCAGCTGGGAGACACTGGCATCCAGACGTGCTTTCATGGAAAGATATTCAGCCTTGCTCTGCTGAAGTTTCTTCTGTGAGGCAGCTTCATGGGAAGTCAGATTCTGCTGACGGGCATACTCCTTTTCAAGGTATTCCACCTGAGCCGAAGCATCCAGATACTCCTGCTGAAGACGGATAAAATCGGGATTTTTCAATGTGGCGATAACCTCTCCCTTCTTCACATACTCTCCGGGGAACAAATGAATATCCTGAATCGTTCCGTCCATCATCAACGTAACCGTTGCATGCTTTTCCGGCGGAAGCATAATCACTCCGTTGAAAGACGGGGCATTGGCCACGGCAGTAGCCGACGTCACGGCATCTACGGAATCTGATTCCATGTCCAATGTATCTGTACGTTCCTGCGTTGTTTCTTCTTTTACATCTGCCGTATCTGAACTTTTTCCACACGACACGGCTACAAACAACAATGCTAATGCGATCCAAATCTGTTTCATATCTTTTCGTTTATTCTGTATATAATTCCATTTCCAACAACGAGACATTGTAGTTATAAACATTCTCGATATATCCTTTACGAATCTCTCTCACTGTATTCAGGCTCTGCACCAGTTCCGAAATACCGATCTCACTTTCACGGAACTTCAGCATCGAACTTTCCTGCAAGGCATCTGCCTCGCGAAGGGCGGCTTCCGAATAATAATCCAGACTCTTGCGCTGCTGGCTGATACGTCCCTGCAGGTCTGCGACCTTATTCTGCAACTGAGTCCGGTTCTGATCGGCCTCATAGCTGGCAATCTGCCAGTCTATTTTTGCCTGCTTGCTCCGGCTCTGCTGAGGGAAAAACAGCAGCGGGAAAGAAATACCGACCATCCAGGAATCCAGTTTCCGAAGCGGAAATATCTTTTGCTGTGCATATCCTACCGAGAACTCCGGAAAGAACTTACTGCGCTCGATGCGCAACAGATCCTTCTTTTCCTTGACCTGCATAGAAAAGTAACTCAAATGATCTTGTGAAAGTTCCCGGGCAGAACGTTCATCGAAAGGAAGAACGGACAATGAAGTATCCTGAGGTACAATGGCTGAATCGGCATAACAGGCCCAGGCAAACCGGCGGGCGGCCAGCCGGACTTCATCCTTTGCCTGCAACCACCGGGTATGCAGGTCGGAAGCCATTGTCGTTATCATATTCCGTTCAGACAAATCGATGTCGCCCTGCTGATAGCGCAATTCTCCACTGGAACGCAAAGTTCCTGCCAGACTCTCCTGTTCATTGTACAGCTGATACAAATTGTAGGCATACTGATAATAAGCCCAGGCACGCTTTACTTCGGCCACGATTTCTTTCTTGACCATGTTCCGGTAGGCTTCTCCTCTTTCCACCTGCGTATTGACCAGTGCATTCTTATAAAAAGGAGTCAGCAATGATCCCAAAGACTGTTCCACAGACAACTCGTGGTCGTTGCGGTATTCTCCGTTCAACTGTCCCCAGGAATAACTGAACGAAGTACTTCCTCCGTCCCAGATTTCTCCTCGTGTTGCCCGTGCCCGGCTGATTTCTGCCGTAGCCATCTTCAAACGCGGATGGTTCTCCAGCGCAATGTGAATGGCCTCATCCAGTGAAACGGGTTTGCCTCCGTCTGCCGCAAAGGATGATAAGGAACAACCCAGCAACAGAACCAGCATCAGTCCGCTTTTACGAACCGGAAGACGACGTTTCCGCATCCACAAACGGGAAATTTCATTGACCAGCCAATAGAATACGGGAATCACAATCAATGTCAGGATGGTAGAGACAATCAGACCTCCAATAACCACCGTAGCCAGCGGCCGCTGTACTTCTGCTCCGGCTGATGTAGCAACAGCCATCGGAACAAAACCTAAAGAAGCAACCAGTCCTGTCAAAAAGACCGGACGCAACAGGTGATGACACCCTTTCCGAATAATCCGATTTGTACACATAGTGTATTCTTTCTCCTTCCGCAAATCATTAAAATGGTTAATCATCAATATACCATTCAGAACCGCAACACCAAACAAGGCGATGAATCCAACACCTGCCGAGATGCTGAACGGCAACCCGCGTACCCACAAGGCCAGAATACCTCCGATCAGAGACAGCGGAACCGTAGAGAAGACCACAAGGGAATAGATTACGCTTCTGAATGCAAAGAAAAGAAGCAACAAAATCAATACCAAAGCAATCGGGATGACCAGTGTCAGTGTACGAATGGCATTCTGGAGATTCTCAAACTGGCCACCATACTCAAAATAGTATCCCGGCTTCAGCTTGACATTCTTGTCCAAAGACTCACGAATGGCAGAAACCACTTGCTGGATATCGGCATCACGCACGTTCACTCCAATTACAATACGGCGCTTCGTGGCATCACGATTAATCTGCAACGGGCCATTCACCAGATCTATACTTGCCACCTCACTCACCGGAATCTGAATACCTTCTACGGTACGGACAAACAGTTTATCCAGATTCAGATCACGCACTTTTTCCTGATCCAGGCGAACTACCAGATCAAAACGCCGCTCATTTTCAAAAACGACTCCGGCAGTCTCTCCTGCATAGGCTGTACGGATAATGGTATTCAGTTCCTCAATATCAATTCCATACCGCGCAATTTTGCTCCGGTCATAATGAATCAGCAACTGAGGTAATCCCATAGCTTGTTCAACCAATACATCGGATGCACCGGGAATCTGTTCTACATATTCAGCTGCTTCTTTGGCCTTGCTGTACAATTCGTCCATATCTTCTCCATAAAGTTTAATGGCAATATCGGCCTTGGCTCCGGTCATCAGTTCATTGAAACGCAGCTGGATAGGCTGACTGAAATTAAACTCTGCACCTTTGATGGACTCAAGTGATTTCTTCATCTTTTCGACCATTTCAGCAGGGCTTGAAGCTGAAGTCCATTCACTGAACGGTTTCATGACAATCATTACATCGGCATCTTCAACGGCCATCGGGTCAGTCGGAACCTCAGCCGTACCGATCTTGGCTACAACATGCTTGATTTCTGGGAAATCTTCTTTCAGGCGTTTCTCTGCCTGCAAAGATATTTCAATACTCTTACTCAAGGAACTTCCGGCCGGAAGAGTCATCTGCATGGCAAAATCACCTTCATCCAATGTCGGAATAAACTCCGCTCCCAACCGGGTAAACAGGAACAAAGAAAAGATCAACAAGGCAAATGCAGAAACAATTGTTCCCCAAATATGCTTCAGACAGAAATCCAAAGTCCGCCGGTATCCTCTGTTCAGCCAGTCGAAGAAACGGTCGGCCAGTGTTCTCTTTACGGAGACAGTCCGCTTCAGAAATACAGAAGCCATCATGGGTACATAAGTAAGCGAAAGTAAAAGTGCACCGATGATACAAAATACCAGCGTCTTGGCCATCGGGGTAAAATACTTGCCTTCAATACCGCTCAAAGTCAGAATCGGGAAAAAGACAATCAGGATAATCAACACTGCAAAGGTTGCACTACGGACTACATTTCCGGCTCCTTTCGCCACTTCCTGATCCATTTCCTTCCGGGTCAACTTTCTGCCTGCCATCTGCCGTCCATAAATATGGGCCAGAATTCCTTCCAGAATGACGATGGAGCCATCGACCACAATACCGAAATCTATGGCACCCAAACTCATCAAGTTGGCTGAAACTCCAAAGATCCGCATCATAATGAAGGCAAACAGCATGGCCAGCGGAATGACAGAAGCTACAATCATTCCCGCACGGACATCTCCCAGGAAGACAATCAAAACCAGAAAGACAATAACTGCTTCCTCTATCAGGTTCCGGATAACTGTCGAGATATTCCGGTTAACCAATTCTGAACGATTCAAATAAGGTTCAACACTGATACCCTCCGGCAACATCTTCTGAACCTGAGCCACCCGTTTTTCCAATTCCTGAGTAACCACATTGGCATTGGCTCCTTTCAGCATCATGGCAATGCCGCCGACACATTCTCCTTCGCCGTCTTTGGTCATCGCTCCGAGACGTTTCGGGGCTCCCAGACGAACCGTACCGATATCACTGATATGCACAGGAATTCCTCCCCGGTTAGTCACCACAATCCGTTCAATGTCTTTCTGATCACCGATCATACCTTCTGAACGGATATAATAAGCCTTGGAAGTCTTTTCAATATAACTTCCTCCCGTATTCTGATTGTTCCGGCTCAAGGCTGAGAATACATCTCCGATGGTAATATTCAAGGAGTACAAAGCGTCAGGATCAACTGCTACTTCATACTGCTTCAGATAACCTCCGAAACTGTTGATCTCAACAATACCGGGTATACCGGAAAGCTGTCGTTTCACAATCCAGTCCTGAATTGTACGCAGTTCCATCGCATCGTATTTCTTTTCATAGCCCGGGGCTACTTTCAGCACATACTGATAAATCTCGCCCAAGCCGGTCGTAATAGGCATCAGCTCCGGAGTCCCCAGTTCTGCAGGAATCTCTCCTGATACGGTTTGTATCTGCTCATTAATCAACTGCCTGGCATCCAACACCGGGACATCTTCCTTGAAAACAACGGTTACCAGTGAAAGTCCGAAACGGGAAACCGAACGGATTTCCTCCACATTCATAATATTGCTCATGGCAATCTCAATGGGGAACGTGATTAACTGCTCCACTTCCTGAGGAGCTAATGTCGGCGATACGGTAACAATCTGTACCTGATTATTCGTAATATCCGGCACAGCATCAATCGGTAAGGTCAACATGGAATAAATACCTCCCGCCAATAAAAGAAGTGTTGTCAACACCACAAACATCTTCTTCCTGATAGAAAAGCTTACAATCTCCCTAAACATTAGAGTTTATATCGAATAATTGATTAAAGCGTTCTTTGACTTATCTTTGTGGT
>ENA-ORPF01002275-ORPF01002275.1-human-gut-metagenome-genome-assembly--contig:-NODE-2275-length-13291-cov-3.914098_pt1 | contig 13291 bp, 5 predicted proteins | sample MGYA00242140_ERZ509070 | MGnify/ENA primary metagenome ERZ509070 (study PRJEB26280, sample SAMEA2338713) | human gut metagenome | biome: human gut; feature: human-associated habitat; material: faeces... | reverse complement strand
TTTACTAACCAAGAGATTTTAGAAAGATTTTTGGAATATACCGATAGCGATAATAAAGAGCCTGATCCTGAAATAAAAAATGTAATAAAGTTTTATAATAAAGTATATTTAATAAATGATAAATTTTATATTAGTTATAATAACATCGAATATGATATGCCAACAATAGAAAAAGAGAAAAAGTATAGTATAGAAATACCGAAAAAAGATGAAGAAAAAGTTAGTGATTTTATTTATGAAATAAATGAAGATGAACAAGAATATATTGAAAAGATAGAAGAAATTAAAAATAATAATTACAGATACATAGGAGTAAAAATAATGGGAAATACTCCTAGAATAAAAGAGATATTTGAGTGCTTTTGTGCATTTATTAATACAAATAAAGATTATATTTTAACTTCATACGAAAAATATGGAATAAAAGAGAACTTAATAAAGAGCTTTCAACAAATTGTTACGGATACATTAAAAGTCCCTGATTTTAAATCGTTTAGGGATTTAGAATTTTATGAGAATCCCAATTTAAATAATAAATTAATTAAAATCAATCAAACACAAATAATGACTGACATGGTTGAACAAGCACTTGCAGCTCAAAAATGTGAAAAAGAAATAATTGAAAGCAATGGTAAAAGAATAACGGGATATAGGGATATATTTGTTACTGCTCCAACAGGTGCTGGAAAATCTCTAATGTTTCAAATTCCTGCAATATATTTAGCGGAAAAAAGTTCGCTTCTAACGATAATAGTAACCCCTTTAATTGAATTGATGAATGACCAAGTTAGAAATTTACATGAGCGAGGATATTTTGCCGCCGAAAGGTTAAATTCTTCTATTAATCCAATAGAAAAGAAAAATATTGTAAAAAAAGTTTCTGAACAGAAAATCAATCTGTTATATTTAGCCCCAGAAACATTACTATCATATTCAATTGAGCAATTAATCGGTGATAGAAAAATAGGATTAATTATTATCGATGAAGCACATATTGTATCAACGTGGGGAAAAGGATTCAGACCAGATTATTGGTATTTAGGAGCATATTTAGATAAATTAAGAAAAATTAGGAATTCTAAAGGATTAAAAGATGAAAAGAAAAAAATATATTGTTTTCCAATATGTACATTTACTGCAACGGCGGTAAATGGAGGCAAGTATGATGATGTAAGTGACATAAAAATTAGTTTAAATCTACGAGATACCATTACATATTATGGAAAGGTTATAAGAGATAATATAAAATTCGATATTGAAGACTATAGTATGTTTCCAACAAAAAATAGAGATGATTACGAGGAACAAAAAAATAGGACTTTAAAATATAGGCTTGAACAATTTATAAAAAACAATCAAAAGGCTATTGTATATTTTCCTTTTGCAAGTACTGCTAATGCTGCTTACAATGCAAATGAACAAAAAGGCTTTAAATTATTAAATGATTTAAAAGACAATTTTTCAATTTATATAGGTGGAGAAAGTTTAACATCAAATGATAAATTAAGAAATATGCTGAATTTTCGCGATAATAAAAAAAGTATTATGTTTGCTACAAAAGCATTTGGAATGGGAATAGATATAAAAGATATTAGCTGTGTTTATCATTATGCTGCAAGCGGAAATTTAAATGATTATGTTCAAGAGATTGGTAGAGTTGCTAGAAGTAAAAGTATAGAGTATGGAATTGCAAGTGCTGATTATTATGATAGAGATTTAAATTATATGAAAACACTATATGGTATGTCTGCGTTACATAATTATCAAGTTCAAAAAATATTAAGTATTATAATAAATATATATGATGCAAAGAAAAAATATAATTTAATGGTAACCCCAGATATGTTTAAACCAGTCTTTCCAAATTGCAGCGAAGATCAACTTGAAAATAAAATAAAATCAGCATTATTAACAATTGAAAAGGATTTAACAAGTAGATATAGAGGATGCAGACCAATCGTTACACGAGCAAGAAACCTTTTTACAGAGTGCTATGTAGATATTGATAAAGATCAAGAAAATAACATTCTAAATTCGAAGTATGGAAAATATCTAAAGAAAATTAGTAAAGGTAGAGAAAAAGAGTCATATTATAAAGATCAAAATTTAAAAGTTTCTGATTTTGGTGATGTATTTGTTGTAAATTTAAAAGAATTATGGGAAGAAGAAAATAATTCAATAACATTTGGAGAATTTAAATATCATTTAAATAATAATGAAATGGTTTTTGGAGAGTTTCAATCATATATTCATTTAAGAAATAAAATAACAATAAAAATGTTAAATGGAGAAAATTTAAGTGCCTTAAAAGAGATATTATTAGAGGAAGTGGATATTATTTCAAAAGTCTTAAATAACTTTCAAATTTCAGGGCAATATTTTAGTAAAGATGATTTTGCTAACAAATTAAATGAATTTTATCAAGATGAGTTTAAATCAAATATAATAGCAAATTCTTATATTGAAATGTTAGCAGAATATAAAGACGAATATTCACAAAACTTTTATGATCAAAGAACAATTAAAGGCGAAATTAAATATCTAATAACCAAAGGTAGTTTTAGAGGAATTGCAGAAAAAATCATAAATACATCTCATATATTGAAAAAGCTAAAATACATTCAAAGTGAAGAATATACTGCATATGATGCAGCAAAAATAAAATCCTTTAAACGTGATAGTAGATATGATGCAATTAATCTGGCATTATTATTTGGATTAGTTTCTTTTGAAATCTCTGGTGGAAATAAGCCAGAAATATTTATTCGTATAAATAATCCTGACAAAATAAGACAATTTGTTAAAGGAACAGTAAGATACAATAACGCAATCATATATCAGGCCAGAGAAAGGCATAAAAATGATGTGGCCATTCTAAAATATTTTTTTACTTGTTTAAAAACAGATACAGACAGATGGAATTTTATTGAAAATTATTATTTGGGTAGAATTACTACTGACTCAGAAGGAAATATTCAAATTCTTAATGAAGTTGATAAATATGTGTGAATCGATTAAAATAATGAATTACAATCTGGACCTAAAGCTATAGAAAGTTATTTTTTGATTTATTAATAAGAGAATGTAACTGTAGAAATAAAATTTACCCACACAAAATAAAAAACATATGCTATACTATTAATATGAAACCTTATAAAGAGTAGGGGAAGGACTGGCCTTGTGATCCTACAGCAACCTATTAAGTTAGGTGCTAAAGCCTGTATGATAAGGAGCTTAAAACAAGTTCCTAGAACTTGTTTTTTTATTTCCTTTGGTTTCATAGAAGGAGGAAAAAATGAAATTATATTCAAATGAAATTGTCTTTCGTGGACATCCAGACAAAGTCTGTGATCAAATTAGTGATGCCTTATTAGATGCTTATTTAAAAGAAGATAAACATTCTAGATGTGCAATCGAAGTAATGGGAGGAAAAGGTAAAATCTTTATAACAGGTGAAGTAACTTCAACTGCCAAAGTAGATATAGAAAGTGTAGTAAAAAGGGTATTAAGAGATATTGGTTATTCTGATGAATATGAAATTGTAAATAATCTAGGCGCACAAAGTAGGGATATTGCTTTAGGTACCAATGAAAAAGTAGGAGGAGCAGGAGACCAAGGTATGATGTTTGGATTTGCCTGTGATGATACAGAAGAATTACTTCCTACCGCTATGGTCATTCTCCAAAGATTAAGTAGATGGTATGATGAAGAAAGAAAAACATGTCCTTATCTTTATCCAGATGGAAAAGCTCAAATTACTGGATATTACGATGAAGATATGAAACTACAAAAAATCAAATATTTTACTATTTCGTATCAAAATGATGAACAACATCGTGAAGAAATGGATAAAAAAATCAAGAAAAAATGTCGTGAAATATGTGAAGAATATGAAATTGAGATAGAAGAGTTTTTAATCAATCCAACAGGAAAATTCTTAATTGGTGGTTTTACTGGAGATGCAGGACTAACAGGAAGAAAAATAGTAGTAGACAGTTATCAATCATTTGCTAAAGTAGGTGGAGGAGCGTTTAGTGGAAAAGATCCATCTAAAGTGGATAGAAGTGGCGCCTACAAAGCAAGAGAACTAGCCAAACACTATTTAAAAAAATACAACTTAAGATGGTGCACAGTTCAACTAAGTTATGCCATTGGTGTTGTACATCCTCTTGCTATTTATATAGATAGTGATGAAGGAAATATAGAAGTAGATGCCTCTGTTTATGAAGAATGCACCCCACAAAGAATAATAGAAGACTTAAATTTACTTCATACTTGTTATGAAGAAAAAGCAAAATTTGGTCACTTTATAGATTAAAACAGTTTTCAAACTGTTTTTTTTATGAATTTTTGCTATAATGATAATAGGTGAGTAGGATGAGAATAAAAGATATAACAGAAGAACAAGTAATAAATGAAATCTATCAATTTTATAATAAGATAGCACCTATCATAAAAGAAGAGTTCCAACTATTAAATAATTCCAATCTTTTAGAGATAGACTTTGATAAAGACATTATTTCTTGTAAAGAAGAAAATTTTATAACTTATGACAAATACATTAATAAATTTAAAATATCTTTATCTTCCATCATCCAACAATATCGTACCTTTATAACAAAACCTAAAATGAATGTAAATGTTATAAATAAATATGAAAATGATTTTTATAATAATTTTACAGAAGAAGACCAATCTTCTCTTATATATTTTAAGCAAATACCAATAGAAGATTTTATAAAAAGTAAATTTTTATATGCTTATCTTTCAAAATTAATAGATATAGTAGATAATAAGACGATGACTTATCAAAATATTCTTGGTATGGATATAGAAAAGAAAGGAACATTTTGGAATCCTATCATAATAGAAACAGAAGCCAGAAGAATTAGTAAAAAATATAATATTTTCTATTTACCTAATACATTAGGTTACAAAGAAATATTTATGATAACATTAGGACAACTAAATAATACAGAATCAAGAAATCTAATTTTAAATAATAAAATGGAAATTATTTTATCTAGAGTTCCTATATTTATTTCAAGAAAAATAATATCTTATGAAGAGATTTGTTTTGAAAAAAAATATCATTTAAAAGAAAACATCATAAAAGAAGAGCAACAAAAAGTATTAAAGCAAGTACCAATTCGTTATCAAAAACAAGAATTAGTAGAAGACTTGAAAAAATTAAAAACAGTATTATTGAATCAAAAAATTTCACCTGGTTATTCCAGTGTCATATCTATTTTATTAATTATAATCGTAATAGGTATTTTACTAATAACATTGATATTATGTTCCATAGGAATAAGGGGGTAAAAATATGCAAGAAAAAGATGCAGCTAGAATAGTAAAAGAATTAATTTCTAACTTAGAAAATAAAGCAGAGGCTTTTGAAGAAACAGAAGAATTTAAAGCTGTTGATGAAGAAATAAGTAAAATATTGGTAAAGATGACTCGCACAGAAGAAGATCAAAAAAAATTAGATGCATTAGACCAAAAACAAGAAATATGGGTTGATGAAATGACACAAGAAGTAATCAGTTCTTTGAAAACACAAGACATGGAAGAAATAATATCTTTTATAAATTCTAATTTTATACAAGAAAATAAAATTGGTTTTCATGGTTATGATTACATTTCATTAATTTTACAAGGTATGATTCAAGAAATATCAGAACAAAATCCAGACTATGCCAATCAATTGTTACAAAATAAAAAATTTATGGAAACTGTATTTGCGAATAACAATGTACCAGTTATGCAAATAATTTTTCAAAATGCAACAGATGAAAATTTATTAGAACAAGTAGTCTTAGAAGAAACAAAAAATCCTAGAAATAGAGTAAAATCTTCTGAAGAAAATTCTATGTTTTATAATTCAATAGAATGTGTTATAGAAACCATTACTAAATCAAAAACACTTTCCAAAAATTTTAAACTTCGTCTATTAGAACAAGAAGAAATTTCTTTATATTTGTCAGGATATACAATAACAACTGCTATAAAAAATATAGGAGAATTGACAATATCAGAACGTCAACAATTATTAAATAATCCTACTATATTAGCTCAATTACCAACTAGGGATTATACTCAAATCATTGCTTCTTCCTGTACTACACTAGAAGATTATGAAAAAGCAATACAAGATGAAAGAGTAAATATAAATTATCTTTTTCAAGGTAATCATCTATCGTTAGAAGAATTAGAAACATTGCTATTTACAGATAATAGATATTTAAAAATAAATGAACCAGACCTAGCTAGAATTATCATTACATCTCATCTTCCATTTGAAGATAGAAAAAAATTACTATTTGACGAAAGAATATTTTCCAAACTCAATGATGTAAATGTGACCAGTATATTTATTTCTTCAGTTTTTACTGAAGAAGAACGAAAAATTTTATTTCAAGACCAAAGAATCGCAACCGCAATTTATAATCCAGCAACTTTTCATAATAATACTAATTTAATTGCAGAAAATCATAGTTACGATAATGCTCTTACTCCAGAAGAAAAACTAGCAATTCTAACAGATAAAAGAATAATAGAAGGATTATCTTCCGTTACCATAGAAAAATTCTTATCAGATTCCCAAGTATCTATAGACATGGCAACAAAAGTATTATTTGATAAAAGTTTGTTTTATAGATTAATAAATGAGTACCATCCAGAATACAACCCAGAGGGCTCTAAAAAAGGTCCGTTTAAGTATGATAAATATGAATATGTAAAACTTCTATATCAAAAAAATCCTAATATAGCTAAAACTTTATGTATGGATTTATTAGATGATAAAATACTAGATTTAGGCTTTGATTTAATAGAAAAAATAAGTAAATATCATTATCTGGGAACTTCTGTTTCTATGGCTTATAATGGTTTTAGAAACTCAGAGTCCTTCATGTTCGAACATATATTACAAACATTAAATGACACAAGAAATGCTAATAAAATGATGATAGAATCTTTAATACCTAAAATACTAACAATTGCAGCCGATAATTCCTACTTCTACGAAGACCCAAAAAAAAGAACCAAATTTTCTACAATTTGTTATGAAGGAAAATTAGATTTAAGTACCTTAACAAAAGAAGATTGGAAGACCTTAGCTTATATCGGTTTTAGAGATCAAAGTAACTATTATCAAAAAATAAGAATGACAATGGTAGGTCCCATAAAGGACGAAATAGACATTACTCTAAATATTTTACCAGATGTAGTGACAAATGATGACTTAAAAGACTATGAACAAAGACGTCAGGCTTTATGTGACACATATTTTATAAAAGCCCTAGATAGCAAGGACTTGAAACAAGCCCAAAATGCTTACTTAAATAAATATTATAGTATCAACATAGAAGAAGCAAAAGCAATTGTCTCTATGTACAGTGGAAGTATAGAATCTTTATCTAAAAACGAAAAATATAATCTCCAAACTTCTTATATATTAGGAATTATAAAAGCTCTAAATACCACATCTCTTCAAGGACTACAAGAAATATATCAAAATAAAAAAGCAATAAATTTTGACGATTATATCTATATGGATCAATCTATTAGACAAATGTTTAGTGAAGAAATGTCAGAAAGCGTCTATAAAATAACGGATAAAATAGTAGATGAACATGGAAACTTAGTAGAAAATAAACCCAAAATGATGTCTTTTAGAATAGAAGAAAATGGTATTACTACAACAAAACAGGTACCTGTTTATGAACCGGGTTTTGATTTTAAAATGCTAATTCATAGTACCGCAGCTTATGGAGAAATGGAATTATTAAATAATAACTATTTTGATTCATGGAATAAAAGTCTAAGGACAGCAAATCATGGAATCTGTTGTTCCTTAATTGCCAATGATAATTTAGGAATGGCCGCAGTAAAAGATGTATTACTCGGCTTCGATAGCTGGGATAAAAAAGCTATCAGCCAATCATCACCATATGATTTACATACTTATAATGATGGCTATAACCTTCAAGAAGGACATAATATGATGTTTTTAACTCCACAAGATATCATAGATACAACTAGACACACGCACAACGAACAAACGCTAGAAAGAGTAGAGTTAAGGCCAGAAAGGAAAACAAAAGAATGCCCTAATATCCAACCTAGCTATGTAATTGTCTACAGTGATATGGAAGAAGAAATTAAAGCCAAAGCCGTAAAATGTTCCGAAGACATGAATATTCCTATTGTTTATTTAGATAAAGAAAAAATTGTCTCTCATGAACAAGAAAAGTTAGACAACAAAATAGCTTTATGGAAAGAAACCTCTGATATGGATGGGAAGTTTGCTTTGTTAGAACAAATTTTAGTATCACACGAAAACAATAGAAGTGGTCTACGTATGACTAATCCAGAATGGGTAGAAGAATACTTTCCAACATCTAAGTTAGACGCTATCATAGAACAAAGCATATCAGAAATCCAAAGTAATTATTTTGTAACAGGAGACATAGAAACTTATTATAAATCCAGCAAACGTTTAATGGATATTTTAGACCAAGAACAAAGAAAATTTCATATTGCTTACGAAGCAACTTCTAGAAGTAACGACATTGACTTACCAATAGAAGAATATGAAAATAAATTAATGCAAGTCGTGGATAATCAATTAGGGCATGATAATAGTCCAAAATTAGAAAGGATTGTAAAAGCTTTAGAAGATAATCCAACGGATGAAAACGAACGAAAAACAATTTTAACAGCAGCTTCTAGTAATCTATTAGAAGCAACTAAAAATTTACCAGAATTATATCAAGAAGATTCTAAGAATCATAATATGGGTCATATTGAAAGAGTTATGGTATTATCACAAGCAATAGGAGCAAGCACTTTAAAAACAGAGGAAGCTGCTATAGATCAAGAAGCAATGGATATGCTTTTGCAATGTGCAAAATATCATGATTGTGGTCGAGAAAACGATGTAGCAGACAGTAGTCATGGAAAAAGAAGTGCTCAAAAAATGGAACCATATCTAGAACAACAAGGTTATTCTAAAGATCAAATCCATATGATGCAGGTAGCAGTAGAATATCATGAATATGAAGATGATGAAAAAACATTTGATAAAATATGTAAAGATTATCATATTTCAGAAGACCAAAAAGAAAGAACCAAACAAATAGCAACTTGTCTAAAAGATGCTGATGCTCTAGATAGGGTAAGATTTCATAATGAGTCTGCAACATTAGATAGAAGCCAGTTAAGAACAACCGCAGCTCAAGACTTAATTTCTACTGCCACTAAGCTAGTAGATTGCTATACAAATTATGATAAAACAGAATTTAAAAAGAAATGCCAAGAAACACATCATCAAAAATCATCAATAAAACAGAATGTAGAAACAGATACCGTAACATTAAAAAGACAGTAATAAACTGTCTTTTTCTTTTTGATTTTGCTATAATGATAAGAGAAGGTGACAAGATGGAAAAACAAGATTTAGAAAATTTAAGTAAAATCCCAGAAGAAAAACAAGTAGAGTTATTCTATTCTTATCTAAACAGATCGTTAGAAGCAAGAGATCTTAAATACGATACTATAAAAATCTTTCTATCCATGAATGATAAGGCAAAGTATAAAGTAATACATCGTCCTAACTTTTTCTCTTATGTCCAAGAATTATATTATAATGATTATGAAAATACGGAAGCAAAAAACAGTTTTCTGATTGAAATATTAAAAAAAATATGCATATCTAATCTATCCATACATCCAGGAATAATAGCTTCTTTATATAATCAAATAACAGAAAAAGAAATTTTATTAACGAAACCCTTTCTATTTCGAGGATCATCTGACCGAGTAAAAATGTTTACAGGGCTTCGTTATGCAGCATTACCAGAAGATATGAGAACAGAAGAACAAACAAAAACATTATTAGCCAACTGTTCTTGTGAACTAATTCATGGATTTCTACCAGTTTTTATTCTAAAAAAAGAATCAAATAAATTTAGACCATTTGGTAATTTAGAACGATTACCAGAATTAGGATTTACTTATGAAAAAGCTACCTTTTATTTAGCAAAGTTTGGTCCTTTAGAACCTCTAATGCCATTAACAGAACAAGATATAACAAAAATATTAAATAAATCTTATCCAGACGAAAGTAAACGTCACGAAGGACAAACAACTGAAGAAAGAGTAAACAGTATCATACAAGAAAGTTTTCAAAAAGTAATTCAATTAGAAAAACCAGATGAAGCATTTCAATCAATTGTACCAGATTTAATTAATTTAGATTATCAACCAGAATATTTCGATTCAATAGCAACTTCTCTTTTAAATAGTGAAGAACATTTTTCTGATTTATATTCAGAACTATTCTTAAGTCAACTTGCAAAAAGAGTAGCAAAAGAGAATGCTTTACCAGCACCAGAAGTATCTTTTGAATTATTAAATCCAAAAACAGAAGGCCTATATTTACCAGAAAACCCAAGTAAAAATCAACCAGCAGAAATAAAAATGAATATTATGCATCTAAGACAAGAACCATTTTCATTAGTAAAAAATATTGAAACAATTTTTCATGAAAGCAGACACCATCAACAAAGAATGAAGAAAAACACATTATCAATCGATAATTTATTGTATGCGATTGATTCTTCTTTTGGAGCAGACTATTATACAAATAATTATAGAAACATCAATGAAGAAAGAGATGCACGACGTGCAGAAACATTACTAACGAGATTCTTTTTACGAAAATATAGTCCAGAAGTACACGAAGAATATATAGAAAATAATTCTGTATTAGCATCTGCTAAACAAGAGAGAAAACGAATGAGAAAGGCATATAAACCAGATAGTTCCGGAAATTTAGTACAATATTTTGTTCAAATAACACCTAAAGGACAAGTAAGACAGATAAGAGAAAAATTCCCAATTTTAGGCTATATAACTAATCCGAATGGAGAGTTTTTATCTTCAGAAGAAGTAAAGAGAAGAAGTGAGTTTTTACAAAAAGATAAAAATCCAATAGAACACAAATTCTATAAAGATTATTACAAATTGTTAATAGCCCCTAAAGAAAAAATACCTACACCATCAATTCAACCAAATCCAAACAACGAACCAAATGAAGATACGCCATTAGAACAAACTATAACCGCAGCAGATTTATTAGATGAAAAAGAAACACCAACAGTTACACAAGGAAGAAAAAAATAAGGAGAGACTATGAAAGTAAAAAATAATTATCAGGAATGTATAACAAATTTAGCTTGTTCTATAGAAAAGTATTTTGACTTAACACCAAAACATAATACATTATCTTATGTAGATAAATTATTAGAAGAAAAGAAACCAGAAAATGTAGTAGTAATATTACTAGATGGATTAGGATCAAGAATCCTAGATAGATCATTAGATGAAAATGCATTCTTAAGAAAACACAAAGTAAAAGAAATTACTTCTGTCTTCCCAGCTACTACAACAGCTGCAACATCATCTATGCAAACAGGTCTAAATCCAGTAGAGCATGGTTACTTAGGATGGAATATTTACATGGAACCAATTGATAAAGTAATCACGATTTACATGAACACCGAAAAAGGAAAAGAAGTACCAGACCAAGACTTTCTAAACATCAAAGACCAATATTACAAACTCCATACAATTCCAGAAAGAATAGAAGAAGAGAAAAAAGGCAGAGGAATAGAACTATTTCCATTTCAAAAAGATATTTATCAAGGCCTAGATGATATGCTAGAAAAAATAAAAAACTATACCAAGGAACCTGGTAAAAAATATATTTATGCTTACAACACAGAGCCAGACAGTACAATGCATAGACTAGGACCAGATAGCAAAGAAGCCAAAGCATTAATTCAAGAAAGAAATGACAAAATAGAAGCATTATCCAAGAAATTAGACAATACTATTCTATTTGTAATTGCTGACCACGGTCATAAAAAAATAAATAATGTCTATTTAGAAGATTATGAAGACTTATTTTCGTTATTAAAAACAACAACATCCTTAGAACAAAGAGCGGTATCTTTTCATGTAAAAGATGGAAAACAAGATAAATTTAAAAAGTTATTTAACCAATATTTTGGACAAGACTTTACGCTTTATACCAAAGAAGAGGTAATAGAAAGTAAATTATTTGGAGATGGAGAAGAACATCCTTTATTTAGAAGTTCACTAGGAGATTTTATAGCAATAGCAGAAGATTCTGACAAAAGCTTAGTAGCTCCTTATGATGATGTTTTATACTCTCAACATGCAGGATATTCTGATGATGAAGTATATATTCCGTTAATAATCGTTGACAAAACAACAAACTTATGATATTTTAAAGCCAGTCAAACAAAGAAAGGAGTGGAAAACATGAGATATTTATTTACACAAAAAATGAAATCAAAATATAATATAGCAGTAGTAGTGGAAAAACCAGGTGTTTTCCACGTCTTTTAACGGTATAAAAAATCAAAAAAAGGAAACTACTGCAATCAGTAGTTTTTTTGTGTATTTATGTAAAGAAAGGAGAAGTTATGAAAAAATTACAACATTTTAAAATACTATGGAACTATATAAAAGATGATAAACTAAAATTATTCTTATATATACTCTTAGTAGCCTTAACTTATTTACCTGCTTTATTAGCAGTCTATTTATGGGGACAAGCAGTAGATGCCCTAACAGCCAAAGACTTTAATGAGTTTGCTACATATTTAATATGTTATTCTAGTATTTATATATTACTTTATACATTCTTACAACTACCAAGAGACTACTTATATACGTATTTTGAAATAAAATTTACGAAAAATGTAAGCAAAGATCTATATAAAAAGATGGATAAATTACCAGCGATAGCTTTCGAAGAAATAGGGGTAGGCGAGTTTATCAATAGATTATATACAGATCCAGATAGAGTAATGGAACTACTATCAAAAATGGTAAGGCTCATCTGTAAAGCAATTGTAGTAATCGTAGTAATTGTAATTGCAATTAGAGTATCATGGATTTTATTTGTAGAAATTATTTTGTTAGCAGTAATTATGGGATTTATTTCTACTAAATTCTTTCCAAGAATTAAAAAGAGTCAAGAACAAATAAAAAAAGAAAGTGACGCCTATGTAAAAGAAGCAACAGAAAACATGACAGGTATCAGAGAAATAAAGTCCCTTGGTATAGCTAAAATTATAGAAAATAGAATTAATAAAGTAATTGATAAGTTATTTGGACACACATCTCAAGTTAGAAAGTATGAAAGATGGTACTATGCTTTCAATAACCTAGCTTATTTCTTAATACAGTTTAT
>ENA-ORPF01002269-ORPF01002269.1-human-gut-metagenome-genome-assembly--contig:-NODE-2269-length-13309-cov-2.812887_pt1 | contig 13309 bp, 13 predicted proteins | sample MGYA00242140_ERZ509070 | MGnify/ENA primary metagenome ERZ509070 (study PRJEB26280, sample SAMEA2338713) | human gut metagenome | biome: human gut; feature: human-associated habitat; material: faeces... | reverse complement strand
TCTTCCGATCAGATAATCTACGCTTGTGTGATGAAAATCTGCCAGAGAAGAGAGAATTTCCGTTGGAATTTGTCGCTCGTCATTTTCATATCTGGAGTAGGTTCGTTGTGTAATATTTAAGATTCTGGCAATCTCTGTCTGTGTTAAGTCTTTGTCTTCCCGTAAATCGCGAATGCGTTTATATATCAAATATTTGTCACCTCCCCCATACTAATAGTATATGTGAGACCAAAATGGTCTATTGCTGTTTAGACCATTTTGGTCTAAAATATTCGGAAGGCACAATATAAGGCACATATTGAAATGCTTATAAATATTGATAAAATAAAAGCGTTACAAAAGAAAAATGGAGGCAGGAATGTCGGAGTTTAGTGACAAGTTATCAGAGTATATTGCAAAAAGCGGATCAAATGTGTACCAGCTTGCAAAAGAAGCATCTTTAGACAGAACAACATTGCAGAAGACGGCAAAAGGACAGAGACTTCCGTCTTTGGATTATATTAGGGAAATATGCCAGTACATAAAAATATCCAGTAAACAGGAAGAGGAACTGGTTCGTCTCTATAAGATTGAAAAGCTGGGACACAGTACAGTAAAAGCATGGGATGAAATTCAGCAGATTATTCTTGATATTTACCAGCTTAGAAAAAATGAAAAAAGTACCTGGCATATTCGTTTTGATGAAGTAAGCTTGAAAAGTTTTAATGCCCAAATTGTGCAGAAATGCGATTCGGAAATGGATTGTTTAAAAGCAATTATGTGCGTCATGGAACAGGAACTGGAAGATCCGGATCATGCCGAAATTTATATGGATGTTTCATGGGCAAGTAAACTGGTGTTATGTCAATTGAGGCAAAGTGAGGGAAATAAGTCGGAAAAATTGACTTGCCATCAACTTGTGAATTTAAAGCAGACAGAACATGTAAAAGACGGGATGCTGGAAAATATTCAGATACTGCATCAGGTACTGCCATATGCATTTACAACACATAATACCTATGATATCCGTTATGCTTATATCAGTGAAAACAGCGAAGAACAGAAATTGCATTTATGGGAACATTACATTATTACACGCAGACATATAATTTTGTGTTCGGAACAGGATTATCAGATGATTGTCATTTCCGATGAAATGATTGCAAAGGCATACAGGCAGGAAGTCGGGTGTATGCTGAGTGCATATCGTCCGCTGTTCAGCTATCAGGGGTATTCCGGGGAAGGGGTTCGAAAATACCGTGCATTGATTGATCATGATGAAACACATGTAACGTATGAGGGATTTCCGTGTCTGGCACTTATGATTCCCGATGAAATAAAAAAACAGTTGATTGCAGATCCGCAGATTGGAACATATGCCACAGCATTTTTTGATATGCCAAAAGTAAAAGAAAACCAGTACATTAATATTTTTGGAATGGAAGAGGTAAGGCATTTTATGAAAACCGGGCATTTACCGGGAGTGTTTGATCATTATTTTTATGTGGAGTCCATGGAACTTCGAAAGGAAATGCTTGAAAATTTCCATAGAAACCTTCTGGCGCATACACGGCAGTATTATATGATCAATGAGGATAAATTTAAAATAAACAGTTCTTTTGGAATTGATGTATTTGGACAAAATAAGGTCGCATTCTGTTCAACATCTGACGAGTTTCCATTTGGTTTTATCTCAATTGATGAACCGGGCATCAGTGAAATGTTTGCCAGTTATTTTGATAATCTGGTACAGTCCAAATATGTATATTCGATTGAGGAAACCATAACAAAATGGGAGGAACTGGTGGAACAGATAGAAAGAGAAATAGAAGATAGGAAGGAATGAGCTTTTTAGTGCATAGGTACTAAAAATAAAAGGCACAATAAAAGGCACATATTGAAAAGAGGAGAGAAATTGATAAACTGAAAGAGAAAAACGAAAGATAGGAGCAGTTATGAAAACATTGGGTATTATTGGTGGTCTTGGACCAATGGCGACTGCATATTTCATGGAGCTTGTGACAGGAATGACAGATGTCGACTGCGATCAGAAACATATTCCAATAGTGTTACGGAGTATTCCGCAGACACCAGATCGTACTTCGTACATATTGGATCATATACAAAAAAATCCACTTCCGCAAATGGTAGAAGCCGGAAAACGGTTGAAGGAGGCGGGGGCAGCGTATCTTGCAATCCCGTGTGTTACAGCACATTATTTTTACAGGGAGCTTTGCCGGCAAATAGATCTGCCAATTATTTCTCTGTTGGAAAAAACCGCTGATTATTTCAGGACAGAGGGTGTTGATGAGGTGGCAATTCTGGCAACATCGGGTACGGTAATGAGTAAGATTATCCAGCAGGAATTAGGAAAAAAACATATCCAGACGTTGCTGCCTGATGAAAGACAGCAACAGAAAATCATGGAGATTATATATAAGCAGATTAAGGCCGGACGCTCGGTAGAAATTGAAGAATTTGAACAAATTGGTACACAATTACAACAACGAGGCGCACAGAAACTGCTACTGGGATGTACAGAATTATCTCTTTTAAAAAGAGATTTTACCCTGAATCAGGCATATGCGGACGTATTGGAAATATTGGCATCTGCTGTAGTTACCTATAACGGATTGCCAGTAAAAGAATATCACAGACAGACACAGGAGATAAAATAATGCAGAGAAATGTTTTGGAATATTTGGAAGAGACAGTAAAAAGAGTGCCGGATAAAATCGCATTTGCAAATGATAAAACGCAGTTGACATTTCAGCAATTTTCAGATGACATACGTGCAATTGGCAGTGAATTAATTCGGAAAGGTTATCAAAAGGAGCCGGTTTTGATCTATATGAATAAAAGCCCGGAAGCATTGGAAGGGTTTTTCGGAGTGATCGAAAGCGGCTGTTTTTATGTGCCATTGGATGAAGAGATGCCGAAGAGACGCATCGAACTGATTATTGAAAATACGAAAGCAAGAGTTATCATCTGTGATCAGGAGAATCTGAAACGTGTAAAGGAACTTCCTTTTGATGGAGAAATTATGCTGCATGAGGAACTGGCAAAGAAAAGAGAGGACAAGGAAAAGCTGGATAAGGTAAGAAGAACAGCACTGGATACAGATCCGCTTTATGTGCTTTTTACTTCCGGATCTACAGGGATGCCAAAAGGGGTAGTGGGACATCACAGAGGTGTCATTGATTATATTGACCAGCTTTCTGCGGTGTTGGATTTTGATAAAGAGAGTGTATTTGGCAATCAGGCACCTCTTTATTTTGATGCCTGTATGAAGGACATTTACCCGACACTGAAGTTTGGTGCAACGACCTGGCTGATTCCCCATGAACTATTCCTGTTTCCAGTCCGTCTGGTGGAATATCTGAATGTACATAAAATCAATACCATATGCTGGGTGGTATCTGCACTTACAATGATTTCTGCATTTGGGACCTTTAAAGAAGTAGTTCCGGAATATCTGCGCACGGTTGCATTTGGAAGTGAAGTGTTTCCAATCCGGCAGTTTAATCTGTGGAAACGGACATTGCCACAGGTAAGATTTACAAATCTGTATGGGCCGACGGAGGCAACCGGAATGAGCTGTTATTATCATGCAGACCGGGAGTTTTCGGAGAATGAGGTGATCCCAATCGGACAGCCTTTTGAAAATACGGAAATTTTACTTTTAAAAGGAGGTTTAGAGGCTGCGCAGGGGGAAGAAGGAGAAATCTGTATTCGGGGAACCTGTCTTACTCATGGATATTATGGAAATAAGGAAAAGACGAAAGAAGCATTTGTCCAGAATCCCCTGAATTCGTATTATCCGGAGCTGATTTACCGTACAGGTGATATTGGAAAAAGAAATGCAAAAGGAGAACTGATCTTTGTGTCCCGTAAAGATTATCAGATTAAACACATGGGGCACCGGATTGAACTGGGAGAGATTGAGGCAAATGTACTTCTGGTCGATGGCATTCAGACAGCATGCTGCATTTATCCAAAAGAAGATGAAAAGATCGTCCTGTTCTATACAGGAACGCTGAAAAAGGCAGAACTTCTGATGGAATTAAAGAAGCGTCTGCCAAGATATATGATTCCAAATGTGTTGTTTCTTATAGAACAGCTTCCGCTTACCCCGAATGGAAAAATGAATCGCAAAGCAATGGAGCAGTTTTATATGGATCATAAAAAAAACAAAAGAAGGAGAACAAAATAGTTATGGAAACAAGAGAAATCATTTTGGATATTTTACAGGAAATGCATGAAGATATCGATTATGAAAAAGAAAAAGCATTGGTGAAAGATAAAATTCTGGATTCTTTTGATCTGGTCAGTCTTGTCTCGGAATTGACCGATGCGTTTGATATTGAGATCACAGCAAAAGATTTTGTGGAAGAAAATTTTAATTCGCTGGATACGCTGGTAACTATGGTAAAACGTTTACAGGAAGAATAAAACAGGGAGGCGGTATGCTTTTTACATCATATGCATTTATTGCATTTATCGCTGTCGCATTTTTTCTGTATTATCGGATTCCACGCAAATGGCAGTGGCCGTTTCTTCTGATAATCAGCATTGGCTTTTATGCATCGGCAGGAATTTTTTATCCCATCTTTTTACTTGTAAGTTCGGCGGTGACCTATCTGGCCGGACTGTGGATCGAAAGAGACCGAAAACAGGAAAAAACTTACATCCGGGAAAATGCCGGCCAGTTTGCATCGCGGCAGGAGAAAAAGGAGTTTAAGCAAAAAGGAGAAAAACGTCGAAGAAATCTTATGGTGTCAGCACTTCTGATCTTACTTGCTGTTCTTGGAGTATTTAAGTATGCGGATTTTGTGATTGACAATATGAATGCTGTTTTTTATGCGGTTGGAAGTGATCGGGAGTTGGAATATCTGGATTTACTGCTTCCAATGGGAATTTCCTTTTATACATTTCAGTCGCTGGGATATCTGTTGGATGTATACTGGGAAAAAATCGATGCACAGAAGAATTTTTTCAAACATCTGCTGTTTGTGTCATTTTTTCCACAACTGGTACAGGGACCGATCAGCCGTTATTCCGATTTATCACAGACGTTGTATGAAGAACATGTATTTGACAAAAAGCAGGTGATATTTGGACTGGAAAGAATTCTCTGGGGATATTTCAAGAAACTTGTAGTGGCAGATACAATCCTTACAGCAACCACTGCCGTGATTGGAGATGAATATTACAACGGTGCGTGGGTGCTGGTCGGAATTATTTTCTATGGCATTGAACTGTATGCCGATTTTACGGGAGGCATTGATATTACCATAGGAATTGCGCAGGTATTCGGAGTGAAGGTTGCGGAAAACTTTATTCGTCCATACTTTTCAAAAAATATTGCGGAATATTGGCGGCGCTGGCATATTTCCATGGGAACCTGGTTCAGGGATTATATTTTTTATCCAATGAGCATTTCCAAACGAATGGGAAAGCTGACAAAGTTTTGTAAGACTCATTTTGGAAAAGGAGTAGCAAAGAGGGTGCCGGTTTATCTGGCAACCATGGTTACCTGGTTTGCAACCGGAATCTGGCATGGTGCAAGCTGGAACTTTGTCATGTGGGGCATTATGAATGGCGTGATCATCCTGATTTCTCAGGAACTGGAACCGTTGTATGCGCGGTTTCATAAGCAGTTTCCTTCACTTGGACAAAGAAAAGGATATCAGGCATTTCAGATTGTGCGGACCTTTTTCCTGATGGGATCGCTTCGGATGTTTGATTGTTACGGGGATGTGCCTCTTAGTTTTTCAATGTTTTTTAGCATGTTCCGGGACTTTGATCTTCGTGCGTTGACCGTGGATGAGTTTTTGGATCTGGGACTGAATATCCCACAATATGTGATTGTGTTTGCAGGTACGGTGTTAATGTTTTCCGCAAGCGTGATCGGACGAAAGGAAAGTGTGCGTGAACAATTGAGCAGAAAGCCGTATGTTGTGAGGTATGCAGCAGTAGCGGCACTGTTTCTTACCGTTGTTCTGTTTGGATCTTACGGTGTGGGATATGATGCTGCACAATTTATTTATAATCAGTTTTAGATGAGGAGAAATGTTTTGAAAACCGCTGTTAGAAGGATTGTTTCTGTTGGAATACTTTTGATTTTGCTGTTTGCAATGCAGAGGCTTGTGATGCCAAAGTATGTGGATGATGTGATCGAAGGTGGATTTACAGCAGAATATTATCGGGAAGAAAATCCGCATGAGGTGTTGATGGTAGGAGATTGTGAGTTATATGAAAATTTCAGTCCAGTCACAATGTGGAAAAACTATGGAATTACAAGTTATATTCGGGGAAGTGCCCAGCAGCTTACCTGGCAGTCGTATTATCTGTTAGAAGACGCACTGAAATATGAAACGCCGGATGTGGTTGTATTTAATGTGTTAGAACTGAAATATAATGAACCGCAGAGAGAGGAATACAATCGCATGACGCTTGATGGAATGCGCTGGTCAGTAAGTAAGGTACAGGCAATCCGTGCATCCATGCTGCCGGAGGAACATTTTATTGATTATGTTTTTCCACTGCTGCGTTATCACAGCCGGGTTACAGAACTTACCGCAAATGACTGGAAATATTATTTCAAAGACAAAACGCGGACAACTGCCGGTTATTATATGAGAGTGGATACAGCGCCGTATGAAGAAGGAATCTGGGAGGAAGAAGAACCGGAAAGTGACACGTTGGGGAAAAATGCAATGGCATATCTGGATAAAATCCGGATGTTGTGTGAAAAGAACCATATTCGTCTGCTTCTGGTCAAGGCACCAAGCAAGTCTCCGGTCTGGTATGACACCTGGGAATCACAGATTTTGGAATATGCGTCCAAATATGATCTGGATTATATCAATTTTTTGAATCTGGTGGATGAAATCGGAATTGATTACAATACCGATACTTATGATCAGGGCCTTCATATGAATTTAAGCGGAGCAGAGAAATGTGCGGATTATCTGGGAAAATTTCTTTCAGAAACGTATGGACTTAAGGATTTAAGATCAGATAAAACGATTTGTTCGGACTGGGAAAATAAGACAATATTTTATGAAAATATGAAAAAGGCACAGTATAAGGAACTGAAAAAATACGGAGAAATTGTAAACTATTAAAGAGAGAAAGAGGTTATAGGGATGAAGAAAAGTAAGAAAATTATAAGTCTGGTTTTGGCAATTGCAATGGTATTACTGGTACCGGTCAGTGTTGTATCGGCAGCACCAAAGGGATATGGATTTCGATATGCCGGAGTTACGGTATATGTTCATGGAAAGGCATCCGGACTGATCGATAAGATGGGCGAGCCAAATAAGAAAAGCAAGTCAAAAAGCTGTGCGTATGATGGGGAAGATATCAAATATGTGTATGACGAGTTCACATTGGTTACTTATACAGAGAAAAACGGTGGCACAGAATATGTACAATCCATCAAATTTACTTCAAAAAAGGCAAAGACCAAAGAAGGAATCAAGATTGGAAGCAAAGAAAAAACAATGAAAAAGAAAACAAAAATCACAAAAACTCTGGCACTTGCACTGACTCTTGGACTGTTGTGCAGCGGTCTTGCCGGATGCGGACAGGCACAGAGTGTGGAAACAGTGTCGGAAGATCTGGCAGCGGAGAGCGTACAGCCCACTGAAACGGTGGAGAGTACGGAAACCGTTGCGGAAGGCACAGAAGCCACAGCAGAAAATACGGAGACCGCGGATGGCACGTTGGTACGTGTGGCATCCTTAAAGGGACCGACCTCATTAGGACTTTTATTTTTAATGAATAAAGCAGACAAGGGTGAGACTGCCAATACCTATGAATTCCAGATGGCTACTGGTGCAGATGAGATCCTGCCGCTGATGGTAAAGGGAGATCTGGACATTGCACTGGTACCCGCCAATGTGGCAAGCGTTCTCTATCATAAGACACAGGGCGGTGTGGAAGTCATTGATATCAATACTCTGGGTGTACTTTATATGGTATCCGGAGAAGACGGTCTGACAAACTTTACCGATCTAAAGGGTAAGACCATTTATCTGACTGGAAAAGGAACCACACCGGACTATGTATTGCAGTACCTGCTGACAGCAAATGGTATGTCTGCGGATGACGTGATACTGGAGTATAAATCCGAAGCAACAGAGGTGGCATCTGTACTGGCAGAAGATCCCACAGCCATCGGCCTGTTGCCCCAGCCTTTTGTTACCGCAGCCTGCATGCAGAATGATGCACTGAAGGTGATCTTCGACTTAAACGAAGAGTGGAATAAGGTACAGGGAGAGGACGGCAGCAGCATGGTCACCGGTGTAACGGTGGTTCGCAAGGAATTCCTCGAGGAGAACGAAGAAGCAGTGAAATCCTTTATGGAAGATCATAAGGCAAGTGCGGAAGACATCAATGCAGACCCTGCCACCGGTGCTGCACTGGCAGTGGAAGCCCAGATCGTAGCCAAAGAGCCCATTGCTCAGAAAGCAATTCCGAACTGCAACATTACCTATATTGACAAAGCTGAAATGAAGCAGGCACTTTCCGGATACCTTGACGTACTGTTCCACCAGGATTCCCTGTCCATAGGTGGCGGACTTCCGGAATCCGATTTCTATTATGATGCAGAATAAGGGTAAAATATACGTTAAAAAATTTATAATACTGTTATTCTGGCTGGGAGTATGGCAGATTCTGGCAATGTGTGTGGACAATTTCCTGCTGGTGGTGACACCTTTGCAGGCATTGCGGGCACTGCTTACTCTGGCCGGGCAGGTGGAGTTCTGGCGGAGTGCCTTTGATTCGCTGTGGCGGATCGCCTTCGGCTTTTTGCTGGGGGCGGTATTGGCACTTCTTCTGGCGGCCATCAGTTACCGTTATCCGTTGGCGGAAGAAGTCCTGCGTCCTTTCATGGTATTCTGCAAGGCAGTACCGGTAGCGGTATTTGCAGTGCTTTTGCTGATCTGGTGGGGTTCTTCCATGCTGGCGGTGGCTATCTGTTTTCTGGTAGTATTTCCGAATATTTACCTGAATACGCTGGAAGGACTAAAGAGCGCGGACAGAGGGCTGTTAGGTATTCCGCCTTCCCCTTGGTACTCAGTTCTTCTACATTTACCGTCCGGCGTTAAAGCCTTTTTTGCTCAGCGCGTTTCAGCTATCTCTGGGAATGTGCTGGAAGTCCGGAGTGGCGGCGGAAGTGATTGGCACTCCCAGTCATTCCATCGGTGGAGCACTGTATCTGGCGAAGATTTATCTGGATACGGCGGATCTGTTTGCCTGGACAGCGGTGATCGTAGTACTCAGTGTATTTTTTGAAAAAATAATATTCTACGGGATTGAAGTCTTTTTCCGGTGGGAGCCTGCCTGTAAGGATCCCTCCATGCCACAGAAAATCGCTGGCAGAGAACAGCGCACCCTGTGTGTAAGGAATCTTGGAAAAAGTTTTCACAATCAATGGATCTTCCGACATGTGGATCACGAGTTTCACAGCGGGGAACCGTATGTACTGGATAACCCTTCCGGCAGTGGCAAGACCACTTTTTTCCGGTGTCTGTGCGGACTGGAGCGGCCGGAGGAGGGAGAAGTGTCGGAAATGGATGCTTTTGCCATGCAATTCCAGGAGGATCGTTTGTGTGAAGACTGTAGTGCCGTGAAGAATCTGGAAATGATCCTGGGAGATGCTTCACAGGCGAGAACGGCATTGACGCAGTTGTTGCCGGAAGAAGCGTTGGATCAGCCCTGCCACGAATTATCGGGAGGCATGAAACGGAGAGTGTCTCTGGTACGGGCCATGGAGGCGGGAGCGCAGTGTGTTCTGCTGGATGAGCCTTTTACCGGACTGGATGAAGAAAACCGCAAAAAGGCCGAAGACTATATCCGGAGGAAGACGAGAGGCCGGATCGTGATGATAGCTACTCATATCAGAACCGGAGAAGAATTTTCGGAAATGACGCAGATGCAGATATAGAAACCACAGGAGGAAGACCGATATGGAAAAAGGTACGGAAAATACAAGAGTGACCCTGATCGGCATTATTGTGGAGGATCAGGAGGCGGCGATAAGGATCAACGGACTTTTACACGAATATGGGGAATATATCATCGGCAGAATGGGGATACCTTATCATGAAAAGCAGATGAACATCATCAGTGTGGTCATGGATGCCCCCCAGGAAAAAGTCAGTGCCCTGTCGGGGAAGCTGGGAATGATCCCCGGAGTCAGCACGAAGTGCCTGTATGCCCCGGACGCGCAAAAAGCCCCAAAATAAAAAGGTTGTCAATTCCTCCAACTTATGCTATAATTGCAAAATGACTGCGACTGGATACAGACCCGCAAGGGTATAAAGGAGGAAATGTTATAATGAGTTTACAGGTTGAAAAGTTAGAGAAAAACATGGCCAAGCTGACCATCGAAGTATCTGCTGAAGAACTGGAGAAGGCAATCGAAGGTGCTTACCAGAAGAATAAGAACAAGATCAGCATTCCCGGTTTCCGTAAGGGCAAAGCTCCCCGTAAGATGATCGAGCAGATGTACGGCAAGTCCGTATTCTATGAGGATGCAGCAAACGCACTGATTCCCGATGCTTACGATAAGGCTCTGGAAGAGTGTGAGGAGCAGATCGTATCTTCTCCGAAGATCGATGTGACCCAGTTAGAGGCCGGCAAGCCTTTCATCTTTACCGCAGAGGTTGCTCTGAAGCCTGAAGTTACTCTTGGCAAATACAAGGGTGTGAAGGTTGACAAGATCGACGTTAAGGTAAGCGATGAGGATATCGACGCTGAGATCAACAGAGAGCGTGAGAGCAATGCCAGAACCATCAGCGTGGAAGACCGTGCTGTTAAGGACGGCGATATGACCGTTATCGATTTCGAAGGTTTTGTAGACGGTGTTGCATTTGAGGGCGGCAAGGGTGAGAACTATCCCCTGACCATCGGTTCCGGTTCCTTCATTCCCGGTTTTGAAGAGGCACTGGTTGGTGCTGAACTGAACAAGGAGACCGAAGTAAACGTAACCTTCCCTGAGGATTATCATGCAACCGAGCTGGCAGGCAAGCCTGCAGTATTCAAGTGCACCGTTAAGGAGATCAAGGAGAAGCAGCTTCCTGATCTGGATGACGAGTTCGCAAGCGAGGTATCCGATTTCGATACTATGGCTGAGTATAGAGAAGATGTACAGAAGAAGCTGACTTCCAAGAAGGAAGAGGAAGCTAAGATTGCCAAGGAAGAGGCAGTTCTGGATGCAGTGATCGCAGACGCTCAGATGGAGATCCCCGATGCTATGTTAGAGACCCAGCAGAGACAGCTGTTAGAGAACTTTGCACAGAGAATCCAGGCACAGGGAATCACTCTGGAGCAGTACATGCAGTTCACCGGTCTGACCGCTCAGACCATGATGGAGCAGCTGAAGCCCGAAGCACTGAAGAGAATCCAGTCCCGTCTGGTTCTGGAAGCTGTAGCAGCTGCTGAGAAGATGGAAGCTACCGAGGAAGACTTCGAAGCTGAAGTTAAGAGCATGGCAGAAGCTTACCAGATGGAAGCTGACAAGGTAAAAGAGCTTCTGGGTGAGCAGGGCGCTAAGCAGGTGAAGGAAGATATCTGTGTAAGAAAGGCAGCTGATTTCATCGTAGACAACGCTAAGGAAGCAAAGGCTGCAGCCAAGAAGACCACCAAGAAGGAAAAGGCAGCAGAAGAGAAGCCCGAAGAAGCATAATATATGCTTTAAGATACGATAGAAAGAGAAAGCGGATTCCCACATCCGCAGGGAGGTGGGGATACGCTTTCTTTTAAATTTTTATTAAATCTTCGGAATCTCGTTGAAAAAGCCTGATAAGTAGGATACGATAGTAATATTAATCAGAAGCAATGGAGGTTTTAGAATATGAGTTTAGTACCTTACGTCATTGAACAGACCAGCAAAGGTGAGCGGTCTTATGATATTTATTCCAGACTGTTGAAGGACAGAATCATTTTTCTGGGAGAGGAAGTCAATGAGACTTCTGCCAGCATCATTGTAGCACAGCTGCTGTTCCTGGAAGCAGAGGATCCGGATAAGGATATCCATTTGTATATCAACAGCCCGGGCGGAAGCGTTACTGCAGGTATGGCAATTTATGATACCATGAAATATATCAAGTGCGATGTGTCCACCGTATGTATTGGTATGGCAGCCAGCATGGGAGCTTTCCTTTTAGCAGGCGGTGCCAAGGGCAAGCGTTTTGCACTGCCCAATGCAGAAATTATGATTCATCAGCCACTGGGTGGAACACAGGGTCAGGCTACCGAGATTGAGATCGCAGCAAAGCATATTCTTCGTACCAAGGAGAAGTTGAACCGTATGCTGGCTGAGAACACCGGCAAGGATTATGAGACCATCTGCGCAGACACCGAGAGAGATAACTGGAAAAGCGCTGAGGAAGCTTGTGAATATGGCCTGATCGATAAGGTGATCACCTTCCACGAGGCATAGTGTAAAAAATATGCTTGATAGCATATTTTTTACACAGCTATTTGTGCCGCATACGGCACAAAGTAGCTTTTATCGCAGAGCCAAATCTGAAATTTGGCTCGCGTTTCCTACGACGCAAAAGCGGCGTCTTCGGAAGGAGATAAAACAACAGGAGTATAATAATGGCAGGAAAAAATTCCGGAAATGACATCAGATGTTCATTTTGTAACAAGACCCAGAGTCAGGTCCGCAAGCTGATCGCGGGACCTGCCGGGGTATATATCTGTGATGAGTGCGTAGACATCTGCGCAGACATCCTGGAGGAAGAACTGGAAGATGAAGAAGTGGAAGAGACTGCGAGTCCCGACATTAACCTTCTGAAACCCAAGGAGATCAAGAACTTCCTGGATGAATACGTCATCGGACAGGAGGAGGCCAAAAAAGTCCTCTCCGTTGCGGTGTACAATCATTACAAAAGAGTAACGGCTCCCAAGGATCTGAATGATGTGGAGCTGCAAAAGAGTAATATTATCATGGTAGGCCCTACCGGTTCCGGTAAGACTTACCTGGCCCAGACACTGGCCAAGATTATCAATGTACCGTTTGCCATAGCGGATGCCACCACACTGACCGAAGCGGGTTATGTAGGTGAGGATGTGGAGAACATCCTGTTAAAACTGATCCAGGCTGCGGATTATGATATTTCCAAGGCAGAGTACGGCATCATTTATATTGATGAGATTGATAAAATTACGAAGAAGTCTGAAAATGTATCTATCACCCGCGATGTATCGGGCGAAGGTGTACAGCAGGCGCTTTTAAAGATTCTGGAAGGAACTATTGCCAGTGTTCCGCCGCAGGGCGGCAGAAAGCATCCGCAGTAGGGACTGATTC
>ENA-ORPF01002266-ORPF01002266.1-human-gut-metagenome-genome-assembly--contig:-NODE-2266-length-13326-cov-2.543290_pt1 | contig 13326 bp, 6 predicted proteins | sample MGYA00242140_ERZ509070 | MGnify/ENA primary metagenome ERZ509070 (study PRJEB26280, sample SAMEA2338713) | human gut metagenome | biome: human gut; feature: human-associated habitat; material: faeces... | reverse complement strand
CCTCCGGTCCGGGTGCAATCCTTTTAGCCCGCAATATATTCACCGTTTCCATGGCTTGCTGAAACTTTCCCTGACGAGCCAGGCATTCCGCTTTCGTAAGTATCATTTCCTGTACCGTAGTTCCATAAGGTATACTGGTTCTGAAATAAACATATCCGGGATAAGTATATTTGATATTATGCCTCCATGAAAAATTCTCACACATCAAATATTTATACCGCAAATCATTTTCCTTATCATACAATTTCAACATTTCCCGGCTAGGGCAGAAATAGGCACAGGAAGCAGAAAGGAAATACTGATAATAAAACTCCGCCCACTCTAATTTTACAGAAGGATCGTAAATGGCTTCCCACCACAGATAAGGTACTTGTAGTGGTCCCTGACTGGAGTTCTGTTCATTACCATAATACATTTCCGTACTATAATCCACCAGACGGGCATCTGCCTGAAGAGCCAAATCTGCATATTTCAATGCCTGATCGTAATCATGGCAGAAAAGATAAAAGCGGGCCAGAAAACTATGAACGGCAGGAATACTTACCCGCCACCTCCGATTAACATTATCGACCGTAATTTTGAGTGCTTCTTTCAAATCTTCCTCGACAAAACGATAAGATTCCTCCAGATTCATCCGGACCAACGACTGCTCGAAACTGGTGGATGTCTTATGAGGTATTCCCGGTTCTTTCATATTTTCCGGGCTATAGGGAAGACAATAAGTATTCAGCAATTCCCAATTCTGAAAAGCACGGATAAAATGAGCTTCGGCCTTCAAATCAGCCTTCAAGGCCTCATCTCCTGTCACCCGACTCAAATTTTCCAATACCGTATTTGCCGTAAAAATATTTTTATAAGCACTACTCCAGGTTCCGGAACCCGATAAATCGGCCACCTCCTGATTCATCCACAGATAATAAGCGATACCATGTTGATAAAACGGAGCTCCGTTATTGGTTTTATCGTACAAATCCGTTGAAATTTCCGTAATATCCGGACTTAACACCAGGCTGGTATTGCCGGTTGTCGTATTGATTGCAGCCAACAAAGCATCCAGATGTTCCACTTTCGACAGTTCGATATTTGTCTTTTTCGAAGGAGCTATATCCAAAAAGCTGTCACAAGCAGCTCCGACTAACATCCATACCAGAAGGCATAAAATCACTCTCATTTTTCCTCCTGCAATTTTTATATATCTTTCCATATCCTTTTTTTAAAAATTAAATTTTACCCCAACAATAAAAGAACGTTCCGGTTTGACCGTACCCTCCGGGAATTCCGGGTCATTTTTATATTTATTCGCTGTAATCAAACCCAGATTATTGATCTGTCCATAAACGGCAGCGGTCCGGAAACCTATTTTCTGTAACCATACCTCCGGGATATGCCAGGTCAGATTCAATTCCTGGAAACGAATATGATTGGCATTATGGTACAGATAGTCCATCGCATCCGTATAATAACTATCGTAATACATTTGATTGGAGTCTTCGGTATCCGTCAGCAAGGGAGGCATAGCCTTATCCCCGTCCAATAATTTACTTACATCTTTATGTACCCAGATTTTCGAAGTTCCGGTCTTTCCCATTGTCGGATAATTGAAAGAAGAACGTTTGAATTTATGACCGAATTTTCCGGTAACAATCAAAGAAAGATCGAAATTATAAACCTTAAAACCGGTAGTCAGCCCCATAATATGGGGAGCCACCTTTACGCCCTGTGGCCTGAGCCAGCCGGTTGCATCCGAAGTATTGTCGTAAACGGTGTTCATCGGCCTCAAACCGTCAGGGCTACTCCCTTCCTCCACACAAGGGATACCGTCCTTATTTACCCCGGCATAATGCCAGGCATATATCGTACTGGCATTTTCTCCCTCTTTAAAGTCACCTCTCAAATAAGTCTTTGCACTATTATCGGTAACAAATAATCTTTCTATCCGGTTCAAATTATAAGCATAGTTGACATTACCATACCATTGGATATCTTTTCCTATAATATCGAGCTGGCTTCCTACTTCCAGTTCGATCCCACTGTTCAGCATTTCCGCATTATTCAACTTTTGACTGGTTGTCCCGTTGGCCGAAGAAATAGAAATCGTCGCGATCAGATCTTTACTGTACTTTCGGTAATAATCCAGTTTTCCGGCCAGTTTACCTCCCCAGAAAGAATAATCGATTCCGATATCTACACTCCCGACCTTTTCCCAGCGAAGCTCGGGATTTCCAAAACTCGCAATACTACCGGTAATCTCATGTTTATAAACATTCTCAACCGAACCGATACTCACCAAAGGTTTAAACGAGGTAGAAGTGTCTACATTTCCATTGTACCCATAGGTCAAACGCAGACGCAGCCAATCGATAAACAAATAATCGCTCATAAAACTTTCCTGTCCCAGATTCCACATTCCTCCCACAGACCAAAAAGGAGCATAACGATATTTAGGATCGTCCGTAATAAAATTCGACGCATCTGTCCGGACACTCCCACTGATCGTGTATTTATTATCGAAAGTATAAGCGGCATTGCCATATAGAGAAAAGAAACGATCGGTGTTAAATGTAAAGGTACTTGCATAATCATCGACTGTAATCGTATTCCCGAAGAGGTCTTTTATCGCCAGCTTACCGGTTCCGTTAGGGAAAAGTTTGGAAGTCAGCGTCTCGTCATTGTAGCCGTATACCCGGGGAGAGGTATAGGAAGTTGTCCGGCGATGCCGCAATTCGGTTCCTAACACAACATTAAAATCATGTCTCCTGAAAGTCCGGTTAAAATTTACCTGATTCCTAAAAGTATACCCTTGCATTTCCGAAGTGTATTGGTCCAGAAACTGCCCTGTCGGATAGGCCGATTTCCCGACGACTCCTGTTGCATCGTTGTATTCGGTATAATAATTCACCGGATTTTTGACTACCCAGGAATCCTCTTTGTAAAGATCCCGCCTTTTGGAATTAAAAATCTCATATTGTAACGAAGAGGAGAAATTCAAGCCTTCCCATAATTTCAGGGTCAGTGCAGCCTGGAAACGGGCCTTGATGTCCTTAGTCGAACGGTCACGGCTTCTGATTTCCTGTAAAGGATTATAAAACCAGTCGGAATAAGGAAAGCCATTACCGACCAACCGCTCCATGGCCGGCAGGTAATAGTCGCGGACAATATGTGTATAAGAACCGTCCCGGTTTGTCAGGTGTTCATAAGGAGAAAGATCGCTTATCGCGATATCGTTTTCATCGGATGCATAGAGGACGGCTCCGTTATTCTGCTTTTTCACATATTGGAACATTCCGGAAATATCTAATTTCAGCCACTTGCAAATATCGCTGTTCATCCGCATATTGAGCATATATTTTTCATCCTGTGTACCAATATAATGGGTTTTGTCTTTTTCATACAATAACGACGTCATGACACCGACTCTTTCTCCTCCTCCGGATACGGATAAATTGTATTGCTGCAAAAAAGGATTTCTCAACAAATGTTTATAAACGTCATCCTTATAATCCGTCTCCTGCAATTCCTGTAAACGGAGCCTTTTCGTGTCTTCGGAAATATTTCCCAGCCGGGCTTCATTCAAAGCGATTTGTGCTAAGGTATAGCATTTTCCGGCCACATCATCTTCTGAGAAAATCCCTTCATTCAAAGCAACCCCATATTTTCCGAAAATCATTTCTTCGTAGCGGATCTGATCTGCAGAAGCGGCAGTAGGATTGGCATAATCCAAATCTATTTTCTGCCGGAAGCGCAAAAAAGTATTAAAGGCGACATTCAGTTTATCTCCTTTGGCCGCTTTGCGGGTAGTGACCACAATCACGCCGTTACCGGATCTGGCTCCCCAAATTGAAGCAGCTGCAGCATCTTTTAGTATAGAAACGCTTTCCACGTCATTCGGATTAATCGTTTCGAATCCTCCTTCCACAGGGAAACCGTCCACGACAATCAGCGGTTGAGCGTTGGCATTCAAGCTCGAGCGTCCCCGGATTTCCAGACTGGCTTTTCCATCTTCTGTCAGAGTAGCCTGAACGCCTGCTGTAGTTCCGATCAGCCGGGATGATAAATCGGAAGCCGGTTTTTCCAACTGCCGCTTGTCGACGATATCGAACGCTCCCGTCGCACGTTCCCGGGAAATCGTCTGATAGCCGGTGATCAGTACGTCATCCAAAGAAGTTATTTCCGGTTTCATCGATATCTCATAATGTTCACGCCCGTCTAAAGGAAGCTCCACTGTCTCCATCCCGATGAAAGAAATCACCAATACCACCTTCCCCTTCAAGCCAGCAGGTACTTTAAATTCAAAATGTCCTCCGATATCGGTAGTTACCCCCAAGGTATTTTCTGCCTTCAAATAAACAGAAGCCCCCGGCAAAGGCAAGCCCTTTTCATCCTTTACCGTACCTTGCACTTTCATCTGTTCACTCTGCAAATTTTTTACCGCCGAAGCATCCTTAGCAATAACGATTGCATTTTCACTGACCGTGTACTTCAATCCGTTCAGCGACAACACCCGATCCAAAGCCTGCTCTATAGTGACTTGTTCCATATTCAGAGAAACATCGGCAATCTTACGGATATCGTTTACCGTATAAACGATATAATATCCGGAATTCTGCAATATTTGATTCAAGGCTTCCTCCAGTGTCACCCGATTCAAAGAAAAAGAATACTTTTCCTGCCCAAAAGATTCGGTAGCCATCACTAAATTAGCGCACAACAAAAAGATAACCGTCATTTTCATGATTAACGTCATTTTCCTCAATTTTCCTCCTCCGGAAGAAAAATAAATCTGCTTTTTTTTCATAATTTTGTAATTAGAGTTAATAAATACCCGCTAAAGGGTTGCTTATTAGTATCCAACAAGGAGTGTTGCCTCACTCCTTGTTATTTATTTTCCCCTGTCCGATAAAGAGTCACCTCGTTGCCTTCTATCGAATAAGTCACATTTTCAGTTAATTTCAAAAGATTCAATATTGTCCCGATATCTTCATAACGACGGGTTTTGATATAAAATTTCAGATCGCCGAATTTCTCCCTGTCATAATGAAAGGTAACCCCATACCACCGACTCAAGCGGGGAATGATTTCCTCCAGTCCACAATCATTGAACAAGAATAAACCGTCTTTCCAGACGACGAAGTCTTCGGCATCGACCTCTTTTATTACAGTCTTCCGGTTTTCTGCATCATATTTCAACTGTTGTCCGGGCAATAACACACGCTCAGCATGTCCCGGAGCCGAAACAGCCACTTTTCCCGTCAATAAAGTAATCGTCGATGCATTTTCTCCCCGGTATGCAGAAAAATTGAAAGCCGTTCCCAATACCCGGGTCTGTACGCCTCCGGATTTTACGATAAAAGGTCTCTCCGGATCAGGAGTCACTTCAAAGTAAGCTTCCCCGTCCAATTCTACGCACCGTTCTTTTTCTGCAAACTGTACCGGATAACTCAGGCTAGAAGCGGAATTCAACCATACCTTCGTACCATCGCCCAAAACCAAGCGATATTCTCCCCGTAACGGTACCATCAGGGTATTCCTCTCCGGCCAGCCGGTTTTATTCTCCCGACCGTCATATACGATCGTTCCCTTCCGGTGGTCCCAGGAAATTCCAGGTAGCTGTAACGTATCACAATCCTTTTGTAAATCGACCCGACAACCATTACCCAATACTAAAACAGCACAGTTTCCTCCCGGCTTTATTCCAGGTTGCCCGGCCGACTCCGGAACAGTTATCCCTTCCTGTTCCCACCACCCAAAAGCCGACATAATTCCGATCATGACCATCGCAGCAACACCTGCCGTCAGTATACGGCGCTTCCAGCAACGCCACTTCAACCTGACCGTCAATTTTTTAAAAGAGCGGTCGGTATCGATCTGTTTCTCCAATTCCATCAAACGTATCACTCCCCTTCCCGAAATAATCCGATCGTAACTCTCTTTATTCATCCGGGAAGCTCGTATCCACTCCTCCAGTTCCTGTTGTTCGGTCCCGGTCAGCTTCCCTCCCGATCCTTTTCTGGCAATCAATCCGGCAATATGATTCAATCTGCTCGTATCCATATTTTCATCTTTTATCAGAAAGACACCATTTTTTAAGAAAAAGATTACACCTGTACATTTTTTTTTCATTTATTTTTCTGTTTCCTCTCCAAAAGATTAATTTAGGCGCAGAATTACCTGAGGAGTATGGGGAATGACTTTTTATTTACACGGATAAAACAAGGAGATGAAAAAGCTCTGGAAAAATTCACAAAAGAAAATTATCTCTTTTTTTGTGCTTTAGCCAACCGTTATGTCAACGATGTACAAGAGGCGGAAGATATTGTGCAGGAAGTATTGATCCGCCTGTGGGAAAACAGAAGGCACTATCAGGACATCACCTGTTTACGAAGTTTCGTATATACTATGATCCGGAATCAGTCTTTAAATCTGATCCGGAATCGCAAACGTTCAAGTCAACACTTTCATCTCCTGCCCGAAGAAGAGGAAAACAATTTTTTCAACATTCTCGTCGAGGAAGAAAGCAACCGTCTGCTTTTCAATGCGATAAATACTTTAGCTCCACAAAGTGCGGCCATCATACAACTCAGTCTTCAAGGCTTGAAAAATGAAGAAATCGCCCGGGAATTATCCATCTCCGAGAATACGGTGAAAGTTCTGAAATACCGTTCTCTGAAAAAACTCAGGCAGCTCTTGCATCATCGTATTTTCAACATACTCGCTTTTTATATCTGATTTACACAAAACAACACCGTTTCCTCCCTTTATCAGCCTCCCCAAACGATATACAGACGGTTCACAGATGCCAGGACATCTGTGAACCGTCTTATGCAGATCCGGACTATAACTGACCGGAAGTTTTATAAATCAAGGATACCGGATTTCCCAAATCGACCTCAGCAGGAGTCTGCCAATACAAGCGCTTCTCTTCCGGTCTGTTCTTCATGAGCTTCACATTCAGAATAACAAACTGCCCGTTTTTCTCAGACAAAATGATGTATTTTTCTTATTGAAAAGCAAAAAATATTCGTTTCTTCAGGCCATTCACATTACATCACACTAATTACAAACCACTTAACCAGGCAAACTTCTATTTATTTGTAAGCGTTCATTCATTTCCCCGACCGTTTCTATCCACCGGATAAATATTGATACAAAAAGTATATCTTTGCATTCAGATAAAATAACAAAATCGTATGGTATCGAGAAATCTGACCCAGGAGGAAATCACCCGGCTGCAAGCACAAGGCTGCAGTTCGACAGATTGGCAACGTGTAAAAGTTGCTTCCGGATTTAAAACCGATTATATACAAAATGTCCGTTTTTCAGGAGATATCGAACTAGGTATATTCGATTACGAGTTCATTTTAGAGGGAGGACTCCCCAGACATGCCGGTTTGTTCAATGTCACTTTACACAATTGCCGGGTGGGTAATAATGTCCTGATCGAAAATATCCCCAATTATATCGCCAACTACCGGATCGGAGAAAATTGTTTTATACAGAATGCCAATCTGATCGTAACGGAAGGACGTTCGTCTTTTGGAAACGGAACTTTAGTGGCTGTATTGAATGAAACCGGAGGACGGGAAGTACCTATTTTCAATGAATTATCGGCCCATTTGGCTTATATTATCGCCCTATACCGCCATTTCCCTGTCCTGACCGAGCGTCTCAAGGCACTGATCGAACGATATACCGAGCAAGTGTCCTCGACAGAAGGAAAAATCGGTAATCACGTACGAATCATCAACACCGGAACGATCCGTAACGTCTGCATAGGCGATTACACGACCATCGAAGGTACATCCCGTTTGAAAAACGGTTCCATCAACAGTAATGCAGAAGCACCGGTATTTATCGGTCATAATGTGATGGCTGAAGATTTCATTTTTTCTTCGGGCACTTGTATCAACGACGGAGCAGCTTTAGTACGGTGTTTCATCGGACAAGCCTGTCATTTAGGCCATCTGTTCTCAGCTCATGATTCTCTATTTTTCAGCAATTGCCAGGGAGAAAACGGAGAGGCTTGTGCCGTATTTGCCGGTCCTTATACGGTGACCATGCATAAATCCAGTCTGTTGATCGCCGGTATGTTCTCTTTTCTGAATGCCGGTAGTGGTTCAAACCAAAGCAATCATCTTTATAAATTGGGGCCCATCCACCAAGGTATCGTCGAACGCGGTTCGAAAACTACCAGTGATTCTTATATACTCTGGCCGGCGAAAATCGGGGCTTTTTCTTTGATTATGGGGCGACATGTCAGCCATCCGGATACTTCGGACCTGCCTTTTTCCTATCTGATCGAACAAAATAACCAGACTTATCTGGTACCGGCAGTCAATCTAAGGAGTGTCGGTACGATCCGGGATGCTCAGAAATGGCCCAAACGTGACAAACGCAAAGACAGTCATCAACTCGATTATATCAACTTTAACCTGCTCAGTCCCTATACCATTCAGAAAATGCTGAGCGGTATAGAAGTACTCCGCACCCTGCAACAGGTGTCCGGTGAAACTTCGGAAGAATATTCATACCAAAGTGCACACATCAAAAGTAACTCCCTGAAAAAAGGTATCCAATATTATTCCATGGCTATCAACAAATTTCTAGGTAACTCGATCATTAAAAGGCTGGAAAACCTGACATTTCACAACAACGAAGAGATCCGCCAGCGCCTGGCCCCTACCCGGACAGAAGGTAGCGGCGAATGGGTAGACCTTTCCGGTCTGATCGTCCCCCAACAAGGGATCATCCGCCTGATCCGCCGGATAGAAAACGGAGAGATTGAATCTGTCGAACAGATCACGGATACTTTCCGCCAACTTCACGCCGACTATTATCAACTCGAATGGACCTGGGCTTGGGAAGTCATGCAACCCTGGTATCGGGTCAAACCTGAAAGTATCACAGCCGGGGATGTGATCCGGATAGTGAATACCTGGAAAGAAGCTGTGGTCAATCTCGATAAAATGCTTTATGAAGATGCGAAAAAAGAATTTTCCATGACAGCTCAAACCGGTTTCGGAGCCGACGGTAATCAAAAACAAAAGAAGATCGACTTCGAACAGGTACGGGGAGCTTTTGAAAATAATCCTTTCGTAGAAACCGTCCAGGAACACATAAAGGCAAAAACCGCTTTAGGTGATGAATTGATCGAACGATTAAAAAATATTTAAAAAATAATTGGATATAAACTAAAAATTATATTTCTTTGAAAAGTCGGATACAGAGGTATCGGCATTTTTTTTATTTCATGTAGCGTTTTCAAAAGCGCCTTAGAATCAAGAAACTGGTAATTTCAATTGTGATTCATTTACAACAACTAAGGCGGATATTGACAACGCTCGCGTAGTGAATACGTATATAAATATACATATTCTAAGCGTGAGCTTGTCTTACCCGGTTGTTGTGGAATACCAGTTCCCTTGATTCCGGGTATGTGCAAGTTCCACGCTTGAACCGAATAACATTCTATATTTTTCTGATTATCAGATTATACATTCAAAACTCTTTGTGATTTGATACCGCAAAGTTCCCGCAACTTATAAGTTTTTCTAAGAAAACAACACATTCTATCAACCCATTTTTCTATTCAAGAAATGTGTTCTTTTACATGAAAGCAAATTTTGTTTGTCGTAAGTGCTCTGATATCGCAAAATTTAGTGTAATTTTGTAGCAAAATTCAGAGTGGTATGAAGTTGAACAGGATAAAAGATATTCTTGAGCAAAAGGGAATATCACAAACTTGGCTTGCAAAACAAGTTGGTAAGAGTTTCAGTACAATCAATAGTTACGCTTGCAATAGGTACCAGCCGGATTTGGAAACACTATTAGCGATTTCAAAGATACTTCAAGTAGATTTGAAAGATTTGATAACTGACGAGAAAGAACGCCAATGATATAGATAACCGAATATTAAACTCCGAATCTTGATGAGTTGAACTTCCGATAATAAAATATTATATGAACATGGGCATTAGTCATGAATTATCAGAGGAAGATGTAAAGTTCCGCTATATCAATGATGCCATCACAAGCAAGGGATGGACAAAAGATAGTATTTTCATGGAACAACAAGTGAAATTTACCGATGGTAAAATCAGCTTGCATGGCAATATTGTGCATCGTGAAAAACCAAAGTTCGCTGACTATGTGCTTTATGTGAATAAAGCTACACCAATTGCTATTATTGAAGCAAAAGATACCAAGCACACTGTTTCTTATGGTTTACAACAGGCAATGGAATACGCAAAAATGCTTGATGTCAAATTTGCGTTCAGCTCTAATGGAGAAGGTTTTGCCGAGCATGATTTTTTAACCGGGCAGGAACGATTTTTCGGTATGGATGAATTTCCAACCCGCGAAGAATTGATCGAGCGGTATAAAAAAGAGATAAACGAAGGAAACGGGCTTAATAAACAGGAGGAAGCTGCCATTAACCAACCATTGTGTAGTGGACAAAATATTTTCCCTCCAAGATATTATCAACTTAATGCTATAAATCGTACTATCAATGCCATTGCAAAAGGACAAAACCGTATTTTACTTGTGATGGCTACCGGTACAGGCAAGACATACACTGCGTTTCAAATAGTTTGGCGACTGCTTAAGAGTGGATTAAAGAAAAAAGTTCTTTATCTAGCCGACCGCAATATATTGGTAGATCAATCCATTGAACAAGATTTCAAGCCTTTGGAAAAAGTAATCCATAAAATAGATTATTCCAAAGACAAGAACAAATTGAAGGAATTGCTTTCTCATCAAGTGTATTTTGCGCTTTACCAGCAACTTATTGGACAAAATGATGCAAAAAATTATCAGGAGCTTTTCCCTAATCCGGATTATTTTGATCTCGTAATCATTGACGAGTGTCATAGAGGAAGTGCCAAAGATGACAGTAACTGGCGCACTATACTGGATTATTTTTCCTCTGCAACACACATCGGCATGACTGCAACGCCAAAAGAAACACGTTATCAATCAAGCATTGGATATTTTGGCGAGCCTGTTTATACATATAGTTTGAAGAACGGGATAGAAGATGGCTTCCTTGCTCCGTTTAAAGTCATAAATATTACAACAAACATCGGAGATGAGTGGCGACCAATTAAAGGCCAAAAGGATATTTACGGCAATGAAATTGAAGACAGGATATACAACAACAGTGACTACGACTATAACATCGTGATTGAAGATCGCCATCGGGAAATAGCACAAGAAATAACCAACTATCTCAAAAGCACAGACCGTATGGCAAAAACCATTGTATTTTGTGCTGATGAAGCGCATGCGGAAAGAATGCGAATCGCACTGGTCAATGCCAATGCAGATATGTGCAAAAAGAATCCCGACTATGTAGTCCGCATTACTGGCAGCGATGAATATGGCAAAGGGAAACTAGATTATTTTATTTCTGTTGCATCAAAATATCCGGTAATAGCTACGACCAGTAAATTACTATCAACTGGTGTTGACTGCAAAATGGTCAAACTCATAGTCCTCGACCAACAGATCGGCTCAATGACAGAGTTCAAGCAGATTATAGGACGAGGTACCCGCATTCGTGAAAAAGAAGGGAAAACACATTTTGTAGTAATGGACTTTCGCAATGTGACACGCCTTTTTGCTGATCCAGATTGGGATGGTCCGATAGAGATTGATCCGGATTATCCTCCGAAGCCATGTCCTGTTTGCGGCAAAAATCCTTGTGTCTGTCCAAAACCTACTCCACCTTCGACATGTCCCATTTGTGGCAAAAATCCTTGTGAGTGCCCGACACCGGTGCCACGACCAAAACCTATTGTGGATAAAAATGGTTGTGAAGTAAAAGTTATCAATAAGGTAGTTTCCGTTTACGATACAAATGGAAAACTGCTTCGCACAGAAAGCATCACAGATTATACAAAGAAGAATATTATCGACACATATGCGACAATAGAAACCTTTACGTCTAAGTGGAATACTCTAAAAAGGAAAAGCGAGATAGTGGAAATGCTTAAAGAAGCAGGTATTGACCTTGCGACTCTTAAGCATGACAGGAATATGGATGATGTGGATGACTTTGACTTCATCTGTCATATTGCATACGGAAAGAAGACCTTGACAAGGCGAGAACGAGCAGAGCAAGTAAAGAAACGAGATGTCTTTAGTAAATATGGAGAGCAAGCCAGACTCGTTCTTGAAGCCCTGCTTGACAAATATATGGACGAGGGTATTTCTGAACTGGAGAATCTTTCGGTTTTGAAAAACGACCCGTTCAGAAGATTTGGCTCCCCGGCAAACATTGCCAGACTGTTTGGCGGCAAGCAAGGTTACCTTAATGCCGTAAACAATCTGACTCAACTGATATATAATGTGGCATAAAAAGAAAAGTAAAATATGAGTTTGTCAAATTTCGTAAAACGGATACGCAATATAATGCGCAATGATGCCGGTATCAATGGTGACGCACAACGCATAGAGCAGATGGCATGGATGCTCTTTCTTAAAGTTTATGACGAGAAAGAGAATGACTGGGAAATGGAGGATGATTATAAATCTATTATTCCCGAAGAATGCCGTTGGCGCAATTGGGCTCATGATGATGGAAGTGGGCATGCCCTGACGGGAGATGATCTGCTATCATTTGTCAACAATATGGTATTTGATAAACTTAAGAAGATAGAGATTTCTCCCGACACACCTATCCGACAAGCAATTGTAAGAACTGTTTTTGAGGATGCCAACCAATATATGAAAGACGGAGTACAACTCCGACAGGTTCTGAATGTAATTGATGATCTCAATCTTGCCGACTATGAAGAAAGTCACGCTTTCGGTGAAATTTACGAAAACATACTCAAGGAAATGCAGTCCGCTGGATCTTCCGGCGAGTTTTATACGCCGAGAGCTTTAACTGAATTTATGGCGGAAATAATCAAGCCACAGATTGGGGAGAAAATGGCAGATTTTGCTTGTGGAACCGGTGGCTTTATTACCAGTTGGCTTGGAGAACTTGACAAGCGCGTGGTTACTGCTGAAGACAGGGAGAAGTTTAATCAATCCGTATTTGGTATAGAAAAGAAACAATTCCCTTATATGCTGTGTGTAACAAATCTCTTACTCCACGGCATAGATAAGCCATTGGTATTTCATGACAATTCACTGACTAAAGATGTTCTCAACTATACAGAGGATGATAAATTTGACGTAGTACTCATGAATCCCCCATACGGCGGCAATGAGAAATCTGATGTCAAGTCGCATTTCCCATCTGACATGCGAAGTAGTGAAACTGCTGACCTGTTCATGGTGCTTATCATGTATCGCTTGAAGAAAAACGGCAGGGCAGCC